>Ga0307509_10011529_pt1 | contig 10685 bp, 10 predicted proteins | sample 10_EM_MG_FD_202245 | JGI IMG/M metagenome (GOLD analysis project Ga0307509, IMG submission 202245) | Populus trichocarpa ectomycorrhiza microbial communities from riparian zone in the Pacific Northwest, United States - 10_EM | ecosystem: Host-associated > Plants > Roots > Unclassified | place...
CCGGCAAGCGCGGCAAGCCGCCGCCGCCGATGATGGCCTGGCTCAACAGCCCGGAGATGGCCCGGCATGCCACGCGGCTTGGCGGCTTCCTGCGCTTCGACACGGTGTTTTCCGCGGCCGAGTCCGAAATCGCGATCCTGGTCACCGCGCGGCACTGGACCTCGCATTACGAGTGGTATGCGCATAAGCGGCTGGCGCTGCAAGGCGGCCTCTCCCCTGACATCATCGACGACATCCGCGACCGCCGCACGCCGCAATTCGACGATCCCAAGGCGAAGATGATCTATGACCTCGCCCGATCGCTGCATGAGGGCCACGGCGTGACGCAGCCGCTCTATGACGAGGCGGTCAAGCTGCTCAGCGAGCGTGGCATCGTCGAAATCATCGGGCTGTGCGGCTACTACACCATGGTGTCGATGACCCTGAACACCTTCGAGTTCGAGCTGCCCGCGGGCGAGGTGTCGGAGCTTGCGTGATCTTTGTTCTCCCCTCTCCCCGTTCTTACCTATCGGATTACTCATCTCCTCTGCCGTCATTCCGGGGCGCGCTCTTGCGCGAGCCCGGAATCCATAACCACCAATTGGGGTTATGGATTCCGGGCCTGCACCTTCAGTCGGCTATCGCCGACTGAAGGTGCATCCCGGAATGACGCTGAAAGATGGGCGAATCTCTCCATCCGACTTTTGTGCATTCGATAGCCGTTCTTACAAGGGCGAGACAAGCAAAGCTCTCTCTCGGAGGGTTGGGGTGAGAGGCGCTCCTTCCTATATTGGAACTCGCTGATAGTCCCCTCACCCGGATCGCATCTCACGATGCGATCGACCTCTCCGCGCAAGCGGGGCGAGGTGAGGCTAGCGCACAAGGAGAAACACCATGCCCGACACCACCCCCATCATCGCGGGCACGCGGATCGGGCACGTTCATCTCAAGGTCGCCGATCTCGACCGCGCGCTCGGGTTCTATTGCGGCGTGCTCGGCTTCGAGCTGATGCAGCGCCTCGGCTCCGGCGCGGCGTTCATCTCGGCCGGCGGCTACCATCACCACATCGGCTTGAACACCTGGGAGAGCAAGGGCGGCCAGCCGCCGCCGCCTGGCACCACCGGACTGTTTCACACCGCGATCCTCTACCCGACGCGGCCCGCGCTCGCCGACGCACTCCACCGCCTGATCGTGGCGCAGATCCCGCTCGACGGCGCCAGCGACCACGGCGTCAGCGAGGCGCTCTACTTGCGCGATCCCGACGAGAACGGCGTTGAGCTGTATTGGGATCGCCCCAAGGAACAATGGCCGCGCAACGCCGACGGGGGGCTGGCGATGTTCACCCACCGGCTCGATCTCGAGGATCTCTTGCGGCAACGCGAGGCGTAGCTGTTTCGTTCGTCATTCCGCGGCGATGCGAAGCATCGAACCACAGATGCGCAACTGCGCATCTGTGGTCTGGTCCTTCGGACCATCCCGGAATGACGGCTCAGTTCGTTCGCGCGCCTCGCCCACGCAGCATGATCAGCACTGCCGCCACCACCTGCAGCGCCATGCAGCCGTAGAACGGCAATGCGTAGCTGCCCGAGAGATCACGCAGCACGCCGACGACGGCGGGGCCGAACGCGTAGGTGACCTGGTTGATCGCCGTGATCAGGCTGATCAGCACGCCGAAGGAGCGCGAGTCAAACTCGCGCTGCACGATCAGCGATGGCAGCGTGATCAGATTGCCGACCGAGAACCCGAACAGCGCGCAGGCCGCGATCAGGACCACTTCGTTGCGCGCGTTGATCAGGATCGCAAGCGCCACAGCCTGACTGAGGAAGGACAGCGCGGACGCCAGCCGCTGGTTGAGGCGGTCGATGACGGTGGAGAACAGCACGCGCCCGGCCACCGCCATCGCGGTCAGCAGCGCGACCGCGATTCCGGCATGCTCCCGCCCGATCGCCGGGTCGAGGAAGGCGATGAGGTGGACGATGAAGCCGACCTGCGCGAACAGCACCAACGCAAAGGCAATCGCGATGGAGAGGAAGCCGATGTCGCGAAAGGCGCCGGCGCGGATCTGCGCGGATGATGGCGCATTCCCGGCGACAGCCGCAGCCCTGGCGTGGAGCGGTGGCGTCCCGACCAGGAGCAGCACGACCGGCACCAGCAGGCCGATCATCACGATGGCGATGCAAATCATCGCCCCGGCGAAGCCGAAACGCCCGATCGCCAGCACCATCAGCGGCACGCCGGCGATGCCGCCGAAGCTTGCGCCGTTGAGCGCCAGGCTGATCGCCATGCCGCGCCGCTGTTCGAACCACAGGCTCAGCGTGTTGGTGATGACGGCAAGGCTGGTGCCGGCCCAGCCGAAGGCGAGCAGCGCATCGGCGACGTAGAGTTGCCAGGGCTCGGTGACCTGGCCAATCGCAACCGCGGCCAGCGCCATCGCCGAAATGCCCGCCAGCAGGCAATTGCGCGGGCCGAACCGCCTGATCGCGTCACTGACGAAGACGACGACAAGCGCGCCGAACAGGTAGAAGAAGGTCGTGCCGCCCGAGATCAGCGAAGCCGGCCAGCCGCGCGAGCGGTGCAGCTCGGCGAGATAGACGCTCTGGCCATAGAAGCCGAGCCCCCAGCCGAAGGTCGCGACCAGAAAGCAGACCGCGACGATCCGCCAGCCTTCATAGCGGATGGAGGTCTCGTCGGCGAGGTGGCTGGATGCGTCCAATGTCGTCTCTTTGCATGAACGCGCTAGGCGCTTTTGTCCGGCCATGACGGCGATGGTTAGCCGACCGGCAAACACAATGCTTCGATGCAGACGGAAGTGTCAGCAGATGTCATCAGCTCTTCAGCGTCGCCGGATCATAGAAGAAGCGCTCGCGACAGATCCTGTCGCCGCGCCATTCCTGCAGTGCGATTTCGTCGAACCGTGTGGTCTTGCCGGCGTGATCGGTGAAGACGAAGACCCAGTTGATCGCGACGCGGTCGCCCTCCACGATCGAAGCCACGCAGGTCGACGTCACGCTGCTGACCCGCGCCAGCGCGGCGCGCTCGTGAGCGACCAGCGCATCGCGACCAACCCGCGGCGGCGCGGCATTTTCCTGCATGCTGGCGTCATCGGTGTAATAGCGCTCGATCGCGCCGACATGATCGCCTGAGACGACGGCGGCGATGAATTCATCGAGACGGGCACGCGACGGCATAAGACCTCCAGTGATCGCGTTGGCCAGCCGACTATCGCGGATCAGATCCCCGGATCGGACAGCTCCGGCATGGCCTGCAGCCGCGCCCGGCGTCGCACGACCGACACAAATGCCAGCACCAGCAGCCCGAACAGCACCGGCGGGAATACCACCATGTTCACGGCCGACCAACCGTAATTCGCCAGCAACTGGCCGGACGAGAACGAACCGATCGCCATCATGCCGAACACCAGGAAATCGTTGAACGCCTGCACCTTGTTGCGTTCCCGGGCGTGGTGGGTCTCCAGCACCAGCGCCGAGGCGCCGATGAAGCCGAAATTCCACCCCACCCCGAGCACCACCAGCGTCGCCCAGAAATGCATCGCGGTGATGCCCGACAGGCCGATCCCGGCCGCGATCGCCTCCAGCGACAGGCCGAGCGCGACAATGGCGGGCGCGCCGAAGCGGGCGATCAGCGAGCCGGTGAAGAAGCTCGGCCCGTACATCGCGACGATGTGCCATTGAATGCCGAAATTGGAATCGCTGACGGAGAGGCCGCAGATCTTCATCGCCAGCGGCGCCGACGTCATGACCAGATTCATCATCGGATAGGCGATCACCCCGCACAGCGCGGCCGCGATGAAGCGCGGCTGCCGGGCAATTTCGAGCAGCGGCCGGCCGCCATGCAGATCGGCCGGCGCGGGCTTCGGCGCGTCGACGCCGGCCACGATCGCCATCGCGACCAGTGCGACCGCTGCCTGCACCACGAAGGAGAAGGCGAACAGATAGGGCGGCCAGACATCCATGGTCCATTGCACGAGTTGCGGGCCGAGCACGCCCGCGAACACCCCGCCCGCCATCACCAGCGACACCGCCTTGGGACGGAAGCCGGCGCTGGCGCCATCGGCGGCGGCGAAGCGATAGGACTGCGACACCGCGCCATAGAGCCCGCCGAGAAAGGTTGCACAGCAGAACAGTGCGAACGATCCGCGCAGGATGGCGAACGCGCCGAGCAGGCCGGTGAGCACACCGCAGCCGGTGCCGATGACGAAGGCCGTGCGCCGCCCATAGGCGCGCGAGATCGCGCCGGTCGGCAGGGTGCCGCTGGCGAGCCCCAGCACATACATCGAGAGCGGAACCGTGGCGAAGGACATGTCGGGCGCAAGCGTCGCGCCGACGATCGAGCCGGTGGCGAAGATCACGGCCGAGTTCGCGCCCGTCAGCGCCTGCGCCGCGGCAAGCCGCGCCACGTTGGAGCGCGCGCGCGCATCGTCGGCGGTCTCATCGATCACTGTCAATCCTTGGCGTTCCGCCCAACAAACCCGGTGAGGTTGATTCGCCGCACTATGGGGAGGTATGCCCGCCCGATCAACCGGCCGCAGCGGAAACGGGCCATGCGCATAGCGCACATTGGACAGAACGCGCGCCCTCGCGTAACTCGAAGGCTGTCCAACATGGCGTTCCCGGCAAGCCGGAACCGCCGCACGGAGCTCGTATCATGCCCGTCGACGACAGGCCGACCCTCGCCGCCCCTGATGACGATCCGTATCTGTGGCTGGAGGAGGTCGACGGCGAACGCGCGCTGGCCTTCGTCGATCGGCAGAACCGGCTGACGCTGCAGACGTTCGGCGGGCCCGGCTTCGCTGCCGATCGCGACCTGCTCGCCGCGATCTACGACCGGCCCGACAACATCCCCTACGTCGCCCGGCGCGGCGGGCTGCTCTACAATGTGTGGAAGGACAAGGACCAGCCGCGCGGCCTCTGGCGGCGAACGACGATCGAGGAATTCCGCAAGCCCGATCCGCAGTGGGATGTCGTTCTCGATATCGATCGGCTCGCCGCGGAGGAAGACCAGGACTGGCTGCTGAACTCGACGCAGACGCTTCCGCCTCGCCACATCAGCGCCATCCTGAGCCTGTCGCGCGGCGGCAGCGACGCCGTGCGCCTGCGGGAATTCGACATCGAGACGAAGAGCTTTGTCGACGGCGGTTTTGTGCTGCCGGAAGCCAAGGGAGGCGCGGCATGGTGTGATGCCGATACGCTTCTGTTGACGAGTTCATACGGCGACGGCATGGCGACCTCATCAGGCTATGCGCGCACGGTCAGACTGTGGCGGCGCGGGACGGACGTGACGGCCGCACCGGTCATCTTCGAGACGTCAGCAGAGAATATGGCTGCTTACGTCGACATCGACCGAACCGACGCGATCCCGAGGGTCTGGTTCGTCGAAAAGATCGACTTCTTCCATCATCACCTCTGGCTCGGTGACGAGTCCGGCCCGCGAACCAGACTCGATCTTCCAACCGATGTCTGGATGGAGGCTCACCGGGATTGGCTGGCGCTGAAATTGCGCTCGGCATGGACGGTCGGCGGACAGACCCATGCGGCCGACACCGTGCTCGGCATTTCGCTGACAGAGTTCCTCGCGGGCGGCCGTGATTTCAAAGTCGTGTTCGAACCGGGACCGCGTCGGGCGCTGCAAGGCTGGTTCTGGACATCGGGCAAACTCGTGCTGTCGATCCTCGACGAACTCCGGCCGGTGTTCGAAGTCTGCACGCCATCCGCCGATGGCTGGAGCCGCCGCGCCTTACGGGGAATCCCCGACATTGGGGTGGTCGACGTCTGGCGTCTCGACAGCTACGAAGCCGAGAGCAATGGCGATCTGCTCGCCAACATCCAGGATCCGCTGACGCCACCCTCGCTGATGCTGATCGAAAATATCGGCAGCCCGACACCGTTGAAGCAGGCGCCCCGGACCTTCTCGCCGGAGGGGCTCGTGGTCACCCAGCACGAAGTCATCTCGGTCGACGGCGAGCGCATCCCCTACGTGCAGACGGGGCCTGCTGCCGAAACTGGCGATGCGCCGGTCTATATGAGCGCCTATGGCGGCTTCGGGCATTCGGTGAAGCCCTATTACAGTTCCGCACTCGGCAAGCTGTGGCTCGAGCGCGGCGGCACCTGCGTCCAGGCCAACATCCGCGGCGGCGGCGAGTTCGGAACGCGCTGGCACGACGCCGGGCGCTACGCCGGCAAACGGCTGGCGCATGATGATTTCGCCGCCGTGGCCGCGGACCTCGTCCGGCGCGGCGTCACCCGCCCCAGCCGCATCGCAGCCGAAGGCGGGTCGAATGGCGGCATCCTGATCACCAACATGCTGGTGCGCTATCCCGACCATTTCGGCGCCCTGTTCTGCACGATTCCATTGATCGACATGCGCCGCTATTCGAAGCTGCTTGCGGGCGCCAGCTGGATCGCCGAATATGGCGACCCCGACAAGCCAGAAGAATGGGCCTGGCTGCAGACCTACTCCGCCTACCACCTCGCGAAGCCCGGCCAGAGCTATCCGCCGATCCTGTTCGTCACCACGCGTCGCGACGATCGCGTCCATCCCGGCCACGCCCGCAAGATGACGGCCAAGCTGCAGGCGATGGGGTACGAGGCCTATTTCTACGAACCGGCCGCCGGCGGTCACGGCTACGGCAAGGACAACAAGGAGCGCGCTGCGTCGATTGTGCTCGGCTACAGCTTCCTGAAGCAGAAGATCGGCTGGTCAGACGGCGGCGCGTAGGATCTTCAGCGCCGCCCAAACACCAGGATCATATTGTTGGCGGGCATCTCGAACGTGTCGCGCAAGACGAGGCCGACGCCATCGGCCAATTTCTCGAGATCGGCGATGTCGCGCACGCCCCATTCGGAATTACCTGTCTTTAGGCTTTGATCGAAAGCGGCATTACTCGGCGCGGTGTGCTCGCCGTCACGCTTGAACGGCCCATAAAGGAACAGCCGTCCATCGTTGCGCAGATAGCGCCCGGCGCCGGCAAACAGGCCCTCGGCCACGCGCCACGGCGCGATGTGAATGACATTGGCGCAGACAATCGCGAGCAGGGGGCCTGGACCACTGCCGTCCTCCGGCCACCAATGCTGCTCGGACAGGTCGATACGTCCGACATCTCGGATGTTGGAAGCACCCGCATGCGTGCGCCAGGCGGCGATGCTTTTCAGATGCCGCGGGTCGAGATCGCTCGGCCACCAGGTGATATCGGGAGTCTGGCGCGCAAAATAGACCGCGTGTTGGCCGGTGCCGCTGCCGGCTTCCAGCACATCGCCGGATTGTCCGGCGAGGAAGCGTTTCAGCACGTCCCAGATCGGCTGGCGGTTGCGATGAAACGCCGGCGCGTCGAGCCGACCGTCCGGCTCGACCGGCCGGCCATCCTTGCCGAATTCGACGACATCATCAGCCATGTTGCACCGGTAACGTTGGCCTCATCATGACAGATCGCCGCAGTAGATCTCCTTGAGCACGAGCAACAGACGCATCGCTCGCGGATCGGCGACACGATAATACAACGTCTGCGAGGCGCGCCGGAACGTGACCAGCCCGTCGGCGCGCAATTTCGCCAGATGCTGCGACAGCGCCGACTGGCTCAACTCCACCCTCTCTGCAAGTTCGCCGACCGTGATTTCGCCGCGGGAGGCCAGAAAGCAGAGGATCAGCAGGCGCTTTTCGTTGGCGAGCAGCTTCAGCAGCCGCGTCGCCTCGCCCGCCTGCCGCGCGAGCTTCTTCAAGGCCGCGGCGTCGCCGCTGGCGACGTCCGCCGGCGTTCTTCTCGCGCTGGCCGCACCTGCTCTCATGACCGGATTCCAATACGGGGAGGACGCCAGCTTATAGCGCGCATCGGCGGCTTTGGAAAAGCCCAATAAATTAGAATTGACTAATTTAGAATATACGAATATTCGAACAATCAACTGACAATGAATTGCAAGGCGAGGAAACGTGAGGCAGGACCTCTGGCACGGCGTCGCTGCGCTATCGACACGGAACAGCCTGCGCAATCGGCTGGGCCGTCGCGCCTTTCTCGGTCTCGGCGCCGCATTGACCGGCAGCCTCGCCCTCGGCGCAGAGCCCGGCGAAGCCGAGCCGACCTCCCCGCCGACCGATCCCTCATGGTCGCAATCGCTCGGCGCCGGCGTGGTCGACCGGCCCTACGGCCAGCCCGCGGACGCGGAAAGCGGCGTGATCCGGCGCAACGTGCCGTGGCTGACAGCCGGTACGCAATCCTCCGTCAGCTTTACGCCGCTGCAGGATCTGAACGGCATCATCACGCCAAACGGCCTGTTCTTCGAACGGCATCACGCCGGACGTCCCGACATCGAGCCGAACCAGCACCGACTGATGATCCATGGACTGGTCGAGCGGCCGCTGCTGTTCACCATGAAGGACATCATGCGCTTCCCGTCGGTGTCGCGCATCCACTTCATCGAATGCGCGGCCAATGGCGGCATGGAATGGCGCGGCGCGCAGCTCAATTCGCTGCAATTCACGCACGGCATGATCGGCTGCGCGGAATGGACCGGCGTCCGGCTTTCGACTCTGCTGGAGGAAGTCGGCCTCAGGAAGGAGGCGACATGGGCAATGGTCGAAGGCGCCGACGGCGCGCATATGAATCGCAGCATTCCACTCGACAAATGTCTCGACGATTGCATCCTCGCCTATGCGCAGAACGGCGAAGCGCTGCGGCCCGAACAAGGCTACCCGCTCCGGCTCGTGGTGCCGGGCTGGGAGGGCAATATCAGCATCAAGTGGCTGCGCCGGATCAAGCTCGGCGACAAGCCCTGGTTCTCGCGGGAGGAAACCTCGAAATACACCGATCTGATGCCGAACGGGATGGCGTACGGCTTTACCTGGGCGATCGACGCCAAATCGGTCATCACGTTTCCCTGCCCGGAGAAGCCGCTTCAAGGACCCGGTCGTTACGAAATTCGCGGACTGGCCTGGAGCGGCGGCGGCAAGGTCGCACGGGTCGACGTCTCCACCGACGGCGGCATCAACTGGCAGAGCGCGCGGCTGCACGAACCCGTGCTCTCGAAGGCCCTGACCAAATTCACGCTGCCCTGGCACTGGGACGCCGGGCCGGCCCTGCTCGAATCCCGCGTCATCGACGAATCCGGCTACGCGCAGCCGACCATCGTGCAGCTCAGGGAGCGGCGCGGGTCCAATTCCGTCTACCACAACAACACGATCCAGACTTGGCAGGTGAAATCCGACGGGAGCGTGTTCGATGTCCAACGCAGCTAGAGCCGTTCTGGCCGGCGTCGTCACGGTCATGATCGCGGCGGCGATGGCGGCCGAGCCCGGGCACTTCGGATATGGCACCAAACCGACGCCCGAGCAGGTCGCCGGATGGGATATCGACGTTCGCGGCGATGACGGTGCCGGCCTGCCACCGGGCCGGGGCAGCGTGCCACGGGGCGGCGAGATTTTCGCCGAGCAATGCGCCGCGTGTCACGGAACTTTCGGCGAGGGCGAAGGCCGTTTCCCGAAGCTTGCCGGTGGCGCGGGGACGCTGACGGGCGACCGGCCGGAGCCCACCGTGGGGAGCTATTGGCCATTCGCCCCGACGCTATGGGACTACATTAACCGCGCCATGCCGTTTCCCGCGCCGCATTCGTTGCCGGCGGATGACGTTTATGCTCTGACCGCGTATATTCTGAATCTCAACGACATCGTTGCCGGCGATTTCGTCGCCGACCGCGAGAGCTTGCCAAAAGTCAAGATGCCCAATCACGACAATTTCATCTGGCATGATCCGCGACCGGATACGATAACACAGCCCTGCATGAACGCATGTCTTTCGCCCGCCGACATAAAGATCCAGTCCACGGCAGAGAGCATGAATCTCACGCCGCGAACGACTGGACCGCTCGACACGATGCAACCGAAATGAAACCGCAAGGCTCACCCTTGATCGCGAACCGCACATTGCCGCCCGTCCTGATCGTGGCGCTCGCGCTCGCCGCCTCCGCGGTCGTGACCGGCTTCATGTTACCGGCCCGCGCCCAATCGGCTGCCGCGGAGGGCCAAAAGATCGCCTTCGACCGCAGCAAGGGCAATTGCCTGACCTGCCACGACATCAAGGGCGGCGACCTGCCCGGCAGCATCGGGCCGAAGCTTGAGAACATCAAAGCCAAATACCCGGATCGCAACGATCTCGTTGCCATCCTGACCGACGAAACCAAACGCAATCCGCTGACCGTGATGCCGCCGTTTGGACGCAACCGCATTCTCACCGAACGGGAGATCGACGCGGTGGTGGACTTCCTGCAGACCTTGTGACGGCAATCGCGCTTCCTGGAGATTTCAGATGCTCAACGATTTTTCGGCGGCCCGCCGCGTCATCCTGAAAGGCGCCGGCGCGGTCGCGCTGATCGGCCTCGGCAATACCGCATTCGGCGGCCTCCCGGCGCTGGCCGCGGCGAACGACAAATATCCGGAGGACGCGTTCAAGCAGAAGAGCGATGCCGATGCGATCAAGGCGCTGTTCGGCAAGCCTCATGAAGCCTCCGACAAGGTCAAGCTGGACGCACCCGAAATCGCCGAGAACGGCGGCGTGGTCCCGGTCGCAGTGACGACAACGCTGGCCGACGTGACCTCGATCGCGTTCCTCGTCAGCGAAAATCCCAACGCGCTGGCGGCGTCCTATCAGATTCCGCCCGGCACGGTGCCGGCCGTCGCCAACCGGCTCAAGATGGCCAAGACCA
>Ga0307509_10011530_pt1 | contig 10685 bp, 12 predicted proteins | sample 10_EM_MG_FD_202245 | JGI IMG/M metagenome (GOLD analysis project Ga0307509, IMG submission 202245) | Populus trichocarpa ectomycorrhiza microbial communities from riparian zone in the Pacific Northwest, United States - 10_EM | ecosystem: Host-associated > Plants > Roots > Unclassified | place...
CTATACCATTCGATTCCCCTCGACCGGCGGATTCCAACGCACCCTGTCCCGACGCTGTCCGACCGCTGGTTGAAATGTTATCCAAACCTTTGTACTTGAGTTCCCCGGGCAAGTACTTTCAAATTGTCGGCTACTGGGTGCTACAGGCATGCGGACGCTTCGAGACCTATACCATTCGATTCCCCTCGGCGAGCGTACTCCAATGAGACCCTTCCCGACTCTGGCGGACATCTGCCCGCTGAGGTATCTGCCTTTTTCACCCTGCTGACCTCTATAGCCATGCGGACGCTTCGAAACCTATACCATTCGATTCCCCTCGACCGGCGGATTCCAACGCACCCTGTCCCGACGCTGTCCGACCGCGGGTTGAAATGTTATCCAAACCTTTGTACTTGAGTTCCCCGGGCAAGTACTTTCAAATTGTTGGCTACTGGGTGCTACAGGCATGCGGACGCTTCGAGGCCTATACCATTCAATTCCCCTCGGCGAGCGGACTCCAATGAGGCCCTTCCCAACTCTGGCGGACATCTGCCAGCTGAGGTATCTGCCTTTTTCATGCTGCTGACCTCTATAGCCATGCAGACGCTTTGAGACCTATACCATTCGATTCCCCTCGGCGAGCGGATTCCAACGCACCCTGTCCCGACGCTGTCCGACCGCGGGTTGAAATGTTAACCAAACCTTTGTACTTGAGTTCCCCAGCCAAGTACTTTCAAATTGTTGGCTACTGGGTGCTACAGGCATGCGGACGCTTCAAGGCCTATACCATTCAATTCCCCTCGGCGAGCGGATTCCAACGCACCCTGTCCCGACGATGTCCGACCGCTGGTTGAAATGTTATCCAAAGCTTTGTACTTGAGTTCCCGGGGCATGTACTTTCAAATTGGCCGCTACTGGGTGCTATAGGCATGCGGACACTTAGAGACCTATACCATTCGATTCCCCTCGGCGAGCGGACTCCAATGAGGCCCTTCCCGACTCTGGCGGACATCTACCCGCTGAGGTATCTCCCTGTTTCATGCTGCTGACATCTATAGCCATGTGGACGCTTCGAAACCTATACCATTCGATTCCCCTCGACCGGCGGATTCCAACGCACCCTGTCCCGACGCTGTCCGACCGCTGGTTGAAATGTTATCCAAACCTTTGTACTTGACTTCCTGGGGCAAGTACTTTCAAATTGGCGGCTACTGGGTGCTATAGGCATGGGGACACTTAGAAACCTATACCATTCGATTCCCCTCAGTGAGCGGATTCCAACGCATCATGTCCCGACGCTGTCCGACCGCTGGTTGAAATGTTATCCAAACCTTTGTACTTGAGTTCCCCGTGCAAATACTTTCAAATTGTTGGCTACTGGGTGCTACAGGCATGCGGACGCTTCGAGGCCTATACCATTCAATCCCCCTCAGCGAGCGGACTCCAATGAGACCCTTCCCAACTCTGGCGCACATCTGCCAGCTGAGGTATCTGCCTTTTTCATCCTGCTGACATCTATAGCTATGTGGACGCTTTGAAACCTATACCATTTGATTCCCCTCGACCGGCGGATTCCAACGCACCCTGTCCCGATGCTGTCCGACCACTAGCTGAATGGCTATGCATACTTTTGTTCTTAAGTTCCCCGGGCAAGTACTTTCAAATTGTTGGCTACGGGGTGCTACAGGCATGCGGACGCTTGGAGGCCTATACCATTCGATTCCCCTCGGCGAGCGGACTCCAATGAGACCCCTCCCGACTCTGGCGGACATCTCCCCGCTGAGGTATCTGCCCTTTTCATGCTGCTGACCTCTATAGCCATGCGGACGCTTTGAAACCTATACCATTCGATTCCCCTCCACCGGCGGATTCCAACGCACCCTGTCCTGACGCTGTCCGACCACTGGTTGAAATGTTATCCAAACCTTTGTACTTGAGTTCCCCGGGCAAGTACTTTCAAATTGTTGGCTACTGGGTGCTACAGGCATGCGGACGCTTCGAGGCCTATACCATTCGATTCCCCTCGCCGAGCGGATTCCAACGCACCCTGTCCCGACGCTGTCCGACCGCTGGTTGAAATGTTATCCAAACCTTTGTACTTGAGTTCCCCGGGCAAGTACTTTCAAATTGTTAGCTACCGAGTGCTACTGTTTTCTAGACTAGCTTTAATGAATATAATATTATTCCTATATTAGTATCTCAATGACTCAAATAAGTAAACATGAGTAATACTGGATGGATCTTTCCGGACAATTTGGATATTCTCCACAGTTTTCACTAACTCATTCAAAGTCCTTGAAGGTAGAGTTGTTGACTTAGCAGGTATCCGATGATAGCCAGTTACACCTGAGTACTTCCACAATTCTACTATCGTATCGGGTTGCGTCCGGAGAACCTTTTTGCGTCCGGAGAAGCTTTCTGCATCGGTACCTTCTGAGTCCTTGGTTGCGTCTGGTGCGTCCGGGCGGCATGGACCCCTGTCCACCAGCACGCAATCAAAGACCGCACACCCAGAACGTGAGTTTACGTTCTATGCGCCTGGACCGCCGGACGCACAGGGAGAACGGGGCGCGTCTGGGTGTAACCTTTTTTTTTTGCTGATGAATAGGAGGTACCCGTTTTTCGACCGCGCCCTCTGCTCTCACTGTCCCCTGATGAGATACGTGTTGGGATAACTTTGGAGTTCTTTCTTTTGTTACATGGTTGCTATGAGGGATTTCCTTTGTAAGGTTTACGACAAATTGTATTGTTTCCTTGGTTACGCGGATATATGACTCATACTAGGGTATGAGTCAAGCAGCAAAGGCTATGCTAGGATTTTCTTCTATATAAGTGGGGCTCCGCCCCGTTTTTCCTTTTCATCTTTCTCGTCCGCTCCACCTCCAGCGATTGAAATCTCAACACCATGGGAAATCATCGTGAGAGTGTCCCCCGCCTCTGATCTACCCCGCCCGTGGCATCTGCTCGGGGGTTTATCACGCCTTCATCTCTTTACTTTCTCTGGGGCCTTGGGCCTCCCCTCCCGTGGGTTATGGATTCCTTTCTAGTTCCGTTCGTCTTCGTTCGCATCGATGTTCCTACCCTTTACCCGGCACTTCGCGACGCGTCTCGCTTAGCGATTTGCACGGTCGGCAACCCTCTTTTCCTCGTCAACACACGGTCGCAGTGTCGGGCTATCGGTGAAGAAGTTGCCCTGGTGGCCCTCCTCTCTGGTATTGCACTCTCTCCTGAGTTGCTCGGTCGGTACGGTCGGTATTCGAAAGGTCATGACCCTGTTTCGGTCCTCTGCGTTCGTACTTCTCGGTCTTTGGCGAGCCTTCCCACTCCCGCTTCCCACGCATCAGATCCGCTGGCACCGTACTGCTACACCCTTCCTTAGCTGGCACCTTACTGCCTCCTTGGCTGGCACCCTACTGCCCCTCACAATAGCTGGCACCTCCACTGGTGAGTGGCTCTCCTCGCTGGGTGACTCCCGTCGTCCTCCTCCCGCTCCTGCGATTTACTCTACGGTCGCGAACCTCGTGACTAGGTTACGCTCTGTCATGGTATAGCACTACCTCCTTGGCCCATGCTAAAATCCGAAAGCGCTGCCGATTACTGGGGATACTCCATCCCCGACCTGCCTGCCCCTGTAGCCTTTGGGTTTGGGGTTCAGTGCCTTTCCGCGGAGGCGTCCGGCAACAGTAGTTTTATCTCTCCGCTCCGTCGGCACTTGGTGCCGTAAGATTCTTTCCTTGGGTTTTTGGGGGGCCGCCGAAGGGTTTGTGTCTTTCCCTGTTTTCGTTTCTATTCTTGTCTTTCCTTACGTGTCTGGAGGAAGGTATTGCTCCGTCTTGCTTTCGTCTTAGGTGCTGTCAGGGGGGAGGATGGGCACTGGCTTCGAGGGGTCTGATTTTTCCCATGAGGGGGTGAAGCGGGTGGTTGGATTGATTCTAGGTTTTGTTTACGCCATAGCTAGCGCTCCGCACGAATTTTTGTACCTTAAACAACGAATTATATGATTAAAAAAAGAAAAAGAAAAAAAGAAAGAAAAAAGCCCCGTTTTTCCTTCCATCTTTCTCGTCCGCTCCACCTCCAGCGATTGAAATCTCAACACCATGAGAAATCATGGTGAGAGCGTCCTCCGCCTCTGGACTCCCTTGATGGCTTCTGCCTAGGCGTGTCACTCACCCGTCTTCCCTCTCCTCTCTCTGGGGCCTCTGGCCTCCCCTCCCGGTGGTTATGGATTCCTTCCTGGTTCCGTTCGTCTTCGTTCGCGTTGATGTGCCTACCCCTTACCCCGCACTTCGCGACGTGTCTCGCTTAGCGATTTGCACGGTCGGCAACCCTCTGTTCCTCGTCAACATGCAGTCGCAGTCTCGTGCTATCGGTGAAGTAGTTGCCCTGGTGGCCCTGCTCTCTGGTATTGCACTCTCTCCTGAGTTGCTCGGTCGGTACGGTCGGCATTCGAAAAATCGTGACCCTGTGTCGGTCCTCTGCGTTCGTACTTCTCGGTCTTTGGCGAGCCTTCCCTCTCCCGCTTCCCACGAGTTAGATCCGTTTGCACAGTACTGCTACATCTAGCTGGCACCTTACTGCCTCCTCCTTTCTTCCCTCGCCTTCGGTCTCCCTCTCGTCCGGGATCCTTTCCGGTAGTGACGCTCTCTCTCCTGTAACAAGGGATCACTTGAGAGACAGGGTAATATCGTCCGGTCGGCCTTTGGTCTATCCGCTGTGGCTGGCATCCCCTCTGCTGAGTGGCTCTCCTCACTGGGTGACTCCCCTCGTCCTCCTCCCGCTCCCGCGATTTTACTCTACGGTCGCGAACCTCGTGTTAGGTTACGCTGTGTCATAGTATTGCACTACCTCCTTGGCCCATGCTAAAGTCCGAAGCGATGCCGCCCCCTGGCTTTTGCCTTGTTGGGATATAGCCTGCCCCTGTAGCCGTTCGGTTTGGGGTTCGATTTCTTTCTCGTTTAAGGCTGTGCAATAGTAGTTTTATTCTTTCCTCCCTGTCGGCACTTGGTGCCGTAAGATTCTTTTCTTTTCTTTTGGGGGGCCCGCTGAAGGGTTGGTGTCTTTCCCTGGTTTCTTTCATATACTTGTCTTTACTTACGTGTCTGGAGGAAGGTATTGCTTCGTCTTGCCTTCGTCTTAGGTGCTGCGAGGGGGGGGGATGGGCTCTGGGTTAGAGAGGTTCGATTTTTCCGATGAGGGGGTGAAGCGGGTCGTTGGATTGGTTATAGTTTTGTTCACGCCATAGCCAGCGCTCCACGCGGTTTCTTGTACTTTAACAACGAATACATGATTATAAAAAAAAAGAAAAAGAAAAAAAAGCCCGTTTTTCCTTCATCTTTCTCGTCCGCTCCACCTCCAGCGATTGAAATCTCAACACCATGAGAAATCATCGTGTGAGTGTCCTCCGCCTCTGGACACTCCTGATGGCTTCTGCCTAGGAGTGCCACGCACCTGTCTCCTCCTTTCCTCTCTCTGGGCCCTTTGGCCTCACCTCCCACGGGGTTCTTGATTCTGTCTTCGTTTGTAGCATTCTCGCGTCGATGTTTCTCCCACTTACCCCGCACTTCGCGACACGTCTCGCTTAGCGATTTGCACGGTCGGCGAGCCTTCTTCCATCGTCCATACACGGTGGCTAGTTTCGGGCTATCGGTGAAGTAGTTGCCCTGGTGGCCCTGCTCTCTGGTATTGCACTCTCTCCTGAGTTGCTCAGTCGGTACGGTCGGCCTTCGAAACATCGTGACCTCGTCTCCGTCCTCCGTGTTCGTACTTCTTGGTTCTCGGCAAACCTTCCCTCTCCCGCTTCCCATGCGTTAGATCTGCTTGCACCGTACTGCTACGCCCAGCTGGCACCTTACTGCCCCCTCCTCTGTCCTCTTCCTTGGGTCTCCCCCTTGTCCGGGATCCTTTCCGGTAGTGACGCTCTCTCTCCTGTAACAAGCGACCATGCAAGAGACGCGGTAATATCGTCCAGTCGGCCCGCGGTCTATCCGCTGTGGCTGGCATCCCCTCTGCTGAGTGGCTCTCCTCGCTCACTGACTCCCCTCGTCCTCCTCCCGCTCCCGCGATTTACTCTACTATCACAAACCTCGTGAGTAGGTCACGCTGTGTCATGGTATAGCACTACCTCCTTGGCCCATGCTAAAATCCGAAAGCGTCGCCGATTACTGGGGACAGTCCGTCCCCGACCTGCCTGCCCCTGTAGCCTTTGGGTTTGGGGTTCAGTGCGTTTCCGCTAAGGCGCCCGGCAACAGTAGTTTTATCTTCCCTCTCCGTCGGCACTTGGTGCCGTAAGATTCTTTCTTTTGTTCTGGGGGGCCCGCCAAACGGTTTGTGTCTTTCCCTGGTTTATTTCCCATACTTGTCTTTCCTTACGTGTCTGGAGGAAGGTATTGCTCCTTCTTGCTTTCGTCTTAGGTGCTACGAGGGGGGAGGATGTGCTCTGGGCTAGAGGGGTTTGATTTTTCCCATGAGGGGGTGAAGCGGGTCGTTGGATTGTTTATAGTTTTGTTTACGCCATAGCTTGCGCTCCATGCGGTTTCTTGTACTTTAACAACGAATACATGATTATAAAAAAAAAATATAAAAAAAATGTCTCATTTTTCCTTGATTCTTTACGCTACCTGGTATTTCTTTCACGACTCTTGTACTTCAGAATATAACGTCTTCTATTCTGATATCCAAGTTCCACACCATGAACCCACCAAACCTGACCCTGATCTATCATTACACGATCAGCCTTGACCTGAGATTGTCATCTCCAAACCCTCACGCTAAACGAGTGTTATCATTTAGGACCTTCCTGTCGTTGTGTGCCTTGGACTAACAACCAGTGCCAAGACCCCGTTACATCTGCGAAGAGTCGGCCGGCGCAGAAGATGCGGCACGGGCAATGGAGGAGGAGGAGGAGTGGTTTGACAGGCACGAATGGCTACAGGCCGAGGCAGAGGGAGCGCCTCAGGCGCCTCCTGGTGCTGGCGTTATCGTTGTAGACGACGGGGGCGTAAGTATCTAGACTGAACTGGGACTTAGATCAAAATTGGATAGGTAATTGCTGATGTAGGACCAGTCACCGGGAGTTCCGGGCCCCTCAAGACGCCGGAGGAATATTCCATCGCAGACTGAGAAGCCAGCGCGCTCTCAACCATTAGCGCCGGTGTCGGGGGTGCCCTCCTCTCGCCCGTCTGGGCCTTCTGAGTCTGAGATGCTCCGCAAACTCCGCGAATTTGCCCCGGAGAACCCCTGGGCAAACAGATTGTTGGCGAATCCCGAGCTAGTGGCGGAGAGGCTTCAAGGGTATGATGGCGCGGAGGACACACTACCTGCCACACATATAAATCACGACGAACACTCTGTCTCAGCCAGTGTTCCCAACGGGCCAGGCCGATGGTAGGCCGGCCAATAGGCCGTAGGCCGGGCTAAGGCACGCCGCTCTGGAAGACAGCCTAGGCCCATATATGCCGAATTCGATCGGCCCACGAAAGCCTATCAGGCCAGATAGGCGCCTATAGGCCTGGAGATTAGCGTTGAGAACAGATTGCATTAAGGGTATTCCACGCCCCTACCCCACCCCTCTTCCTAGTTTATCGCCTGTGATTATTTTTCCTCCTTTACCTTCGGCTATTATGATACTTCTTAATTAATCACAAAACGAGTTAATTAATTCACAACCTCTAGTATTTTTTTGTATTTTTTTTGCTAATAAGCGAAACCCTTACTTTATTTTTAATCATATTCCGTAATTGGGAAACATTTACGGTGAATTTTGCTGTTGAGACAGAGCAGCCGCTCACTATGAGCGGGTCGGCCGAAGCCGTATAGGCCGGCCTAGGCTATATAGGCCAGGCCGGCCTATCAGGCAGCCGGGAAAAAGCCTATATGGCCTAGAGGCGAGCCCGGCCAGGCCAGGCTCAGGCTTGACCAGCCCTGCAGGCTCGGGCCAGGCTAGATCCGAGAGAATTTCCCCAGGCCGGGCCCAGCTTTACCAAGGCCTGGCCGGCCTGGCCCGTTGCGAACACTGGTCTCAGCTCCCCCTGCTTGATCTGCCGGCCGCTATCTCTCCACTCCGGAGAGAACGATAGAACATCCCTCTCCCACAACCTATCTCCCGCCATCTACTGCCAATGTGGCCCCGACCCAGCCACCAGCATCCATGACACCCCCGGCACGCCGATCTTCAGTTCCGAGTTCTGAGCACGCCTCAGAAAACTCCCCATCCGTACCCGAAATACGCGGTTCTGGAAGACGTCGCTCGGGTCGAAAATGAGATTTCTAGGTTTCGGGATGAATTCTTTTTTCATTTTTACCCCTACTACTGGCTTACACGCACTGTGCGATTTCCTTTGAGACACGTGTCATGTAATTTATTTTCTCCTTATGATTCCTGGCTAGTATAGTAATCATACCATTGCGCGCCCCTTGCTTCAGCTTCTCTCATCCTTACGTCCCCTTATGCTGATGTCTGATAACCTTTTCCGCTTTGGGCTGGACTCGCATTCTCTGTCCATAACTAGACTGGCGTTAGCCAAAAGGACTGGGGTATGCATTATGTGAAAACTGAGATCTAGAGATTTAGTGGTGTTGATTCGAGGTCGGGAGATGAGGTTTGAAATATCTAATCTGCATTGGTCATGGTGTGTGTCTTGCTAGACCTAGTGTCGCTAACGGATACTCGTTGTGGCTAGTTTTTGCAACGGCACTACTGATATTAGCGACGCCTCCTGCTTTACTGACACCGCGAACCTTTTCATACCAGAGCGTAGACGAACATCATACCTGAGCTCATCCAGAGTACGAACATAATGTTGAACAAGCAGAAAACACCTTTTTGCAGTTGAATAGATTCTTTCAATATCGAGTGATGGTACGTGAATCTCACACCCCCGCCCCCCCCAAAAGACGTAGCCTATAAGACCTGACGCGTTCCATTGCACAACAACTACAAACTACAAATATCCACATCGCGTGGGATACATTACACTCACGCATTCTAATCCCTATTCTCCCTGAAAAATCTTCATCAGTCTCTGGTATTCTACGATGTCTAGACAACCTCAAGGCAAATCACTCAGTCAGCCAACTTCACGAGTAGGCAATCTAGAGCGGCGTAGACGCGGCGCCTTACCCGCGCAGAGGGGATCTGGATCAGGAACACAGAGGACCGAATCTGGCAGCTCCCATAGTACAAGAACACTGCCTGCCGAATCAAGCAGCTCCCACGGTACACAGTAATCCCGTCGCAGTTCTTCCCCACCACAAACCACATGACGCCCCACATCATGACCGGTGAGGCGCGCCAGAAGGAGGACCTTACCGACCACGGCGTATAGTGAACTCGAGGGGGAACCAGATGCACAACAACAAATAGCGACAGTTCGTCTGAGCGATGAGAGCAGCGATGAGTACCAGAACTCTCGCAGATCTGATGAAACTGAATCGGACACAGAACCAGACGCAGAAGACAATGATGTCCCGGATGACGACACTGGATCAGGGTCTCGTCACCGATCACGAACTGCAGACAGACGACAAGCAAATACCCGGGTTTCAACTCTGCGAGTTTCGACCACCTCCGCATCTCATGGAGCGGCGCAAGTCAGGCGCACCCAAGCTGCTCGACCACGTATAATTTAGGGTGGTGCGTATACTCCACCAGCGTTCACATCTTCCAGTGTACCACCATATTCGTCGCCGCTGGCCACCCATAGTCCCACTACGTCTGGTGTCCGGAGCTCAAGTCCTCCCAACCATCCCAATAATCAACAACACGAGCATCACATCTGGCCGGATACTAACTCACGGCGAAATACGGCCACCGGGGCCAATACTGCTGTAATAGTGCGGGCCAAGACTCTTATCCCATGGTACACCCGGTTAGTGCAGCCTCTCCCAGCACCCGCTGTATTGATGTCCGATGTGCACCGTGTTTGGCTGAAGGCTCTCGAGGACATATCCGACACTGGAAATATTGAACCATCGGTGGCAAGCCTAAAAATAGTAAGTGGACGCTGATACTCAAACTTGACGCACTCGTCGTGGGTGCTTACTAAATGTGACAGATACGCGCCAGACACTCTGCCGTAAGATCCCAGTTTCTGTTCCAAGTAAAGGAACGCATTGGAAGATATTACGATCTCACCCGAGACCCGACGGCGATTGCGCGTAGGGTGGACTACCTTCTCGAGAGGGATAGATTCATGTGTTCCCCGAGATGGTATGAGGTAAGTGTGCGCTTTGTGATAGCCCAGCCACAACTAATCCGTATGGACTTGACCCAGCAAGTAACAAATCGTTTCCTTGCGCCCCAGATTCCCGAGGCAATATGGGGAAAGTACTTCAAGGGCAGGAAAATGCGTGGGATTGCCGAACCTGATTTTCTTGGTCGCATCAATGGCACCATGGTATGTTTAACCTGTGCCATACTGTGCCATACTCGGCGAGCATGGCAAACTGGAATCTATCTTGAAACATGCGTCTTCAAGCCGGACGCAGTAGCTGGTGAGCCTGACCCTGAACCTGGTGTTCTCTAGTTCCGGCCAGGATGCTAACCTCATGATATGCTCGGAAGACCTCTTTGCCCGCCAGCGCCAGACGTGGGCCACGTGCCCAGACTGTGTACAGACAATGATCCTCAAGAACATTCGCGAGACCATCAAAGCGAAAATGGAGAAGGAGCATGGGATACAGGACGATCGCCGTGAAGGGTTTACTGA
>Ga0307509_10011531_pt1 | contig 10685 bp, 7 predicted proteins | sample 10_EM_MG_FD_202245 | JGI IMG/M metagenome (GOLD analysis project Ga0307509, IMG submission 202245) | Populus trichocarpa ectomycorrhiza microbial communities from riparian zone in the Pacific Northwest, United States - 10_EM | ecosystem: Host-associated > Plants > Roots > Unclassified | place...
TAGTACCCTTGAAACCATGTTCTCTTTTGATTGGGATCAATTATTTTGATTTTATAAATTTTGATTGTGGGATTTGACATGGATTTATTGGATTGCCATTGCAGTAGTAGAGTTCTATCGGAATTTGGGATTTGAACCTGATCCTGAGGGCATTAAAGGTATGTTTTGGTACCCAAAGTACTAGTTGACTGGGGTGAGGACAGGCTTCTTTGTGCTTGAATGTAACTGATTCATCTTGCAAAATGCAATGGCACAAAGGACTTTAGAGAGGAAACCCACTTGTAAGTCCACATCACATGTAACTGTAATTTGAAGCTTTCACGATTGATTGTCATGTATATCATGGAAATATGAGGCGGTTAACTTTACACTGTTCAAGAACAGTTGATTTATTCCTACATCCTGTACTTTATTACCTTGCTTAACGCAGCATGAGATTTGATGAGAACTTTTCCAATTTGCTATTGTATTGTTTTGGCGTTCACTATCAGATACTGTAATCCTTCAAAGAACACTATTTGAGTGATCTCATATCAAATTGTATTATTGAAGCAACATTTATCTTATCTATAATGTGGTTGATTTCATAGAAATTCAAATCCAAAACAAATGCCCTCGCATGGTGAGAGACAGGGACCGAATCATAAGACCATTTCCTTCATTTGATAATTTTTAGGCTTTCATGTTCCTGCTCTTTAAAGTCTTAGTCTACCCGAGCCTTTGCATATAATCTAATGTAAAACTGTTGATCTGGTAAATGATGTCCTCAGCGCTCCATGATAGGTGTAAACATCTCTGATGGCTTGTTTCCGTACTTCACTGACTCGGTACAAATTCTCATAAAATATTAGGTTCGGTTGTTTACATTGATGTATGATCTCTTCCATGCCACTATATTTATTTAGGAATTTGACGTGGTCCTCTTGACTTCACTGTTAAACGGGATTAAACTTTATCCACTAGCATGGCGAGGCGACATTTTTTGAAGTCTCCTTTCACTTGTTATATTGTTTAAAACAACCCAGCCGGGAGGATTTAGTTGCTCGGAAATATATTAGAAAAGGGAGAGGCTTACCGTTGGAGAAAGGTGCACAATTCATAATATTTAGAGTTTGGATAAAAACAAGAAAAGGGAGATGCTCTTGTATTATCTCCAGCAACAACACCCTGGTTTGCCCATCTTACCAATGGCATCAAACCATGATTCAAGCAACATGTTGTCCAGATATGAACGATGCACGTGTCGTCTCGAGGCATTCAAAGGGACTCGTAGATATCTCGTTGCTTGTAAATATAAAAGAAAAAATAAAAAAAAGAAGGAAAAAAGGCCACTTTCGAAAGTTCAAAGGGATTTGGGATGATACCAATTGTGACATGGTCAGATTTTTGTTGTTATTAACCTTTAATTGAGCCACTCAAGAATAGATGGGGGTGTAATTCAGTTGAAAGAGGGGGGAAATTAATTGAAAATTATGAACGAGAAAAGAACAATAATTATAGAAAATAAAAATGGTCAACTATGTTGTTTGGCGCCTTACAGTGGCTTGGGAGTTGCCTTGAGCAATAATTTTCCTTTTTTTAATGGCTATCTAACATCTTGACTATTTTGCAAATTCTATACGTAAGAAACGACCACTCTTCTAACCTGCTCTCTTCTTGCTTCTTATTATCTCACAATCCCTTCACTGCATGAAGGTGAAGTTTCTTTACCATTTAGTAATTGGTAGTCTTTCTGATAACAGTAAGCTAGCTTTGTTTGTTTCATGGCAGCCTCTTGACCACCACTATATGACAATTTACTTCTTTCTCTGTGTTTCTTTCTTACACGCTGATCATAATGGTTTTGATTTCGACAGATGTTGAGGCTAAGGTTCTGTCTATTTGGAGTCATTATTGCTTTGTTGCAATGTTACTTTGCTATGCTTTCTTCAGCGCAGATTACTCATCCATTGGAAGGTTCTCTCGTCTTTATCCATGAATAAACACACACACTTACAAGCATGTGCATGGTTGATTATGCATGTTTCTTGGTTTTGTTATTGTCACTGTGGAATGATTCTTTCCTCTGTGTTCCAGTCAGTGTTTTGCAAGCAGTCCGTCGGAAGCTCATAGATACACAGGGCAATCTTAATAACTGGAAAAAAAGTGATCCTTGTACATCGAACTGGACAGGAGTAGTCTGCATCTTGGATAAAAATGATGGTTATTTTCACGTCAGAGAATTGTATGCTGATTTTATACTTTCATATTTATAATTTGCTGTTATCTTTATAGATTAAGGTTGATCAGATCAATCAGATCATGTAAGTACGTTTTGATTACGTGATTCATTCTGGCAGGCGTATGCTACATCTGAATCTCTCTGGAAAATTAGCTCCTGAACTCGGTCTTCTAACATATGCAAAAAGATTGTGAGTCAGATCATATTACCATACCATCAATTAATATCAAATATGGTCATCTTTTATTTAATCATCATCCTTGTTACTGAAACTCTCAATCCTTTTGAATTTGCTTCTTTTTTGCAGGAATTTTATGTGGAACAATATAAATGGTAGCATACCAAAAGAGATAGGGAATATGACTTCCTTGCAGCTTTTGTAAGTTGAAATATGTGGAGTTAAAAAATTGTCTATGTATAATTTGATGCAGCGTGTAGCAAAAATACAACTAGGATTCTTGAAACCTTAGGTTTCAGACCAAATTATAGAGAAAATTTAAAAAAATTCTCTCATATTTTTATTGAATCTGAATAATAGTATTAATCTCCATAAAATAAACAAGATATCCATATTTATATTAATACTAAAATCAACAACATTGAAGGTTTTCGATATACTTATATATGTTATACGGAAAATTAATAATATAATATAAGTATTATCATTGATTTTCTTTAGTACGAACCATACTTCTTCATCTTTAGTTTATTACTAGAAACCTTTCCTTGAACAAGAAAACCATGGACATGTCTTCTTTTTTAAATAATTTAACTTGTCTATGCTTGTTTACTGCATGCTTATTTAATTTTGGCAGCAACTTCTTCTTGTTTTCTCCCGACCTTTTGATGCTCAATTTCACCTATTCATCTAAATTCTCTATTGACTTGCTAAATCTAGTAGCTTTAGGTATTGAGTGTAGATTGAGTACATGATTTGGAGGCTTCATGTACGCAATACCAAATGGTGTCTTACAAGTAGCACTATGCTTGAAACTGTTGTAAGCTAGTTCTCCATAAGCCAATGCAATTTCCCATTGTTTAGACTTGTCTCCACCAATGCTATGAATCAGATTGCTTAAAATTCTGTTTAGAGACTCTATTTGGCCATTAATTTGTGGATGAACAGTCCTACTAAACTTTAAAGAGGAATTAAACATCTTCCATAAAGTTAGCCAAAAAATGACTAAGGAACCTAATATCTTTATCAAACGTGATGAATTTTGGAACACCATGCAACCTCACTATCTCTCTGAAAAATAGCATAGTCACATTGATCACATCTGTAGTCTTCTTACAAAGTATAAAGTATGTCATTTTTGAATATCTATCCATAACAACAAAAACAAAATCAATTCCTCACCGAGTTTATGGAAGGCCTAACACAAAATCCGTGGAAATATCTTCCTAGATATGTTCATGTATAGTAGAAGCATGAATAAATCAGTGTTTTATGATTGCTCCTTAGCTGTTTAACAAGTAAAATGACATTGAACAAAATTGTTTGCATCACGCTTGAGTTGAGACCAATAATACTTATCCTCCAAAGCTAACACTGTTTTATCTCTTCCTCTATGACCCCACTTAAACTTCCTCATCTTTAAACATTTAGTGATTGGTGACATAATATTACTGAAATTCTAAATAAATCTCTTATAAAAAGTAGCTAAGCTATGAAAACTTCGCACATCACTAACTGTCTTGGGCATGGGCCAATCATAAATTGCCTTTACTTTCTCCGTGTCAACTTCGACTCCATTAGCTCCTACTACAAAACCAAAGAATAACAACTTGTTGGTCATGAAACTCACTTCTTCAGATTCACATACAACTTGTTTCTTAGCAACACCTTTATAACACTCCTTAAGTGCTCAATATGATTTGTTTTATTATGACTAAACAAAACTTGATTAATCATCCTCATGAATGTGTTCGGTGCATTCGTTAACCCAATTGACATGAATAACTACTCAGACAATCTATATTTCATCTTTAAAGTTGTTTTCCACTCATCCTCTGGTCAAATATGAATTTGATGGTACTCCTTCCTCAAGTCAATCTTTAAAAATATTGTTACATCACACAACTAATCTAACATGTAATCGAATTGTGGAATTGAAAACTGGTATCCCATAATGATTTTATTGATTGTGCAATTATCAATACACATACGCCAACTGCCATCATTCTTTGGTGTTAGTAAAGCGGGGACAACACAACTTAAGCTCTCTTGAATCATCCATTTCTTCAGTAATTGATGAACTCGAGTTTAAAGTAGAAAAATATAGGAAGGAACTATAAATGGACTTTATAAAAACATAAAGTATAATTTTTACTTGTTATACACGCACCATAAATTAAAATTTGAAGCTCATAGGTTAAAGACATGCTACTTCATGAATAAGTTAGCTACAATATTGTTTTCAAAGAATTTATTTTATGGAGTGGAAGAGTTCAATTTTTGATAGATAACTCGAGGACATCATCATCTATTCTCTCTAATACTTCAATTGTTGCACTTAAATGAAACCCAAAATAATCTTCCATAATATCTCTAGAAAACTTGTTAGAAATTACCAGGTCCTCCATATCCTTGTTTGCAAGATCTTCATCATATAAATCTTCTTCATCATCTCCATCAGGTTTGCATAGAACATACTTGTCATTAAAAAGTTCTTGGTCATAATGGCATTCAATCAGATTGATCGATTTCTATCTCTTGGGTCATGGTTGTTTATCTTGATCTGACAAGGTCCCATGACCTTCATCAAGTTCATCTTCACCAACACCCTTCACATAGACAAATGGTTGTCTAAATGAAATTTTAGGAATAGGTCTAAGGTAAGGTCAACCCCGAGATAAGTCTCCAAGCGTTCCTCTCCTTTTGTGATTCCTATTTGTGCTTCCCATCAACCAAATAAATCTTCTTCATCAGATGAAAACTCGTAGTCATACCAGCTACAAGGATTTGCATGAAATGGTTCAATAACAGGTTGCCACGGGTGTCATCCCCGACGCGTGCCTCTCTCCTTCCCGGGTTCATGTTTGCCCGCAATCCTAATGCCTTAAGCCTATTTATAAGGTCATCAAATCTGACATTGATGTCGCCAAAGCTAGTTTGCATTTGCTTCTCTAAACTTGTTATCACTACTGAATGACGATCTAGCTAATCCCAAACAGCTTGCATCCTCTGATCACCGTCATAAAAATAGTTGCCACCAACTGCTCCACGATTCTTTTCATGGTTCGCCACTGATCTGGATATTGACCCACTCTAACATCACTTGACGCAGCACATAACAAAAATAAAACTATTGTTCTCAAGCTCTAAGGTTGACCAAACTGTAGAGAAATCTAGAGAAAATTCTCTAGTATTTTTATCGAATCTAAATAATAGTATTGAACTCCATGAAATAAACTAGACAAACCTATTTATATTAGTACTAAAATCCTTTATCGAAAAAATTCTTATTTAAAATTTATCTAATTAATAGAATTTATTTAGCATTAGAATTTCTAAATAGTAAAATACTAATTAAATTAAAAATTCTAAGTTAAATAAAAAACAAATAATTAAAATTTAAAATTAACTAGGAAAAAAAAATAAAATAACAACTTTATGCTCCAATCTGGTCATAAACTCCTGCATAATTGTTCTACGTAATAGTTGCTGCACGTTATGTAAATTGCAAAATCAAGTGCCAAGAAACAAATTTCACTTTGCTAGTTGTTTGATTCTTGAAAAAGTAGACTTTCCATATTACTCTATGGTTGGGAGGAAGGAAGATAGAGGGCAATTTGGTGGGAATAATCCATCTTTTTTTGTTTGGTTCTTTTGAAGGGGTGGGAGAGTAAAGACTAAGACAGAGTGTGAAAGAGAAATAGGTGGTCATTCTTGCCTTAGGCATTACATCCATCTTACCAAAACAGGTGACCAAGATTGGTCAAGCTTCTGCTTTGTGAAATTGGAAAGCAGGAGATCTCCTTGTGGGCATGAGTAATATAGACAGGGATCATATATTGCATGGCATATAGTTACTATACCATTCTCTATTCGCAGGCTTTTGAGCGGGAACCAAATATCAGGTCCTTTGCCAGATGAGCTTGGTAATCTCCCCAACATAACCAAGTTTCAGCTGGACATAAATCAAATATCAGGACCACTTCCCAGATCGTTTGCAAACTTGAACACTGTCAGGCACTTGTAAGTGGCTTCTTCTCTAGGGACAAACTCTTTCCCCCCTTCTTGCATGTTCTCATGGATGTTTTCTAATTGCAGTCATATGAACAACAACTCAATCAGTGGTCAGATTCCGCCGGAACTTGGGGCATTACCTCAACTCATACACCTGTAAGTTCCGTTACAACCTGCATATAATTCAATTGATTGCGTTTTTTCATGAAGCTGTCACTGTCAGTTCGAAGCAAATGAACCTAATTTTGCGTTCATGTTTCTTTATTTATTTATTTATTTTTGTCACTTGCTGTTGCCAACGTTTGCAGCCTGTTGGATAATAACAACTTGTCAGGCTATCTTCCACCAGAGCTTTCAAAGATGCCAAAGTTGACGGTTTTGTAAGTTCCATCTCATTCTATAATCTGTCCTACAACAGTAGCGACTTTTTCTCCTATATCACTTTAGAAGTAAATCTGAAGATACTGAAAAAACATACATCGGAACCATGACAGTAATACCCCTAAAACTGCTGTCTTTCTTCCACGACATATCAAACAAAAAGTTCCAATTTTATAGGCAGAAGAAGCAATTCTGGTAATGTTATCATTGAATACAATGAATCTTTGCAGCCAACTTGATAACAACAACTTTAATGGAACGGAGATCCCGGAGTCTTATGGCAACATGTCCACACTGTTGAAATTGTAAGCTCTTCTCCATACTTCAGCCTTTTACTTTATTCATGAAAAAGCATGCTGTCAAAATGTTATCTCAATGGTGAAAAAGCATATAGGGATCTGTCACACATGCATAGAGTTGCATTTAGTCTTTTGTTTGTTAATTTCTGATGTCCTTTTTTAGGAAAATGATCTTGCTTGCCTTTGTTGAACTGCAATTCTCTAAAACTGGTTCTTAATTAACACTCTCACATTGAGCTCTGCAGGAGTCTTAGGAACTGCAACTTGCAAGGATCTGTTCCCGATCTGAGTGGCTCACCACACCTTCTCTACTTGTAAGTCTTCAGGCAAAATTTGAGTATTTCGTTTAACCATCATTATTTCTTACAAATTCTTCAAGCATGTAGCTTTCCTCGTTACATGTGCTTGTATTTAATAGGTGACAGTAACAGTCATATTCTATGAACCACCTGCAGTTGCCCTCCTTTTGAACTGGTTGTTGTTCTTTATATGCAAATATTCATGACTGTGTAGAGTAGTTGTCTTAAAATAATGTTTTATTTTTTTTTCCAAATTAACTAGGATCTGTTTTAGAATGTTGATTTTTTTTCTGATGGCTATTAATAATTTGTTTTTCAGGGATCTAAGCTCAAATAAGCTAGTCGGAAGCATACCGACAAATAAGCTTTCTGTTAATATCACAACTATGTAAGTTACTGAAGTCCAAACTTGTGGAAGCTCAGGTGCTTTTCAGCTCGAATTGTCTCTACACTGTGTATTATGCTTGTTGACGTGCATACAAAACTATATACATGCTAGTATGCATCAACAGCAGAGGTTTTGCTGCTAAAGTTATGAAATAGAACATCACCACAAGAACATTAGCATTTAATGAAATGCTACTATTTGCATATCTTACAATAGCGTTAGTGGAAGTTCAAAAAATAAACAGCAACAAAAGAAAAGATAATTCAACTGGTTTAAGACTAGCGCACAATGTATGAATGGGATTGTACACGATGAAAGTGGGTATGATCCAAATCCCATGTGGTGAAACCAGAAACAAACCACCAGATAAACTCTAGAATGATTTTGATGTATAGTATATAACATTATATATTCATTCATTCGAGTATTCATGTGAAATTCAAAATCCTCGCTGCTGCGGTTAATATAGCGATCCTTGTTCTTTCTGACATGACAAAGTAATTCACAACGTTTTTTAATATTGCAGCAATTTATCCAACAATATGCTCACTGGACCAATCCCTTCAAATTTCTCGGGCTTTCCTCATCTCCAAAAACTGTAAGACCTCTCTGCATTTATTTGTGCACTTTCTGTTATTTTACTGCTACACACTATGCTAGCGTGGTTAAACTAATCGTATATTATGAAGCTCTTTGATTTTATAGTTGATGGATGATACCAGTTGATAATGAAGATTATATTTTATTGCAGGTTGCTTAAGAACAACAATTTGAGTGGTGATGCTCCCACTAACATTTGGCAGAGTGTGACTCTTGGTTCATTTGTAAAATTTACCTTGTAAGGCTTAATTACAGAAAGCAACCTTTTCTGACTGAATTTTTCAGTCTATCTTTTCTTAATTATTGCCATGTCATATCCTTCGTTGTATCAATTTATATTGTTTTTGGGGTAAATTGCGTCAGGCACAGTGAACTTCTTGGCCTTCCTACTTCTGTATCTTCTACCTAAACTTGTTATACTGTGCATTACTTGCAGGGATTTCCGGAACAATTCACTTACGAATATTTCAGGCATTATAAATCCTCCTGCAAACGTTAGCATCAAGTGAGATTTGTTTTACCATATAATATATTCACTTTCTGGCAGATACATTTCTTTTTACTCCTAATAATGTCACTGCATCCGGGCTCTTTTATGCTTGTTTTTAATTTCTGATGCATAGCCTTGTTTTTATTTTCGATAATAGTTTTATTTAATCTAAATGAGATAAAGACCATGTCTTGATCATTTGATTGTTAAGTCCTTTTGCCAATTATGATTAGATGTTTCCTTAGATCCCAAGCAGTCACTCCTTGTCTCACTGCTTCAACTCATTGAACCATGTTGTTTCATCACATAACTCCATTCACAATTAGTGGTTGCACTGTGCTGAACTATCTTGGACAAAACCTTGTATCATTATTGTGCAAGGAACCCAGTCCGCATAAACTTGTCATAACATTGTAAGTTTCATGCCTTAGATTTTTTGAAATTAGATTTGGATTTCAGAAATTATATGATGTTTTGCATTTCTGAAACATGTAAATTCTTGCTTGTTACCTTCTCTAATATATAGAATCATCATTTCTGCACTGTGCCTGCTGTTATGTGCATGAATAACTTTCCCTTTGCCTTCCCCTTTTCCCAGCCCCCATTCTCATAGTACTCATGTAATTTTTTTTTCTTCCTACTTAATCAAGTTATATAATTTCTATATATAATATAGTCAGTCACGTACAAATTATATTTATTTTTGTATCCCTGAATCACATGCTTTTAGAATTTAGTTTTCATATTTCTTTCACTAGACTATGTTGCTACAATGACTTTAGCTACCGTTGGAAAATGTTCCGAGAGAGTTTCTTGCATATATAATACAGGAAATAATATTGATCTAAATTAAGTGTAGCAAATAGTTTTAAGAGTTTTAATAACTGGATATCTAGGCTTCAAGGCAATCCTGTCTGTCAAAGAGCAAATGAGCTAAACATACTCCCGTTTTGTGGAGTCCCAACTGAAGATACTGAGGCTCCTGGAAGCTCAAATGACTTCCCTGAAGGCTGCAAAACTCAATCTTGTCCCTTCAGTGATAATTTTGAATACGTCCCAGAATCTCCTGCTCCCTGCTTCTGTGCTGCACCTCTTGGCATTGGATTACGCTTGAGAAGTCCCAGCATATCAGAGTTTCAACCATATAAATTCCCATTTGAGCTTTGGATAACCGACCATCTTGGCATGAACCGTTACCAATTAGTGATTGACTCATTCATGTGGGAAGAAGGTCCCCGGCTGAGGATGTATTTGAAAATCTTTCCTTCATTTAGTAATGATACTTATACATTCAACACAAGCGAGATTCTACAGCTCATGGACGAGTTTGCTACATTTTCCATTCCCGGCGATGATACCTTTGGCCCATATGATCTACTTAATTTCACGCTCCTTGGACCTTACAAAGATGGTATGTCTCTGGAGCTACATGTTTTTCACTTCAAACATCAATTTTGTATCTACATTGTATGATAAAGTGAAACTGCAGTAAGTTATTAGTAGTGAGTCTAGTGACTAGAATTGCTGCATCTTCCTCCATTTCTATTCTACAAACTAGTTCGTTATTTGATCAAATGCATGAGCCAAGAGATACCGGGGGAGGTGTTGGAGCTTTTTCTTTCATGACAAATCATATACAGCGAACTTACTGCTTTCATTGTTTTGAAAATGTCAGTGATTCTCAAGCATCCGAAATCAGGAATGAGCAGAGGTGCCCTTCTTGGAATTGTGTTAGGATCCATGTCCCTCATAGTTGCTATATCTTTGGTGATTGCATTCATTTTCTATAAAAAGCACAAGAGATTCTATCGTCAA
>Ga0307509_10011532_pt1 | contig 10685 bp, 12 predicted proteins | sample 10_EM_MG_FD_202245 | JGI IMG/M metagenome (GOLD analysis project Ga0307509, IMG submission 202245) | Populus trichocarpa ectomycorrhiza microbial communities from riparian zone in the Pacific Northwest, United States - 10_EM | ecosystem: Host-associated > Plants > Roots > Unclassified | place...
CCAACTCCCCCCAAACTCGGACCTTGTACCTCTAAACCTCCCCAAACTGCACGGCTCATACCTTCTTTTAAGTGGCTAGATTATGCGTTTAGAACTCATCCAAAAATTTGGAGCTCGGTTATCCACAATTTGAATCTCAAATTCGAGGTATATTGTTCCTACAAGATCTAATTGTTACGTGCTCTAAGATTTTGCCAGTGTCTACCGTCGGAACACAAGATTCAAGGGGATTCTCTCTGTGAATTAGACTCGGAAGGGCTGAGGGTCCTTGGTGTCACTTCAATTGGGCGAAGACTCACAATAGCCTCAAATTCCCCACAAAACATGCATCAATGCTGAGTTTCCTGTAACTTCCACCGCATTTTTGACGCATACAACCGTGTTTCCAACGCATATACTCATTTCTCCACACATATACAGACTTTCCGAACACATACTCGTTTGCCACACATTCTTTCACAAGCTCTCACAAGCCACACAGGCAAAACACAAATCCACACAAATAACATCTACCACAAGCGCACCCACATTCACCAGACACGCTGGATCTTGTGGCTACCATATCAACTTGAAGTCCCCCCTTCCTTGACATTGCCGTCGTCACACCTCATCCTTCCCACAAAGTACCACCCACACTGGGTCCTGGCAAAATCACACCGGCAATTCTCATTGAATGGGAGGAAAACGCGCAACATTTCTTTACCAAGGACAGGACCGACCCACAGAACTGAGTCCCAGCTGCTATCGCTCCAGAGCCTCCACAGGAGTCGCTTCCCCCCAAAAGTTGTTTTGCATATACGACCGAGTCACCGACATTTGTGGATTACCTCCCGCAAGGCATTGCAAGTATTGTGCTCAATGACAGGGTTCGTACCTGTTTCTTTTTGGCTTTCTTGAGGGGAAACTAAAATTCCTTGCAGACACACCTCATCGATCTCCCAATTACGCATTGATACATGAAATTCAACCGAATCGACTGCAGCCGCATATTTTTCAATACCTACTTTGAAAAACGGTCAATCAGACATTTCTTTGTCAACTTCAACCGAATTCTTCATCCACATTGCCCTCTACTACTTCTACACCAACTATAACTCACCAGTCATCTACAAGGTCCAAGGTCGCGACTCACAAGCAATGAAATGGTCTGCCACCACTCTGGGTGAAGCCACCGCCACGATCATCATGATTATCGCCACACTCTTTGAGTTTTCGTACATCCCAACAACCTGGAACAACGCTTCTCACCTTGCCTGTTGTCTCCTGTTTTTAGTTGTAAAGCTAGCATTGACATGCGGCCCAACTTTCTACATTTCCATTGTGGAGAGTAATGGCACAGGAGGCTCGCTTTTGCTTCTCCTCCGCATCGTCCAATTCTTTATATCAGTCATCGCGACCATGCTCTTTGCTATCGTACCTTCCGGTCATATGCTCGGCGATCGTGTACGAGGCAAATCGAGGAAGTATCTCACAAGTCAGACGTTTACAGCTAGCTACCCTTCTCTGGACAAGAAGACGAGGATGGTCTCTATCCTGGCCACAACGCCAACTATCGAAGGTGGTATTTTGCGGCCCAACTCGATCTGGACAATGCCATTGGGCAGACCCAAAACCCAGGGTTGACCTGGTTGAGGTCAACACGCAGTAAACGACCACCTCATGAAAAGTCCCTTGCCACAGCCCATGATAGATGGAGGGACGCTATGAACGATATGAGCCACAACTTGCTCTTATACATCTACCATATAACATGCCTCCCAAAGCGTGAGTGTAATTGTAACCACATAGATGGGATTTGACCTTAATCATTTATTTTCAGTGATTGGGAAAAATGTGGGCTCTTTATAAGACACATTACTCAAGGAAACATGAAATAATTTTCCTATTTACAGACGAGAAGAGAATCGACGAAAAGGGGGACAAGAAGATTGTAGGTGTGTACAACTACAGTTCCTTGCTTGAAGTTCTGCTGATATAATCTCAGCTCTCTGTTATGATTATTCTCAGGACTATTTTTACTTGTCTATTTTTACTTCACTTTGTCAGACACCCTTGACCCTAGCTTACTCATACACCCTTAGCCCATGCCCTTGACCCTAGTCTGACTCTTATGCCCTTTGCCCTGTTGTTCTTTTATGCACAGACCATATCTACTGGTATAAATACTTAGACTTCATGTCAGTAGATACTCAGCTTATTATTACCTGTTCTACCTTGAGAATTACACCATATCTCTCTGAGGCAAACCAGGTCTATTCACTTAGTCACTTGACTCTGTGACATTTCCAAGCAACTTCTTGACACACTCGTGCATAATTCTCTCTGTGAGCATCTGCAACTTGAATAGCTCACCAATGAACTTGATCAGACCCAGGCCTCGTCACTTGGCCTTCTGAGCAGCATAGTACTCATACCACCGCACATGCTCTACCTTCTGGTCCTTCGTCTCCTTTACAGCCCAGCCCTCAATACTCGCAGCTGCAGCCTCCTGTGCAACCCACCCACCCTTGAAATCCTGCTGGCAACGATTAAGAAGGTACCTCTGGAAAAGCTGACTACCAGCAATAGGCTTGCCCTCAGCATTCTTAATCCCATCATCTCGAACATTAGGACTAATCTGCTCCATCATCCTCCTGCACAACCGGGCGTACACCTCAGACATCATAAGCCCATCCGTTGCTGCCTCACACACCAGGTTGACGACTTGAATGAGAGTCTGACCATCCTTCTCGTTCTCCAACTTGTTCGCCCATTCAATGATCTGATCAGAGATCAAGTTGAATTTCTTCATCGTCAGTTTGTTGAGCAGAGCTCTGACCTTCCGAACTACGACCTCAGTTGACTTTGCGAACACCTCCCGGTCCCACTGATTGGCCAGTAATTGCAGAGGAGTAACAGGCTCAAGCTCAGCGGCTTGTTGAGTCTGAGCAGCGCTCGCAACCTGAATGCTTTGATTCCGCTTTTCATCATGCTTGGTACGGCCCCGCTTACGGGTTGGCCCACCAGCTGTACTTGCGGTAAGAGCAAAAAGAGACAGTATGCCGGCGCTAACAGCAGTTACAGCGGGAGTGCTTTGGGCAAAGCGATTTTCGCTGCTTCGCTTGTTTGCACCAGCAGTTGCAACGCTTTCGATGGTGTGACGGAAGGGGTTTAATGTGGTTTTGGATACAATCTCGGATGATAAGGCAATAGGGGAATTCAAAGTTGACGAACCTGCGGGTTCAAACCCGTCGATTCAAATGATAAAATTCTTCCCACGTTACACTTTTTTTGAATCGGCTGCAATCGAAATTTGAAACTGTTTCCAGTTGCCGAGATGGAGTTTAAAGTTATGGAGATGCCCGGCCAGCGCATCATACAAGCATACCTGAGTCCTGACGCGACTGTCTGCGAAACCTACAGTAATTCCCGCTTTCTGCTAGTGCACTGAATGTCCGCCTCCCCTCCGCCCTCTCCTACTGCTCTTTTTAAGGCTCAACTCTTGGTCAAAAAGGCTGCACTTGCACAAAAGGCAGCAAAGCAGGCAAAGAAAGAGCAGACAACTGGAAAGGGTGTAGGGAGGGGCAAGAAAGCTGCAGCGAAGTTGGACAAGAATGACTCAGATAAGGAGAATGAGAATGAGAGTTCTGACAGTATAAGGTCAGTGCAATTTCTTCATATCCGAAAATCTGACTATATCTGTAACAGTTGGGCCAAAACTCCTAAGGACACCTCCAGCCTCCTCACAATAATTGAGGACAGCGTTTGTTACCACCAGGCATTTGGGTTCAAGGGTGGTGATGTGGCTGGTGTCACGAGTGGTGGTGCAACCACTGCACAAGTGTGCCGGTCAGTCGGGCAGGAATTATTCCCTTCCTCTAAATTACCTGCGGAAAAGCTTGGTGCCGCTGTCAAGAATCGTGTCTGAAGGTTAGTGATATATATATTGGTTGTCTTCCCTTGCATTAAGGTGATTTCGTAGCTTGAAGAAGAGCTATACCGACTACCACAAGAAACTTGGCCAAACTGGGCATGGACTCATTATGGAAGATCGAATGGCCGAGATTGTAAGCGGAACACCTATTAGTAATGTCTGGGGTATGTATATTGCTGTGTCTTCTATTGAAATATCTAATGACTGTGACAGATAAGATGAAAACCCGATTTCCTTGGTACAAGCGCATGCACCTCTTGCTGTGTGCGAGTCCTGTTTACGATGGAGCCGCTCTTGCAAATTCAGCAACCCCACTTGATACAACTGTTCTCAATATCCAAAGGTCGGAAGTTCATTTGTTGCCTGAATGGGACTACCCTGCGATAGATCATTCCTTTGATCCTCGTTTTGACGATGATCAGGAGAAAGATGCTTCAGAGAAGTCATCACCTGAACCTTCTCTTGTTCCAGCCAATCCTTCAGTCTCCCTCGCAGACCACCTTCCCATTTCCACTCCTGCAGTTAAAGCCATTCCACCTGCCTTGTCTCGGACACAATCCACCGACTTAGTACCAGTCACATCTTCCCAAAATAGAAAATTGGCTGACACCACCGCGACACCTCCAAACACCAGTCGAAAACGAAAAGACCCTTTCGACCAGATTAAGGACCTGACAAGTGGATATCGCAAATCACATCTCGAGACTGCACGCATAAGGGCTGACACCAAGCGCCTGAAATTTGAGAATCAGCTTGCGGTTGAACGCTTGAAGACTGAGGAGTCGGAGTGCCAGCGTCGGCATGAGCTTGAGCTAATTGATAAACAAATTATGCTCGCTCGTCTGCAAGCTCAGGCTAGACAGCCACTTATCCCGCTCAGGACCTCAATTCCAATTTCAATATGGGTAACATGGACTTTTTCTAACTCATTCTTTATTTTCATAATTCTAAATATCTAAGTAAATCCTTTTTCAGTTCCTCTTGTTTAATTCTACCTTCAAGTTTCATAGTTCCAAATATCTAAATAATTCCTTTTTCAGTTCCTCTCGTTTAATTTTACCTTCAAGTAATTCAATAGCTTCTTCATCCATATAATTTTCCTCTTCTTGCTCAACTTCTATTCTTCTTGCCTCTCTCCAGGTATTAATTCGTGCTTGCTCCTCTTCCAGATACCTCTGACCATCAATAAAAAATTGGTCTGCCTCAGGATTTTCTTTGTTTTCATGTGCCATAGCAAAGTTATGAAGATGAATGCAGCTGGCAATCCATAGCGTAGCAAACATATGTGAGTCTTGATCATCGATTCGGACTCGCATACCCTGCAAAGAGGACCAACGTCCTTTGAGATATCCAACACAATGTTCTGAGTGGATTCAAATGTTTGAAACATAATAATTGTGAGTGTTGTTGTCTGGCTCAAGTTTTTCTGGTCTAACAAAGATGGAATCAGACAGGTAAAGCCAAGAAATGACAGATATTACAAACTCTTTATATGGAGCTTGTAGCCATTCCTTTAATGGATAAGCAGAATCTGCCCATACAAATTCACCGGGTTGAAGAAGATAGTTGTGTTCCTTTGGAAGCCGGGTTTCATTCCATGCAGTGGCATCATGCTGACTTCCTGGTAATCCTATACCATAGTCAATGATTCTGAGGTCTGGACGTGAAATTAACTATACAGTAATCAGTGCAAAATATATGTGAATGCTGAGAAATCAACTGGACCTGTACGTTCATTGAATAATTTGATTTGCGGTCAAAGTAGGTGTTTCCATAATGATGAGGACGTTGGAAAAGTGGGACAAGTGTACCATCAACCATTAGCCAACCATTCCACCATGCAGGACAGGAATGCTCTTCAACCCAAGCTTTTGCACATTCTACATCCTGAGGAGTTGGCCACTGCATAGTAATCATCTGGAAGTGGGCATCGCAAATAGCTGTCATAACTCGAAGCACTACATTCTTGACTGTTCCATAACCAACCCCTGCCCAGAGTGCGACTTTCATTGTGCTAGCCGCATTGCCATAATGACCAAACTGGTATAGTGTGATTGCAACCTGCTCCTCAACAGGCATTTGAGGATTGTTGGAATTGTTCTGGAAGACAGAGTGATCTTGAATTGAGGCAACAAGATCATTGAAGCACTCTGCATCAATACAGATGTAGGATCGAAAGATTTCAGGGAAGTGGTAACAGTAGTCGTCAAGGAGAATCCGTAGATTTGCTTGTGTTTTTGGAATTGTTTGCCGGGCAACTGAATAACGTTCACCGTACAATTCCTCAAGGGCACCAAGAATTCCTTCACTAATTGGATCACCAGATGAATCAGAGTCCGAGTCCGAGTCTGAGTCACTGGAATCAGAGGTAGTACTGTCTGAGTCTGAAGCCTGAGAGGTGGTATCTGCTGCCATTTTAGCAACTAAATGCATAACAAGAGCATCGAGGAGTGTATTGCTATCAGTCTGACGTTCTGTGACTCGGGGCATGGCTGGGGACTTTAATCTCTTTATCGCGCGATGCACATCAAGCTTACATGATCAGGCGAAGTTCAAGCTCCGCTGACTCACGCCGGATTTGAACCCGAATTTGAACCTGGGGAACTCAAATCAATCAAAGTTGAAACGATTCAAATTTTCAAAACTGAATCGTTTTGAACCTGCAGGTTCGTCAAATTTGAATTCCCCTAATGGCTTGACAGGGAGGTTGACCCTTCCGATGACGACCTAAGCCACCAGAAGCAAGGGTGAATTTTGATGGATCCCGACATTCGAGGCCATATGCATCCAGGGAGAGGAAGAAAGCGGGTTTCTCATTGCAAATCGGACCAAATTGAAGGAGGAAATTCCGGTCGTATCTACATGATCGACTGGTGAGAATGCCAGACCATTGCAGAGCAAAGGAAACTTACTGGAATTTGCCATCCCTGGAATTTTCATTGAGAGCAGGACTAGGGCCCAAGACACCTTCAGGGTAAGTAATGGCGTTGAAATCAGAAATCATCAGCGCATTTGCCAAGACTTTCTGATAAGCAGTAACGATGACCTTTGGTGGGTCACAGAGTGCGAAGTGTTGTCTTTTTCTTGTTACAAAGTAAGCAAGGGTGTTGATATTACTATCAGAGGGTACGGCCTTCGCGACAGTGAGATCGAGATTCCTTGGATGCCGCTTAAAGTTGGTGGAAATGCGAAGGCTAGGTTTGATCTCATCCTTGTTATCCTGTGTTACAGCTAGAGGTGTATCGTGGTCCTCGTCGATCTCGATCTCACCAAGACGAAGCCACTCCGCTTCATCCTCCTTGATTGATCGCTGCTGCTCAAGACGAAACCACATTGCTTCAGCCTCCTCGATCAATCGCTGCTGCTCAAGATGAAGCCACTCTGCTTCAAACTCCTTGATCCATTGTTCCACCTGAGCCTTTCCTCTGGAAGCTGTTGCTTCCGTTGGTCCTCCAACTCAATCCTAACACTTATCGGTTGTCTATTAGGCGTCCCATGGCTACCATGTCTAAGCCCTGCAGGAGGAAGTGGCACAGAAGCCCCAACACTAGCCGCACCCAGCCCTACCAAACCCATCTCCACACCTTCCGCATTCTGAACAAGTTTTCTTTGGACAAACGCTGTAGCAGACGTACTTTTGCTCAGCGGATTAGTCGTAGGCGCCAATGGCATGGCCGAAGGTAGCCCACCAATGGAATCCAAGGGATGTGAGAGTGTAGGGGCCGGGATTGGAGGATAAGATGTTGCTGGATTTTGGGGATTGCTCGGAGACATAGGCATACCCGTGTGAGGTGCCATATGAGGTCGTTCCTTGGCCTCCATCTTCAATCGCTTCTCTTCCTCCTCTCGCCTGAGACATTCCTTTTCTCTTTTTTTCCTCTTCCCTTCTTCCTTCGTTTTCTGCTCAGCTAGCTCCTTCTCCCTTCTAACCTTCTCATCAGCCTCAGCCCTCTGCCGCTCCTTCTCCTCTGAAAGGCGCTGCTTCTATTGATCCTCCGACTCAATCTGGACACTCGTCCGTCGTCTACTAGGCCCAGGGTTACTGTGTCTCAGCGCCACAGTAGCCACACCCAGACTCATCTCCACACCTTCCGCATTCTTAACCATGACCGTGACAGGCTTTCTTGGAACAAACGCTGTAGCAGACGTATTTCGGGTATTCCAGGTGTTGCTGGGTGGTATAGATGTAGGTGCCGATGGTGTGGCCAAAGGTAGCCCAATGGAATCTGACAGATGTGAGAGTGAAGGGGCCGGGATCGGAGGGTGAATGGGGGGATGCAGATTGCTGGGAGGATTCCGAGGAGACGTAGGCACCGTGTGAGGTGCCATGTGAGGTCCAGGTGAAGGAGGAGGTTGATGTTGGGCTTGCATAGGTATAGGAGACCGTATATAGGCGGCTTGATCATACTAAGATAGAAAGACTATCAAGACACCTGAAGAAGGAAAAGCAACAATATCACTTGCATAATAAGGAGGCCAAGCCGTCGTTGGCAATTGGGATTGAAGATGGGACTATATTTGCCGAGAAGGCATGATCGAAGGTTGACCATTATGGGGATTATGTGGATGAGGGAGATTATGCCGATGGCTGTCAACACCCGCGCCTTCGCCCTGTGTGGTGAGACCAATCTTGCTCAACATTGATCCCTGGAACGATGATGACCTCAGGGTCCCATTATATCCACCATGATTTTGGCCCTGTTGCAGGCAGGAGTATGAATGAGCGCCTGGTTGGGAAGGGGGCTCTTGATATGATAATGCTGGTGGTATAGGTGGTTTCGTGTTTCGGGAGGATGGGCCACCTGCAATCGAGGTCGTCATAGAGGGTCTGAAAAGGCTTTTAACGTCAAATTTCTTGACAGATGAGACATCTGACAAAGCAGCTGTCGTTGACCTCGTCAAATTTCTGGTTGCCGGAGCCGTGGCAGGAAAACTCCCAAACGGAACTACGGGTTTGGAAACGGGGGCAGCAAAATTATCGTCTATCAACCCAAAAATAACGTTAAAAAGCAAGTGGAAAATGTGTGGGCAATAATAACTCACTTGGTTCCAAGTTGAGTTTAGAGAAGCTGTTTCCATCGTTAAGGGGTACAGCCTGGCCAGTGCTGGAACGATGTGGATGAGACCGGGTTGCTGGAGTAAATGATTGAGAGAGCGGACTAGGCGTTCTCGCTGGCAGTGGGGGGTCCCTTAACCAAGCGGATCTTTTTGGAAGCGGGTTCTTTGGCGAAATGGAGCTTGTGGATTTACTGGTTCCATAATATTTATGAGTAGAAATTTTGTAAAAAAAGACCATAAGCATATGAGTTTTGACTTTTAACTAACCCTTGAGGCCCTTGAGGCCCCTTTGACCAAGCAGACTCTGCTGGAGGTGGACGCGGGTTGAGCAATTGTTGTGCTGAGACCTCCTGCTGTTCGTTCAAGTCGGGAGGTACAAGAGATTTTGTTTCACATGGTTCTTCATCCAAGTCGAATTCCCAGTCGGAGATTTCCAAAACCTAAGTCAAGTTCAAGATTTTCAGGACAGGTGAATAAGATTCATGGATTAATCTGTACCTTGTCCACAGATTCCATCGAGGTCAGTGGTACTACTACAACGACGGGCGCTTAGCCGACCTCAATGTCTCGCTCAAAGCAGTGTCGTGCGGTTAATGAACCAATCAAATAGTTAAAGTTAATGGTTTGGTTAAAGTCATAAATAGTTACAAACCTTTAATGAGTTACGGGACTTTTCCACGGCCGGTAGCAGCCAGTCTGCTTACGTTGCTGGGAAAGAGTTGTCACCCGAAATGGAAACCTCACATGAGTAACCAGAAAACTATGCTCGTGACCATCAGGTATCCTAATTATAGTCCAGCAAACCGACTGATTGCGAGTGTACGGCACAAGAGGTGCTTTTGGTCGGATTTAGTTGTACTTCGTGTTTGGTTTTTAAATGTAAATGTGTAATTATCCATTACAATGATTTTTTGTATGCTATATCCTTGATATGAAGCTACAGTTCTTGAAGTAAGCAGTGCCCTCGTGATCCACTTGCTAAAACGGGTAAAGTTATGGTTAAGAAATGAACGGTTTGTAACCAATCAAAAACGGGTTTAACGGTTCGAAACCGTTCGTTAACCGGCACAACACACACCCGTGTTTCCACTATATAATCATCATTTATATTTGAATCCAATTGTGTAATCAACACTTAGAATAGAAATTTGACAATAAAGCTCCTTTCTAGTTGAAATATTGGATACGGTTTCCATGAGCATTATATTTTAATTGTTGGTTCTACAATTGGAAACAAATATAAATGGGGTTTAAATAGCGGAACCATGACTGTGGCTGACCGTGGCTGCCTTTTTAGGGAACAAATTAGGGGGAAAACTGCCCCACAGTCAGCCACGGTCACGGTTTCACTATTTAAACCCCATTTATATTTGTTTCCAATTGTAGAACCAACAATTAAAATATAATGCTCATGGAAACCGTTGTCGATGAGAAGATAGTTTCTCCTGGGTTTCACCGGAATTGACGTTCTTCGGGCTATTCCAGTTGTTCGTTGGGAGTGTAGTCAATAATGCGATAATCCAAAAGTCAGACTAAAACAAGCTAATCCTTCTTCACACAGACCTTATAAAAGATGGACCAAAGTACAGCCAATTGTCTTGGCTTTAACCTAAGTATATATATAAGGAAAATACTAAGAATATGTTGTAACTCTTAGTATTTAGTCAAGATTTGTGTAAGTATAAGAGGTAATAACGAGCAGTAGTGGTCAAGG
>Ga0307509_10011533_pt1 | contig 10685 bp, 18 predicted proteins | sample 10_EM_MG_FD_202245 | JGI IMG/M metagenome (GOLD analysis project Ga0307509, IMG submission 202245) | Populus trichocarpa ectomycorrhiza microbial communities from riparian zone in the Pacific Northwest, United States - 10_EM | ecosystem: Host-associated > Plants > Roots > Unclassified | place...
CTGGTCATCCTCCACCTCCACTTTCCCCTCGGAATCCTGCTTCTGGACGCGATATAATGGCCTTTTCTTCGTCGGTCGGCGTGTCAACCCTCGACGTCGTCGTCAGCATCATTACCCTTTTGTCGCGTGTTATCAGCCCAGCCATCCTGACTTAAGGTATAGTGTGCTTTGCCATCCGCCGTTACGTTGCGCACTTGTGTCAAACTCTATACACAGCACCGCCAACTATCTCGGATCTTTCTACACTCCGGTTTGGGACGCATACAACCACGCCCTCGACCTGTGCTCGACAATCAGAAGGCGACCCTAGTTGACCAAAACGACCCGGAGCTCTGATATCTACCGTTAGCTTCCTTATCTGCTGCATCATTGGATGTTCCGTGCGCGCCCTGACACCATCGCGGCGGTAGCTTTGGATGAAACCCCAAATATTCTGAATCGTTTATGTTATGCGTTAGGCTTTGCAGTGAAGCAACTATCCAGTTGTTTGGTCTCGTTTGTACCATCATCATAAAAGGAAAGGCGCCATGGTGGACGCGTAAGCCCTCGAGTGATCCTGTCCAAACTCCATCTCGCTTAAAATACGGACGCCCTGCATTCCTTTCCCCCCTCCCATCCTTCTCTCCTCACCGACAGACATGGATCGAGAACTCGAAGCCGAGGTTGTCCCAAAGGTCATCAAGCATGCCAGCCTCTGGTTCGGGGACGGGAACATCGTTCTCCAAACCACCAGCCCCTCTGAAGACGAAATCCACTTATTCCGATGTCACAAATCCGTCCTCTCCAAACATTCCGTAGTTTTTGCGGATATGTTCGAATTGGGGGGCTATGTTTGCGTGAGGAGGAGCGAAGAGTATGATGGCGTGCCTGTGATATCGATACCTGATTCCTCTGCAGACGTCGATGCGTTGCTTAACATGTTGTACGATCCTCTGTGAGTCACTCGCCCTCACCATGACCGCCGAGTTGTACGAACGAAGATCTCCTTACTCGATATGGTTTCTTTCATACAGGAAAATGCCGTATAAAAAGCACCGTCCCGAGACCATCTTTGCGATCCAAGGGCCTCTTAAGCTGGCCACGAAATACAAAATGGCCTCACTCAGAGAGCGTTTCGTCAACATGCTTCAAGTGGATTGGCCCTCCCAACTCTCGAAGTACGACCAGCGGCGCGCCGACATGAACAACCCCTCGTGGCACCAGTCAGACGATCGTGATGGCGCCTGGCCGCAGCTGTGCTCCGATCCGGGTATGCCCTCCTGTTCCCTCGCACTATACGTTTCGACCAACCCCCCTCTCCCGCAGCACGTGTGATATCCCTCGCGAAGGATTGCGATGTACAGTCGGTTCTCCCCGTCGCCTACTACGAGCTAGGAACCGCATATAATCCTATCAACCTCGATCCTGAATTTGGTGTCTTCGATCGTCCCATAGCCAGACATGCCCTCACCGCTGCTGACTGGGAGGTTCTTATGCGTGGCCGCGACTTTATCCAACACCGAGTATCCAAATTCATCAAAGATATCCTCTCTGTCCAACCGCACATTCGCTCTGACGGAAGATTCAACTGTCACCGCAGCGTCAGCGGGGGGCTGGATGTTTGGGGATGTGAACATACCGCCAGGGACTGGTGGTTTGCCCATTCGTACGAGGCCCTTACGGACATCAATACCTTCCGTGATCCGTTGGCTTTCCTCAAGGGCCTGTCAGAACAGATAGGCAAACTTGACTTATGCCCGAGCTGCAAGAACTGGATGCAGAAGCTGATGTTACTGGAGAGGCAGAAGATTTGGGATACCCTTGGCGAGTTTTATGGGATCAAAGGTGATGAGAGGCGCGGTTCCTCTGTGACTACTCAGGCGTGATGACGATGACCACTTTTCTTCTCTCCTCGTTAGAGGTATGCTAATCTAATCACTTCCCGCTCCATCACACACGACCCTCTTTACCCATTAGACTTCTGGTCACTTCTTTATGCGTACCGGTGCTTTGATGTCTGTTTTGTACATGGTAATCGACTGTTGTCTTGGTCTCCCTCAACTTGCTTCGGTGTGATCTTACGGGGAACATGCGACACCGAGGTACTGGATTAGTTGGGAGATACGATAGGGTAGACCGAAGGATGCCTGTATCAGTAGTTTAGTCGATGACTTCCGCGTCAACCTCTTCATCCTCAGCTCTCATGACCTCACGCCTAGCATGGTCCTTCACCCTCCTCTCCAGGGCTTTATCGGTCTTCAAATCCGCCAGAGTGATCTTTTTGTTGCACCCCGTCGCGGGACACCTTCTCACACCATGAGAAAGGTATTCGCGAATGGCAGCACCAGAGAAGGAGTGTTTGCACGTTTTCCTGAAGTTTGTAAAATGATCAAGATCGGGAGAACTGTAGATAGTGAAGGGGGTGCGTACGATGTCAATGGGTCTTCTAGCGGAGTGAGGGTTAGTGGACACTTGTAGTCCTGAGTGACACCCCCGACTTCAATATCGTCGTCGTCGTCGCTCACGTCCCCAGGTTCTAAATGGTGTCATCGGTGAGCGCCGATGGGATGCGTCTCCGGTCCCGCCATACCTTTCTCGATGAACGTGGTCATTGGAGGCATTGCCTCGTCTTTATGATCAGCTTGCTGTGGGAGGATTCGATCAAAATTTGTTTCGAGGCGCAGGAGAAGGTAGGCTCACGAAGATGGCCTCTTTGAAGTCTTTGTAGTCCTCATTCTTGAGGTACTTCTGTCGACTCGTCTTGGTTTTGTACTCTTCCTTCTTTCCTTTGACACCCTCTTCGAACAGGGCGACCACGTTTTCCTAATGCGGTCGTTACTCCGATTCAGGGACTGCGACGTGTCGAGACATACTATTTTCTCTTTTTTGGTGAGCCTCTCGTGCAACGACGAGACGGCGTCTTTCTGTGCGAAGTGGTGCTGCTCGACGTCCATGAGACTCCTCATCATCGAATCTAGTTCTCCGAGGGTCTAACCGCGGGGTCAGCGTCAGGCTTAGAGGGTTACAAACCGGACCGTGCGCACCTTATCCTGATTGTTCTTCGTGAACTCGGCGATGTTCCCTGCCAGCCTTTTAGCCATCTCCATCACATCCGGTTTATAAACCTCCAGTGTAACGGTCGTGTCCGATGCAAGCGAGTGGAGTTTCAGCAGCTGTTTCTGGGATAGCGGCTGATTCACCAATGCGGCCCTATCAAATGGTTCGTCCGGGACATCCACGAGATCTAAGTCCACGTCAATCGCGGCCTCGTCCCCATCTGCAGGTGCAGCTGGTTTCTTCCTACTCCCCTTGCCCTTGCCCGTTCCCTTTCCCTTTCCCTTTCCCTTTCGAGAGGCTGTGACCCCGCGGGGTCGTTCAACATCATCCCCGGAGTCCATCTCCACGTCATCGGCTTTGTTTCTTTGTGACACTGGGTCCTCGGAGATATCCTCAGAGGGCTGGCGACGGGTCCGGCGTGAAGATGAGGCAACAGGCGCCATGGCGCAGAAGGAAACGTATGGAAGGATGAATGTGGAGCGCTCGACGCGGGGATCATGATCATTAGCCCAGTCAGACGCGTCGCGAGTGGTTCAGGGTAGGTCCGCACGTGATACGACATCCCCTTGGCTATCTGAATCTCATCCTCGCTACGTCCTTCATTTAAACTTCATTGTCAACGCCACGAAAGTGTGGGGTAAGAATATCGACTCTGAATTTTTGGGCCCGTCCTTGGGCTGGAATATTCAGACGTTGGCCATGACCAGCGTGATGGCTAATAGGAGGGTGAGGTGCAAAGTTCCTGTATATGAAAGCGAGCACGCCTGTGTCGTGTGGGGGGAACACTCAACCGGACATAATCCGTAAACTCCGAGGGGGATCCCCCAGATACACATCTCTTCTCATCCCACGGAACAGGATCCGTCACGCCTTGCCGAGGTGGTTGAGGCCGTCTGTCGCGTCACCGCGGCGACTCATCAACAGATATACCACAACCGTGGACGATTGGTGGTGGCAACAGCGATGGTGGATCCAGCGAAAAGCGGTCGAGGTGCTCAGCAGTACGATTCTCATCTCATATCGTGGGGTTAGCGACGTGCACAGGGTATACGCTCACGTCTGACGCTGCGCTGAGGCATCGGGGAAAAACGGTGTCTGGACCCGACGCTTAATTTTGACGGGGCCGGATTGCCGATCCACACTATCAGTATCACACCGCACGGGACACAGGGGCTCCAAGCGAGACCGCCTACCCCGAGCTTCGACACGGGATTGGAGGGTGAGTGCATATGCGGAGCGGCCTCCTCCGACCTTCCTACCTTCCGTGCGGGAAGATCGCACAGGATTGGTGTACCGGGAGGGTGGTCCCCAAAACTGCTTAAAAACCCAAGGTAACCCAGAGTCTTCCTTCGGTTCGCCTTCTCACCGCAACCTCCTCTGTCCTTCGTTTTCCCCGCATCCAACCCCTCGTCGTTCATTCTCGTAATGTTCTTCCACACTCAACTCCTGATCTCCACCCTCCTGGCCGTCTCCGCCGTCCTCGGAGCTCCCAGCACAAAGCGTCAAGAAGCTGGTACAGCCTGCGACGGTTTGGGATCCGGAGCCTACTCCAACCGTGGAAACTTCCGAGTCGCCGCTTTCAGCCCCAACGGTCCCAACGATCACGAATATGGTACCGAACTCATTCAGGGTGGCCTCGGTTCTTCTCCTGCAGCCAGGCTCACAACGTTCACGGTCAGTGCCGTTCCTCCATCACCTCCACGTAAACTATCAAACCGATCCCTGTATTCTTCTAGGCTGAGCCCTGGGACACCCCATTCGAGTGGGTGAACCACGATATGACTAACGGCGGGATCGCAACCACCGCTCCCGGTACAGGGGTTTCGGTCCACGTTTCCGACAACGACTGGCCCCAATTTGTCTCTACGAGTCCCAAGTCAGCGCCCACTGAAGTTTGGTGCGGTGTGGTAAGTTGGTCCATACGCGACCCCGGACCTTCGCCTAATGCATTATCGTCAGCCGAGCAACGAAGTCACGGGTGAACACAAAGTAAGTCCTCCCGCGTGGAGGAGCCGCTAGCCGCCTACTGATCGTGCTTGATTTACAGTGGGACTACCTTGCTGCTAACGGTCGCTACGACCTCTGGTCTCTTTGCGAAGAAACATCCAGCCGGGGCCCTAGCCGCCGCCGTGTCGCTTACAACGTGGACAAGACCAAGCCCAACAGCTGGATCAAAGTCGATACCTGTGTGTCTGTGTACTTGACGATCCTCACGTAGACCACACCCTCTACCGCGTTACTCCCCATGGGCAGTTCTCCGACCTACCCAACGTTCCTTACTTACCATTCGTCACTTATAATTACGAATGGGCGCTCCTTCTGACCCCGACGGCAAACTGGTGGTGATGTCCCTCGGTAAATTATATTTGCAGTCCCAAAGATCTTGTCCGTCAATTCAATTAATATTTTTTCCTTACGATCGATCGATCCTCAAGCTACTTGGACCGAGGTCTGAAAGGACCCTTTGTCCCCGCGCTGGTTACCCTATCGTAACGGCGCGGGGAAGAGCCGAGGTGGGTCGAGTACGGGGTTCACTACATTTAACGACCTTCTCCTCGGGACACCTTTCGCCTGACTCTGTTCTACCATTTCGCCGAACCCAAGTGTTGCATTAGATCCAAAACCCTACAAGTACCCCGGAGGATCTCAGTGTCAGCGCCGACACCTACGCTAAACCCAACAACGCAAGTCCTCATTATCCTCACCGGTTTGTGCCAAGGCATACTTCAGAACCGGCCCCGTTTCGAGCGTCAGTTTTGTGTTCGTTGCTGTCGCGGACGTGAAATCGGCCCCCGGCCCCTGGGGTCACGGCCTTTCCCAGTGTTCGCGACTGTGGTGTCGTTACCAAGAGTGCCAAGGTCTACCACTGCAGGATCGTCTACAGGGACGCTCCCCGCCTCATCCTACAAGGCAACACCGCGTCCTGTGCTACACGATCTTGGCGGCCGTACGCGTTAGGCTCATTGCTAAATGTGATGCTTGGGGTGTACGGAGATGTCGAACGTCGCGTCCAAGTTTTTATCATGAGCACATGAGCGCAACGGGATCAAACGACGCGTTCAAGTATACAGGAAAGTCCACAACGTTTGGCTACAGTGGGTTACGACATGCTCATGTCATGCAACCGATTTCGAGATCCAAGTGATGAACTCGGGTTCGCTGTCTTCATAACCCACCTCGGCCCAGTGGGTGCGATCAAGGGGGGCGTCCTCAGTTTTGCTCAGACATCCCACCCATTTCCATCATCAAAACGCTCGAGTAGCGTGCTTCTGTGTAGTTGTAACTCGCGTCCCGGACAATCTTATCCATCATGATCCCGTACCGTGAACCCCTCAAATCGTCACCGCAGATCACTTGCAACGAGGGCTGAAGCTAAAGCTGGAGTTCTCGGGAGGCCCACTACACGTGTGCGCCCTCACCTTTGAGGTAACTCGTCATCTCCTGGAGCTTCGTTTCGAGGGTGACGGGATGGAGGTGGTGGAGACCGAAGCCCAGCGTCCCGCTGTCAGGCAGGAATTCTGTGCTCTTGAGCAATCCGGGTAGTGTGGCTTGAAGGTTCGAGACGCTTTGGGGATTTGGTGTGACGGCGAGAGCCTCCGGTCTCGGTGCAGGGTCAACCGGGTACAGGTTACAGGCCACGATGACCATATGTCCGCTGGCGACCTTCAGGGCTTGGTGCTCGATGTCGTTGTAGAACGCGACGTGTGCGAGGGAAGGAAAGGATTGGGAAGCGGTCAGGAAATTGGCATCGAATTTTCACTCGTGGCCCTTGTGGCGGGGGACGAGCTCCCCTCCCTCGTGGGCGTTGGGGTAGATGACCACGGGGGACCCGAGCATATCTGTGCCACGAGGCGTGTCCTTGGTGGCTAGCCTTTGTCTAGATCGGTGGACAAGGTCAGACAACGTGACACTATGGGAGCGTCGCGATGAGAGTCACCGTAAACGTTGAGTTCATACAACTCGGCCTTGAGCTTGATGGTTTTACCCTCCGTCTCAATTTGGAGCAACTGGCCTCGATAGTTCGTGAGTTGTAACCCTCTGAGGAGGGGTGGTATGAATTTATAGGTTTCCGTGATCCCCAGGTTGGCTCGAAGACTCGCTCGCGAGGGTTCTACTAGGGTCGACGGGATAATGGTGAGGGAATCAAGGGCAGCGGAGGATCCCTGAAGCAGCGCGTGGAACTTTGCCGCCAGGTCCAATCGATAAGCCATAGAAACCGAGTCGGCTCCTCCGGGTATGGGTTGACATTACGTGGCCGAGGGAAGGAGGCCAGCGTTCAATACCGTCTGGGATCCGATTTGAGTTTTTTGCATCATGGAGCAGGGGGGGCGCGGCAGCGCACCGCGCGACACATGACTGTCACCCCGGTGGGGTCCGGACCATACTTCCGGGTCCCAATCCGGGTTTTTTCAGTCAAAACACTCGGTCGTCGATTTCCATGGGTTGGATACATCTTCTAGTAAAACACTTGCGCACGAGTCTGTAGCCATTGCCGTAGGGATCATTTTATTCTCCTACATCAACGTAAAATGAGCTCCTGACCTGGGGATAAAGTCGAAGTACGCATTGCCTAAAATGGACAAGTGGTCACCCCCCTTGTCCCCCGCCTACCACTCAATCGTATCACAACATCTCGAGGTCCCCCAATGGTCCCGCCAGTACTAGCAGCGCAATCTTGGATGGTGTCTGTTACAAGTTCACCTTATGAAGTGGCCAGAACATACCCGCTGGCCTTAGACTCTCTGCTGCAATGCCCGTGCGTGGCGGCAACCCCCTCCCCGCTGGTCGTACATCCCCTCATATCTCGGAAGATTTGCAGACAGGTTATTGTGATCGGTCCGGGGGTCTCTTCAGCTGTATAACAGTGAGACTTGTCGTCCTTCATCCTCCATCCATGCCAACCGTCCCCACAAGATGTGAGTGACCCGTTATCGGTCGAGTATAGCTGATACAAATGGTACGCGATCTCCGGTGATGAGATTTTGGGCACCCTGAGCAATAACGCCGTCGGTAAGTGCCGTGCTTTGTTGCGTATGATCTTCATTGCTAATTTCACACCATTGAAAGGCACACGCGTGGAGGCACAAAATAACAACCTTCACCAGGTTCCCACCTCTCCCTCGGACCCGGTCGGTACGCTTATTTGTCGCTCAGCCATGAAACCGCAAAACTGCTGACAAAATTGTCTCCGTCCGCGAACGTTCCCATCGCTTCTTGCTTCTGCGACTTGCGTGATGCCACAGATTTTCGGAGAAAGTCCAAAACCCTCCAGAGACACGAAGACCGGGTAGTTTGCTAGCCTGGTATGGCTTACAGATGACCGGGTTTTGTGGGGAAGCCCCTCATTGGTAGGACAAAGGACAATTCTTCCCCATCAGCCGTCAACCAACTCGGTCAAACTGTACAATGTTCCCCTGGTACTCCCGGGCATGACGGTGCGGTCTCCTCAATTGCTGATGCCTTTGACTTCGCTGACCCACCTTTCAGTGACTCCACTTTGTGGGTCTCTCGGAGCCCCGTGCTCAACCCCTTTGTCATCGGTGAGAGAGGTTAAGTAAATCACCTGAGTTCTTCGGTGTCCTCGAACGCAGGCCACCCACTCACTCGTTGCGGGAGCTCTCTTTAATCATTCGCAGTTGATTTCGGTCCTCATGAACGTCCGGGAGCGCCACCTATGTCCTCAGCTGGAGGTTCGGGGGGTTCGGGTGGCCGAGCGTAGATAGTTTAGCATCATGTTTGTGTTCATTTGGTCGGTCCAATTACTATATATGGATGCGTCGTGAGGGGATCCACCCAAATGCGGGGTGGTGGAGGGTACTTCCGGGGTCCGATCAGGGTCCAGAGGGTCATGTGTTGCGCGGTGCGCTGCCGCGCCCCCCCTGTCATGGAGGTAGAATAAGCGATCGGCAACGGCCACGCTGCTCATACTTCCCGTTCTCAGTGGTTGCGTGACTGGCGGGCGAAATTCATCCGGAGGTACATCGCAAAGAAACACATCGCGTCTTGCAAGTCACGTCACCTTCCGTGGCGAGGGTTCCTGTGTTATCATGTGTTGTGGTTCCGAGCAGAGAATAACTTATTCGATCTAACCGTTGTTCAAAGTTCAACGTTCAACGTTCGCCGTTGACCAGGAACCTGCCCCCGAACCGGTCCACCCGTACCACGTCGGAGCCTCCAACTTGCCTCCCGTCAGTCCTTCTGCCTCACTACCCCGTAGTTGCCTTTGGAAACTGTGGCGTTCACCTCGATGCCCCCCTTCAGTCGACCAATTCTACCATATCCGATCTCATCACAATTCTGTTGGTGTTCCGCCGAAAGTGGTATGTACACCCTTTGCAGAGGATCTCGATGCTTTCTCAGATGGTGTAGGAGTGTCCGAAGCCGTACCATCCTTTCCAAGAACCAGTCCAACTGAGAGTAAGGTGGCAAGAGCTATGGCGACGAGGAAGACACGTCCGAGCAGGATATCAGAGCTCAAGCGCAGGGTGGGGTCGGTCGAAAACACCAAACGAAGCGGAGACGAGGCGATCCTCAATTCACACGGCTGGTGAAAATCGGTTCGCTGGGAGCGCTGGCGTGGAACAAAGTCATGAGGCCAACGACCTGCTGTCGCACCTCCGTCTGCGCTGACCCGACACCGACATAGGGTTACAAGAATTTCTCTCTCTGCCATGGAAGGGTAGCCGAGCGCGGGATAGAGGGGGGCGAGGCCGACTCCATAGAAGGGAGGGAAGCTTCGGACCCAGCAATATTACCTCCAGTGGAACCAGACCCCGGCACCGGGTCCACGACACCGTCAATATCGGTTCCCCCAACCTCACCTGGCCGAGAATCTGATAGTACGTGAACGGCATCCTTTCTGGTGGCGGTTCTAACTAGCCCAGGACGCAATGCAGGCAACTCTGCCACTCCTGGCCACACCGGATCTGTTCCTAGGCGGGACGGACGTTCGAGGTTCCTGGATCGCGTCTTCGATCAGGGCGTCTCAAACGAGGGAAAGTTGAGTTGGGAGTCTGCCGCATATTTTCCCGCCGAGGTGGTCATCGATGTGGAAACTTCGGACGTCTTCCCACTACTAAAATCCCTTGTGTGCGGCCTTGCCGCTGTCCTCAAACATTATATATAACGTATAGTCCATCCACCTGACGCAACACATCACACGATATTAACGATTACTTCAGCAGGCAGTGGCCAATCGGAGAACAATAGGGCCGTTGATAGCCAAGCGAAAAGAACCTCGCACGATTGAGTCGACCCGGTGTCCAGGTAATCATGAGGCATGGCATCTGCATCGGGAGGGGACGACCCCGTGATGTTTTTCCGTGGCAGTGGTGACCTCCCCGCTTAGGATCTGGACTCCATCGTCCATTTTGGCTCCGTGGGAGCCGTAGATTAGTGGTGGGCATCTGAGGTGTGTCAGAGAGGCGACTCCCGGGAGCTCACCTTGAACAGTTCACAGTCCTGTTTACGCTGACCTTTGGTCGGATCTCGAGTGTTGAGGACGCCGGAGAGTGGGCACCTGAAAACAAGGTTCGCGGAGTTCAAACGCTCATGTACCGTCGCATTGAATCCTAACAGGGACCACCGCCACAACCGGAGGGAAGGAAGGCGATGAAGAAACGAATCAACCCGTGAAATCCCCCGAGGAT
>Ga0307509_10011534_pt1 | contig 10683 bp, 8 predicted proteins | sample 10_EM_MG_FD_202245 | JGI IMG/M metagenome (GOLD analysis project Ga0307509, IMG submission 202245) | Populus trichocarpa ectomycorrhiza microbial communities from riparian zone in the Pacific Northwest, United States - 10_EM | ecosystem: Host-associated > Plants > Roots > Unclassified | place...
GCCCCCCCAAACTGACTTGTATCTCATCAAGGAAGCACGGTCTTTCGGCTTTAGCCATTCGCCGTAGTTGTCGACCAAGTACTCGGTAATAAATCCAGACTCAGCCAGTAAATCGTCGTTAACCTTTACCACTGGAAACTTCCCGAGTGGATGAATCTCCTTAGCCTTTGGCGGGGCTAGCTTATCCACACGCCTGTAGACTTCGAGATCATAGTCCAGACCGAGCTCTTCGAGAAGCCATACTATGCGTTGGGCGCGGGATTGGTTTAGCCTAACAAATTTGTCAGGGGGTGATCTCGAGTAAGCAGCTTGGGAGGGGGGAGGGGGTTGGATACGAACCAGAACAGGGTGACCTTTGGCTTCACAGCCTCGTCGTTGGAAGCATTAGTGGTGGCCATGTTTGACGATTGTGTCGTAGAGCTGTGTGTCGATTTATCGAAAATGGGTCGGTAGTTAGTTTGTTTAGCGCGGTGAGAGATGATTGTGATAACTGAGAGGTTCGGGGTGTGTTTGTATCGTGGGAAGTGGTAAGTGTGGTGCGATGCTGGGCAGACAAAGCGCTGGTATCTAGTGATGGTTTTAAATGGCAGAAGGTTCGCTATCACACCTAGCCTCGGTCTACCCATCCCGGATAAGCAGGTGCGCCGCTCTTGCCTCCGTTAAGGATCGCAAATTATTAAAGTCTGATCAAGTTTAAGGAATTCTCAAGAGACACCTTTTGCGTGTGTTGCCCTGATAGGGAGAATTGAATGAGAAGGATATTGCCTTTGCGGATGTTTGTTGGCGTGCCGGACGAAAGGCATGAGCCACCACATCGCTGAGGAATACTTTTGTGCCTCACCAGAACCGCCAGGAACACACTGGAGCAAACCTCCTCCCTCCGATGCTCTTGGCAACAAAATCCCTCGGATACCAAGAAACCCCCCGTTGAAAGGGAAACCTTTGGAATGGCTCCGTCCTCTCCCATCTACAAAAGTGTGAAGAAAGGCTCAAGAAGTGAAATGAAAAAGGGAGGAACAAAGTTTAATGCAATTCACAAGTACCCACGAATATGTTTTCGTACAAGACAGGGATTATTCTGCTGGTCAACTATCCCTATAGTGCACGAAAACGTATCCCCGGGCACCTGTATATCTTTAGACTTTTTCTTCTTCTTCCAGGCCAGAAAACCCCCCTTCATACTGCTCTCCTCTGAATTAAAAGTGGAGTTGCCTGTCAGTGGTTTGTGTGACCCGAATCCCAACTAAATTGCCAAAAGCCTTTACCACATCACTCAATTCATCTCGAGAAATTTTGGGCAAAATTGTGAAAAGTGTGAGCGCTCCAAGTGATTCCTTATTATTTCTCAACCACCTCCCCCAAGCTCTTTGTATTATTCCGGGGATAAAAAGAGAGGTGAAAATGCGGAAATATTGTGCTGCTTATTGCAGTATGAAAACCTGGCAGATGGTGTCATATGTTTTTTTGCTGAGAATGGCATTATGAAGATACCCCCCTATTATTTCACGGTATTTGAGAGTGGTTTCTCCTATTATATGACGCCCTTATCTGGGCGTAGATCTACAGTACTCGTAAGACTTCCTAGGGAGAGATCCTTCGTGTAAGTAATAGGTAGAAAGCAGCCAGAGGCGTTTTTTGAGGGGAGTAGGAGAAAGTTCTGTGGTGGGGGTGGCTTTGATGGCGGTGATGGGGCCAACCAGCTTGAATAGCCGCAGTGCCCGAAATGGAAACGTCTATATATATAAAAGGTATAGTACCGTAATATTCGAGCACTGATTTAGTATAGAGTCTTAAATATGCCCAGATAATTGGTAATATATTTTTCCAATCCCTTGGTTCGGGCATGTACTTTGTACTTACCTGTTACTTGAGCTGCCCTGCAGGGCTATGGCGGAGGAGGCAGGAGGGAAGTGTGTAGCCCCCGGCTACAGAGTGGCTTGCGTGCAGATACTGGTACCTATTCATTCCATTGTGGCCCCAAACTCCAGGGGGTCTAGCTTACTGCCCTCTACCAATTGAGAAATGGAAATGGGGGGGGCTCACACCTTCCCCTCCATAGCTTCTAGCACCATGGGTCAGCTCTATCTTATCATGCCATTCCCTTGGCAACTTGATAACGGTACCCAGTCTCCTGTTCGACCTAATATACAAGTACCATTAGGAGATAACGAATAAGAGGAGGAGCACAGTTCCCTACACTGAATAGCCTTACCAAATTTGATGCTGGCCACTTGACTCCTGATGCATTGTCCGCAGCCCTCCCGGCTAGTAGATTACCCTCCTCTGTTAGCTTGGATCACTTGCAGTTGGAAGAAGGCGATGCTTTCCCCTTACACTGGATATTTGCTACTCGGGGCTACTGTGCCACATATGATCCATGTGGGATCCGAAGCCAGGCTATTCCATTTTCCAATTCAATCCTTTCCCAATTGCAATATCCATGAAATTCTTTTTGATCCCAACCTTGTGACTCTACATCTGAATGGGTCAGTCTAACGCTATGATACACACTACCTGTAGTCATTCCACCTCCTGGCCCCACTTCCCCAACGGCGCCTCCCTGTTTAAATCAGTTTTTCACACTATATATTCTCCCACACTTGTTTCACGCTTACGACGCCGGTGTCTACAGAGCTTTATGCCTCTGAATTAACTCCGAGCTGTTGTTACTTGGAAAGAAGCAAATCTGACCCTTTAACCCCCCCGAATAAGTTAAGAGGAGAGGCTGGTGAAGGATCCGATCCCTTAATCTCTAGAGTGCAAGGTTATGATACCATTGGTTTTCTAGAATTCAGAATATTCAAATTATAGGTATCAGCATGATTTAGGTTCTCTAGGTATCATATCATAGGTATCATATATACAACATTTACATGACAGTTATGATAACGTGATTTTGAACGGTGTTAGAGGGCTTCGGTCTTCACATTTGCCTTACGATTGGCTAGGTCAAGTATTCCTCCTGCTACCCCCGCCTCATGCCTATTCCCCCACGCTGCCTGGAAGATCTGCCCCTAGACTTCTATGCGCAGATGCAGAATATCATGCTATGGCAGCACCGGTATCTGGGCGAAGCCTGACGGCCTCTAGGGTTCGCGGTAAACGTGGAGCTTATGGCTGATGCGGGTTATGAATGGGGAATAAATGGGTTTTAGACGAATGCCTCGTTCAACGATGATTATTTTTCACGCCAAAAAAACATGACTCTTCACATCGCCTAAAACTCCATTTGTCCTTGGCCCTTTGCCCGGTTCCTCAGATGTTCTGGCCACTACCGTCCGCCTGATTTAGGGAGGTATTTGGCGATATCACCCCAAGAAATCGCAATATCGAGCATGATCCTAACATCTAAATCGATAAGGTCTTCGGAAGCCGCGTTGGCAAAGTTTTTGGCGCATATTGGGAGCAGCTAAAGTCAGCCATTCTCAACTGTTCTTGGATATCTTTGAGTCTATTTACCTTCGAACGAAATCTGCCCGAGCTCGATAGTGTCTTAATGGGAGCACAATGGCAAAGCGAAAATGTATATTTTGAGAGAGAGGCTCGAGGGCCCCAGAGTAACAGCTCAGGCCCTTAACGTCCGCCAAGCTCTGCTGTATCCTCCTTGCCGATACAGCATTCACAGAGCGACATCCCATTATCAGCAACTAACGGGTATACTCGGCTCTGGACATAGAATCCTCTGTGACCAGCGAGGCAAAGTGTTTGCAGGGTTGCACTGCCTGAGTCGATGTGCCTCTACCCACAGGCATGGTAGCCAGCCTTGAAAATAGATGCTTGGTTCTGAGAGGGAAGTCCTCCTAATCTCTTTTTCAGTCTCCTGGTCGCGGGGGCCGGGCCCCAGGAAATTCTGCTCGAGGGAATTCCAGTCCTCGGTTCCCCGATCCGATCTGTTGTATACTTGTAGGCAAAAATTAACGCAGCCACGAGACCCAGGTCAGAATAGAGGCATTCAGGGTCGAAAAAGCGTTTTTCGAGCGCCGGTTTCGAGTGAGTCTGCCATACTTTTATGCAGGGAGGCACTACATACCAAAGTCCTTCAACTCGAAATGCCTGCATTCACGCCTCCTAAGCCCGGGATCGAACGCGTCTGTCTGAGTCTTCTATTTTCTGATCCTTTTCACAGTGGACCCCTATTGCCCAAGAGCCGAGTTCGGGAACCGTTCTGATTCCTTGGTTCCACAAAGGCCCTTTCAGACTGTGGCAAGCCTGTCTATGGTGCCTAAGGTATTTGGGGGTTTAACCGGTCATCGGTCTCTTTCCTGGAAAAACGATGCGTCCTGCCAAAGCCACCCCTTCTGTTTTACAGGGTATGTAGCCATCACCTGACCAGGTTTCGGAATCATAGATATTGCACGCAAGTAGTACCGTACGCATCGGTTGCTTTAACGGACTTTTTTCTTTTTTTTTCCCCTTAAGAAGAACACCCAGAGCCTCACGGAGGGCTAATAGACGACAAACAAGACTTGCCGGTGGGGGCTGTATGTCCCCCAAAAATTGAAGTCCCGAACCAATGGAAGGGCAGTTGTATACTCCCCAGGAGAGTACCGGTATATAGTTGAATTTCGTCGAGGAGGCCATATCACCACAACTGTCACAGGCCGCACAACTGTAGGGCTGAGCTATCTGCCGGTATCCACTGGCACAGTACTCATACCGGTACGAGTACTGCGCAGCAACTGCCTTCAGAACTAGAGTAATTGAGAATAACGCTAGGACGTCCAGAATTCCCCCTTTAGATTAATGGGAGAAGAGGGCGAAAAGATTCTCTTTCAGCCCTTATCTGAGGGAACAGAAAGAAAAAATTCAACAGACCTTACTAGGAGGAGCAACCCCAACGCCCAAGCCAGGTTCTCAGTTCTTAGTACTGTACTAGTACTTCTTGCAGTACCGGCGCTCGCACCACCGCTCAAGGGGCTTTGCGCAGCACCTAGGATTACACTACTAGCAGTGTACCGAAATCAAATCGTCGGGCTCGCGGTCAGCCCCAGGACAAGGTTTGACATATACCGTAAAAACTTGCGAAACCCACCATCTCCGGATTCCGAGACAGGAGCTCCTGAGAAGGACTAGCGTTTCCCTGACACAGCATAAGATCAAGCTTCACGATTTGTTGGATCTCACTAACCTGTATTCGCAATTCTGTTAACTTGTAAAACTAAAACCTACCGTACCGTATTTACTCGCTAGATCTACCATCGGCGGTCAGGCCCCTGCCTTCGCAATTCGAGACAAAACACGGCAAGAAGGAATAACGCCTTCCGGACTCAGAATAGCCTATTTAACCTGAGCCAGTTGGATCAGGTTAACTGATATTCGTAATCATGATAACCGGTTCTTCTAAGCCCACTGTACTCGAGTAGTTTAGACGGTGATTTCCATTGAGATCCCCGATGGTGAATCCAGCGAGTAAATACGGTATTCTGGGCTGACCGAGATGGCGGATTTCACGAGTTCTTACGGTGCTGCACATAATTGCACCGGAGGGAAAAGAAACCCAAATAGGATCTTGCCAGCACAACAGCGGCACATCGCGTAGTGCCCATGGCGTCAGGCAGAAACCTCGTTACACAGGCGTCGTCGATACCCGTTCGAGTCCTTGATCTCCGGTAGGTTACCGGTATAATTATTGCGCCGGGATGCCACCATTGGCATTCGCGAAGTCCTTATCGAACCACATCCTCAGGATAACACCTTGGCATCGTGGGGCTTGCACAAGTATAATATCTTCATTGGTATCGTAGGTCAGGAAGCGTTAGCCAGGCTTTGTAGAGGCATGTCTCGTGGGGGCGTTTGTGGAGACGACTCGTGGGACTCGGAAGTGTTCACGGAGAGTGTGGGGGAAGAAATGTTCCTGGGACGACTTCTTCACTATCGGCCTCAACAGCATTTGAGGGCCCAAGAAAAATACCAAGCAAACATCATTATTGATTCATTGGCAAAACAACACCCCTCTGTGAGAAAAGGCCAATGACAAACCCAAACCGATGAAAACTGAGTTGTTTTATTTCTTCCTTGCATTTTTTATCAAGCTTTGAAAACTTGGCTTTCTTGCTTGGAAGCTTCTGCTGTGCATTTTCACTTGCAAAAATACTTGACAGGTTGTCCCTAGTAGTATCATAGAAATATTATGGCAATATTTTAAGCAAGGACAAGCTACTGAGCCCTCAAGCCATGGTTTGCAATTTACGCAGTTGGGCGGATCTATCACTCTTTCAACTCTGGACCTCAATAGCAATTGTGAAAGTGCACTCTGTGAGATCATACAATCTTCTAGACGCTTTCGAAGTTTCTAGAGGCTCCGCACTCAAAAACCTCCAAATCCGCTGTGGTTCAAGATAGCTACTATCCCAGGTTGAAGACACTATACATAAATAAGCTGAGGGGGTATCAATTTTCTTGCCCTTCTAACACTCGTCATCGCAATAACTGTAGGGCAGCACCAGCTGTCTGCTGTACCTTGCCCTTCAGAGCGAACCGTTAGACCAGTGGAAGTATCTGCGAGCCGCCTACTTTTGTGGGGGAGCTAACGCCCCTGGGCCCCGGACTAAATGATAACTTAAATGCTTAAGCTGGCAAGACTTTTCCACGACGGTCAGGTGGGTGCACTGGTTGAGCCTCACGTCAAGTTGCGTCCAGCGATAGGGTACTTGCACCTCGCTAATATTCGACGATGCGGTAAAATTTCGGCCCAACCTTGCCCGGTTTGGGGCGATTCGGTGTTTTCAGAGGAGCCAGGGCTCGGCCCATTTAGGCTAGATCCCTTAGTCACGACATGATCTGCTGCAGGGATTATGTTACTAATGGACAGGGGGGGGGTCTCCAGAACTCTAATTTTAGCGAACATCTCCTGTTGGCCATGGAGAGGATTAAAGAAGCGTTCGCCAACTGCTTCTATGCCTCTTCTTCTGATGCACGCGGCACGTGTGCCCTTAGTTTAGAATGTTGCCGCTATTTTTGACAGATAATCCATAAGTATCGACGTTCCAATCCTATTCTAGTCTGCACTTTGAATAGTCTCCCCAACCGCACGAATAGCATACCCGGATATACCGCGATTGCTACTGCAATATTACAGAATCCGCTCAGTTGTCAATTATAAAAACTGGGGATGGTATCAATACCGGTAGGGCGGTGGGCGGGTAAGGGCCCGAGAAATAAAATATTCCCAAATGTCGAAAGTTATGCCCAAGCCCGCCCCTTACCACGTGGGAATAAGTGCCGAGGCTAAATTGAGCTGAACCCGTGCTTACTTGAGGAGAGGAAGCCGCGGCTGTCGTGGCCGCCATGCTTCCCACGAGTGCCCTAGTTCGGCCCCCGGATGAATGCTCCAGGAGTTTTTTGTTTTTTTTCCTTGCCCGGTCTCGGAGAACACGGTGCAGTGATTTCCCCTTTCTATTGACGAGAAGAGTGCATAGGGGGCGAGGTTCTTACACCTGGGGCATTGTGAGATCATTGCGACCGGCTGACAGGTACGGTAGTGCGTAGCTTGGACCGTTAGGGTGAGTGGGTGGGGAGTTTAAGAATTTTTAAATTCGGGGCGAAGAGCGTATAGTAACAACTTTCCTTCTGGGAATCTCGTTCGGATCGTGGAGGCCACCCCAGCAGAACAATAAGGGAGTGAGAACAGCCAGATTCGGATCTCTTTGGTCGAATAGCCCTTTAAGCCATAATGTATGTAGGATAATGTAGCTAGGGTTAGCGCCAGAACGCCTAATATCATAGTACACGTACAAGTACGCGGAGAAACAAGCTTTCACCCCATTACCGGTCGGTAGGCAGGCTCCAACAAAGTCGGTCATAGCCAGATGCCCCACTGTTTCCAAAGTCTAGATGGGGTGCATCCAAGTTAGATTCAGGTAGGGTACATACCGACACGGTTATTATCTCTCAGCCCTACGACATCACTTTGAAAGTCTGTGGGCCCCGCATATTCGAGGTCCGGGGAACAAACTAAATGGCGCCGCTCGTAACCGCCCGACGTTTACAAAACGGACTGCTATTGCATACCGGTCGAAAAAAATGGTCAGAGCCCCAGGGTTCTGGTGCTATCATGCAATATCATACCAGTAGCCGTCTGTTTTACAAGCGTTAGGCAATGACGAATAGTCGTTGCCAGAATGTATCAGTACTGTTCATGGTGGCTGTGTCCATTCAAGCTTATCTACCTCGGCCTCACAGCCCACATGGCCACTATCCCAGAAGGGAGCTCTCATCTCTACGCATTTGCTTTTTGATTAAGAAACGAGATCTGGGAGATTAAGTTTTGTAATGAACCAGATCTAGATGTGACACGGCGGAGTAAATAAAAGAACAAATAGGAGGTTATATACTTCAGCGTCGCCCAGTAGGATAACTCGAGTCCTGTATTTTATTTTCTCGGGGCTCGGTTAAGGGTATCATACCAGGCGATATTACCGGTATTACCGTATTACCAAGGGCATCGTCATATCATACTCATCAAATAATTCCTCGGCATACCACACCTTCAAGGGCCACGCACATGGCTCGGGCTTCAGTTTCCGATCAAGCGTCTCCCGATATTTTATCATAAAGCACTCAACCGGCATCCCCCGTTGTCCAGAGACTGGTGGCTTTCCCCATTACCAATCCCTTTGCTGCACTTCTTCCTCCCTCGGACGGGGCCGAAAAAGCCGACCGCACCCTGAAACCCCGTCTCAAACTTCATCCATCCATCAAGTTCACAATACATTCCACGAATGCAATCACCATAGTTCCTCCATGCAATCAAGAAACCTCTATCCTATAACATAAGGAGACACATCACCCATCCGAAAAACATACGTACCATACCGCACTGGTGCATCGTTTCCCTGGGTATCCATTTCCGAAACAGGAACAGCCCTTACTCGGGGATCTAAGGACTAGCGTCCCGAATTTTGTGAGCACTATATCCGGATAACTATATTTCAATATCCCTCTATTCTTCTTCTGGTAATCTCAAAGCAATTCGATTTAGACTGTTGGTGGTGGTGTTTCGTGGAGGGCTCCTTTGGTTTCTAAAAAGCACTGCAACTTTATACAAAAAAAGATACCAATTGACGCCCTGATTAAAAAAGCGCTAAGCGAGCTGGCGCAATCGATTGTGGCTGCTTTTCTGGAACGAAGAATCGAAAGAGAGAAAAAGGAAGAAGGAAAAAAAGAACAAAAAAACAAAAAACAAAAAACAAATATCACACCCAACCTGACGAATAGGAGAATAGCTTGGGGGAAGAAATAGTGGAAGCGGAAAAAAAAAGGAAAAAAAAGGAAAAACAAACCAAGAGAAGAGGAGAGACACAGAGAGAAGGAAGGAGAAACGTCAGTCGGGGTTGTCAGTTCCTGAAATAGTTTTGCGGGAACGGCGCATTGCAGTCAGTGAGATAGTCCGAGAGTGCGTGCGGTCAATTTTGAGTGGGGAACCGTGGTCGTGGAGAGTCGAGATCGGTGATAGATTGACTGAGGATTTTCCTTCACTAGCTTTTGGCTTTATTATGACTAGCCTCCACTGCTTTTCATCAGCCGCTTCAGCAACAACGGCTAAGGGTTCTGGTTGCAGCGCGAGCAATAGCAATCGTACTGCTTCCTCTTCAGCAAATTTACTATCTTCTACTACAACATCTTCAACCGTGGCTCCTGCTGCTGCACCAGGCACTTCTGCTCTAGCCACAGCTTCGTCTGGTGGTGGAGCGGATTACGATCTCGCGTCTCCCGGAAATCTCTTCGGTCCGTGGGTGGAACTTAGTGCAACACCCACAAACTCACTCAACCCGTTCCTCGAGCCACCACCGGGTTCTGCTTCTCATCCTCATCACCCTCCTTCTCGCCCTCCATATCGCCCTTCTCATCCTACTCACAGTGTTCACAGCCTCCCCTCAGCAAATAGCTGTTCCCTCGCAGGTTCCGGCGCAAAGCACCCCCCTACCCCGAAGAGCCTTCCACCATCGCACAAGGTTCTACCATCCTCACTCCCGAACTCTGAAGTTAACACCAAGTCGAACAAACGACCAGCCGGTGTTGTCGCCTCTCCATCCTCGTCCTTGTGCCCACCTCCCTCTATTCGGTTATCGGAGAGGGAGGCTCTGAACAGGAGTATAGAAGGTGGTGCTACGGGATCATTGAAGAGGGAAACCCCCGTAGAGGGCGACGCCGGAGACGACACAATGAGCGTGCATAGTCAGGGAAACAACCACGACGATAAACCGTCATCGAGGATTGCCACGAGCGCGTTCTTTCCCGAAATCCCTAGGATTCTACCGCACGAGAAGGTACGAGAGCCCCTCATTCAGCCCTGCCCTACCCTGCCCTACCAACACGATGAGTAAAAAATAAATAAATAAAATTGTCACGTGCTTTGAGCTTGACAGCGACCCATAATGAAATAGGTATTTCCAATTCAAATTGGTGGCGAATTGTTTCGACTGAGGTTTGCTCCCTCCTCTCCGGAGTGATTTGTGTGAGTTTTTTCAGGCTGACTATGGTTTCAGCGGCGCATCGATATCCTCAGATGGTCAGTATCCAAATGAAGCTCCCTTCTATCTGTTGTACAGTTAGGGCAGAAAACTGAGAGTGCTAGAGCTCCCTCATACTTTTCGCAATTCTTCGAGCAGCAGTTGGCGAACCTAGAAGAAGGTCAGAGTGTGAGAACACTCTATATCGATCGGGATCCGGTCACGTTTAGGG
>Ga0307509_10011535_pt1 | contig 10682 bp, 6 predicted proteins | sample 10_EM_MG_FD_202245 | JGI IMG/M metagenome (GOLD analysis project Ga0307509, IMG submission 202245) | Populus trichocarpa ectomycorrhiza microbial communities from riparian zone in the Pacific Northwest, United States - 10_EM | ecosystem: Host-associated > Plants > Roots > Unclassified | place...
GTAACTAGATTTTCAAAGTAGTATCTCTATTATTCATTGAGATAATGGGATGGAAGTTTGATTTTGCAGTGGTTGCTATGGGTGATCGGGATCCCGGTCCTGATCGGGTTCCCCATAAATCACGTTAGCATAATATATGGGACTTTCATGTCGTCCATTTCGCTTTCAGCTGCTTGGGGTTTGCGCATACCGTATGGTAGCAATTACCACTACTCATGCAAGGTGGTGGCATCGACCACCCCCGGTCGCTCGCAAACTCGCAACCCAGGGGCACTTCAGAGGAGTGCCCGACAGCTCAACGATAAAAAATTTCTTAAGCATAATTTGATGCTCCGCAATGAGCTTTTGTAACTGGGATTTCATACTTATAAATAAATTTATACAATACTCGTAATGTCCTGACGTTTGTGAACACAACTGCTATTGCATACCGCCAAAATTCAGCTTTTTTGCCCTGATCTTGGCATCATGCAATCGCAGTTGTGTTCACAAACGTCAGGACATTACGAGTAATGATTGTATTCTTAACAATAAACAATTATTTGAGAAGAAACCGCAAGAAGGTGGTGAAGGCTTTGTGTGTCGGGGTTAGAGGAGAAGAACACAAGTGCTGCTCTGTAAAGTAGATGACTGCCAGTTCATTATTACTGGCAGGCGCAGAATTATTTCTCCCACAGGCTTATTATTATGTATTAAATTATTTTTTTGCGGGTTTAATCTTAAGAATCGAATTCTTATTGCATAAATTTATTTATAAGTACAAAGTTCTAGCTATGAAAGTTCATTGTGGAGCATCAAATTATCCTCAAGAGAAAAATTATCGTTGAGCCTGAAATTATCGTTGAGCTGTCTGGAGTGCCCCCGGGTTGCGAGTTTGCGAGCGACTGGGGGGGGGTGGTGGACGCCACCACCTTGGCACGGATAAGTTGGCTTCACACACAATCTGCTCGAGTCTGGTCCCTTTCGCTCCTTGAAATTACACCAACCCATTCTACCATTTAAATTACCGTACCCGAAAACCCATCCCCTACAACGTTCAAAATAGAGAAAAAGTACAAAATGTCGCAACCTCACATCATCGCCAATATCAACAACTCTTCTAACAATATCAACTCTTTTAATACCAATTACAATTTGTGGAATAACTACACTATAGCCGACGAGAGGTCGGAAATTTTGGCCTGGCTATCGCCACTTGAACCCCGGATACGGCACCAGGACATCAGATCCCGCAGGGTCGATAAGGTTGGAGACTGGCTCTTTCAAACTGAGGAATATCGGAATTGGTTCGGTGGTGTTCCTGGGGGTGAATCTGATGCAGCCTTGTTTTGCTACGGAAATCCAGGAGTTGGCAAGACTTACATTAGGTGAGAGAGAAGCTACTCGAGGGAAGAAAGATGTTGCTAATAAGATGCAATGTTAGCTCCCTGGTGGTGGATACGTTATGCGAGCAGGCCGTGAAGGGAAACGCTGCCGTTGCGTACTTCTACTTCGATTTCGCCGCTAGGGAGGAGCAATCTCCAGCTGCTGTTCTGGGTTCGGTGCTGCAACGGCTTGTTGCTGGACTTGAAAAGGTTCCGGGAAGGATAGTCAGAGCTTTCCGGGACCAAGGGAAGGTCATTGGTGGTCGGAGGTTACCGCTCTCGAAAATTGTGGAGCTCTTGCAGGATATCTTGTCCTTAGGGTGCACATTTATATGCATTGACGCCCTGGACGAGTGTCCGTCAGGGTATCGGGTGAAGCTCCTCGATTCACTCAACCAGATTCTCCAGGAGTCCCCTGGCGCTCGGCTATTCATGACCGGGAGACAATATATCCTGGGTGAGGTTGGAAAACATCTTGGGGGAAGGGTAGCGACTAGATGTATAACATCCACCAAAAATGACATCATCATATTCCTCCGAGCGAAGTTGGAAATGGACACGATTCCGGACGCGATGGATCAGAGTTTAAAGGAGGAAATTATGAAGCGTATTCCCGAAACGTTTTCGGAAATGTAAGTAGGAAGGGGACACTTCTAAAAATACCTAAAACTATGTTCTGAAAGGTCTTGTATTTAGATTCCTGCTTGTCTTCCTAAGCGTCGAGACGATTCTACAAGAGGCGACTCTACACCGAAGGAGAGAAAGGCTCGAAGCAGTGAGGAGTGGCTTAGGCTTGGGGGGCGCGTACGGGGCAATGCTGGGGAGGATAAAGGCTCAGGGTGGGGAGAAAGCAAGACTCGGGATGGCCGTTCTGATGTGGATCTCCCATTCGAGGCGGCCTTTGCGGGTGGATGAGATATGTCACGCCGTAGCAATCCGGATAGGGTCAAATGATCTCGATTACGATAATATCCCGGAGATATCGACCTTGCTGGACTGTTGCCGGGGACTTGCCACCATTGATAAGGATACCTCGACAATTAGGTTGATCCATTTCACACTCCAGGGGTATCTCGACACACATCCGGACATCTTTGACAAAGCTCACTCGACGATGGCCGAAACATGCTTGACGTATCTCAACTTTCAGCACGTCAAGGATCTTTCGGCTGGTCCATTCCTTGACCCACAAGCCACACCCTTCCTTGAATATTCTTCCCTATACTGGGGAACCCATATGCGAATAGAGACCTCAGATCGGGCGGAAGAATTTGCGCTCCAGCTTCTTGTGCAGTTCGATAGTCACATATCTGCCGAACTCCTTTGGGAGTCGATCAATGGGGGGTTGCGCCTTGGCTGGGGCCCTGGTGGTAAGCCATTTTCCGCACTGCACTGTATCTCATACTTCGGCATCGCCGAAGTCGCAGATACCTTGATAAGGATGAACAGATGGCATGTGAACGAAATGGATGGTGCGGGTGCGACGCCACTCATATGGGCTGCAAGGTACGGGCATGGAGAGGTAGTGAGGTTGCTCTTGCAAAGGAAGGATATTCAACCCGATCAGCGGGACGCGAATTATTACCGAACCGCACTCTCGTGGGCTGCTGGAAATGGATATGAGGGAGTTGTGAGATTATTTCTTGGACCGCGATTTGTCAATCCTGGGAGCATAGGCCGTCGACGGGGGGCACAGCGAGTAGCGGGTCTACTACTTGGTAGGAGATATGTAAACCCGGACAGCCCAAGCAGATTCGGTCGAACACCGCTCTCGTGGGCTGCCGGGAATGGCCATGAGGGAATAGTGAGGCTGCTATTGGGACGGAAAGACGTCAACCCCGACACCCCGGACACGACGTATGGCCGATCGCCGCTCTCATTGGCCGCCGGGAATGGTCATGTGGGGGTAGTGAAGCTACTGTTGGACCGGTTAGATGTCGACCCCAATCACCCAAGCAAATCTGGACAGACACCACTCTTGTGGGCCACCGAGAATGGCCATGAGGGAGTAGTGAAACTACTGTTGGACCTGAAAGAAGTCAACCCCGATCTCCCAGACAGATCTGGACTGACACCGCTCTCATCGGCCGCCAAGAATGGCCATGGGGGAGTAGTGAAACTACTGTTGGACAGGAAAGATGTCAACCCCGATCATCCGGGCAGATTTGGCCAGACACCGCTCTCATTAGCCGTCAGGAGTCGCCATGAGGGAATAGTGAAGCTGCTGTTGGAGCGGGAAGAGGTTAACCCCGATCGCCCAAGCGAATCTGGACAGACACTGCTCTTGTGGGCCGCCGAGAATGGCCATGAGGAAATAGTGAAGCTACTGTTGGACCGGAAAGATGTCAACCCCGATCACCCAAGCGAATCTAGACAGACACCACTCTCGTCGGCCGCCAGGAATGGCTATGAGGGAATAGTGAAGCTACTGCTGGACCGGGAAGATGTCAACCCCGATCGCCCAAGCGAATCTGGGCAGACACTGCTCTTGTGGGCCGCTAAGAATGGCCATGAGGAAATAGTAAAGCTACTGTTGGACCGGAAAGATGTCAACCCCGATCGCCCAAGCAAATCTGGACAGACACCGCTCTCGTCGGCCGCCAGGAATGGCTATGAGGGAATAGTGAAGCTACTGCTGGACCGGGATGATGTCAACCCCGATCGCCCAAACGAATCTGGACAGACACTGCTCTTGTGGGCCGCTGAGAATGGCTATGAGGGAATAGTGAAGCTACTGTTGAAGCGGGAAGGTGTCAACCCCGATCGCCCAAGCGAATCTGGACAGACACCGCTCTCATGGGCTGCCAGGAATGGCCATGAGAGAATAGTGAAGCTACTGCTGGAGCGGGCAGGTGTCAACCCCGATTGCCCAGACGGGTTTGGACAGACACCCCTCTTGTGGGCCGCCGAGAATGACTATGAGGGAATAGTGAAGCTACTGTTAGAGCGGGAAGAAGTTAACCCCGATCGCCCAAGCGAATCTGGACAGACACTGCTCTTGTGGGCCGCTGAGAATGGCCATGAGGAAATAGTGAAGCTACTGTTGGACCGGAAAGATGTCAACCCCGATCACCCAAGCAAATCTGGACAGACACCGCTCTCGTCGGCCGCCAGGAATGGCTATGAGGGAATAGTGAAGCTACTGCTGGACCGGGAAGAAGTCAACCCCGATCGCCCAAACGAATCTGGACAGACACTGCTCCTGTGGGCCGCCGAGAGTGGCTATGAGGGAATAGTGAAGCTACTGTTGGGCCGGAAAGATGTCAACCCCGATCGCCCAAGCGAATCTGGACAGACACTGCTCTTGTGGGCCGCTAAGAATGGCCATGAGGAAATAGTAAAGCTACTGTTGGACCGGAAAGATGTCAACCCCGAACGCCCAAGCGAATCTGGACAGACACCACTCTTGTGGGCCACCGAGAATGGCTATGAGGGAATAGTGAAGCTACTGCTGGACCGGGAAGAAGTCAACCCCGACGGCCCAAGCAAATCAGGCAGAACACCGCTCTCGAGAGCCGCTGAGAATGGGCGTGAAGGAGTAGTGAGGCTACTGCTGAAGCGGGAAGATATCAACCCCGACAGTTCAAGGGAATCTGACCGAACACCGCTATCATATGCTGCCTCGGAGGGGCATGGAGGCGTAGTGAAACTGCTGCTGGGACGCCGGGACGTCAATCCCGATTCACCGGATAGCAATGGCCTTACACCCCTATCCCTTGCTGCCTCGAGAGGATATAAAGGCATAGTGAGGTTACTTCTCCAACGCGAGTGTGTCGATCCCAATTCATCGGATACCAATGGCCTTACACCCCTATCTCTTGCTGCCTCGAGAGGACATGAAGGTGTAGTGAAGTTACTTCTGGAACGCAAGGAAGTCAATCCCGATTCATCGGATAACCATGGCCAGACGCCCCTATCATTTGCTGCGGAGGGAGGACATGAAGGTGTAGTAAAGCTACTCCTGCAACGCGGAGATGTCAATCCCGACTCATGGGATTACAGTGACCAAACACCCTTATCTCTTGCAGCTTTTGGAGGATATGAAGGTGTAATGAAGTTACTTTTGGAACACAAAGATGTGAATCCCGATTCGCTGGATCGCTGTGGCCGAACACCCTTATCACTTGCTGCCTTGGGGGGGCATGAAGATGTAGTGAAGTTACTTCTGCAACACGAGGATGTCAATCCTGACTCAAGGGATTACAATGACCAAACACCCCTATCACTTGCTGCCTCGGGAGGACATAGCGGTGCGGCGCGGTTGCTTCTGGAATGCAAAGATGTCAATCCCCGTTCACTGGATCGCAGCGGCCGAACACCCTTATCACTTGCTGCCTTGGGGGGGCATGAAGATGTAGTGAAGTTACTTCTGGAGCACAAGGAAGTCAATCCCGATTCGTCGGATAACCATGGCCAAACACCCCTATTACTTGCTGCCTCGAGAGGACATGAAGGTACAGTGAAGTTACTTCTGCAACACGAGGATGTCAATCCTGACTCAAGAGATTACAATGACCAAACACCCCTATCACTTGCTGCCTCGGGAGGACATAGCGGTGCGGCGCGGTTGCTTCTGGAATGCAAAGATGTCAATCCCGGTTCACTGGATCGCAGCGGCCGAACACCCTTATCACTTGCTGCCTTGGGGGGGCATGAAAATGTAGTGAAGTTACTTCTGGAGCACAAGGAAGTCAATCCCGATTCATCGGATAACCATGGCCGAACACCCCTATCATTTGCTGCCTCGGGAGGACATAGTGGTGCGGCGCGGTTGCTTCTGGAATGCAAAGATGTCAGTCCCGATTCACTGGACCGCTGCGGCCGAACACCCTTATCACTTGCTGCCTTAGGGAGGCATGAAAATGTAGTGAAGTTACTTCTCGAGCGTAAAGAAGTCAATCCCGATTCATCGGATAACCATGACCGAACACCCCTATCATTTGCTGCCTCGGGAGGACATGAAGGCATAGTGAGGTTACTTCTGCAACGCAAGGGTGTCAAACCCAATTCATCGGATGGCAATGGGCTGACACCGCTATCATATGCTGCCATTACCGGGGCTCCGCGTGTAGTGGAGCTACTTCTGGAATACCACGGTGTCAATCCCGATTCACAGGATGGCAGCGGCCGGACACCCCTATCATTTGCTGCCTCGAGAGGATATGAAGGTGTAGTTCAGGTGCTCCTGGGACGCGGGGGTGCCGATCCTAATTTATCTGATGGCAATGGCCTGACACCGCTATCATATGCTGCCATTAACGGGGATCAGCATGTAGTGGAACTGCTCCTGGAATCCCACGGTGTCGATCCCGATTCGCCCGATGGCCGCGGCCGAACACCCCTATCATTTGCTGCCTTCGGGGGGCATGAAGGTGTGGTTAAAGTGCTTCTAGGATCCGGGCGTGTCAATCCCAACTCACCGGATTTCAATGGCCAAACACCCTTGTCATATGCTACCATGATGGGGCGAGAGGCTGTAGTGAAGCTATTCCCGGAAGCCAGAAACTCCAATCCCGAATCGTTGGAAACCCCTGATCAGTCACACTCATACCTGGTTCTACTTCCTATTATCTCTGCCTTTGGCGCTATATTATTGTTTACTTTTTTCTTTTTGGCTTTATTGCTGTTTGTTTTTCTACTTTTCTATATTTTGCTTTTATAGAGGAACATTGGTATGGGTGTTTTTGTGGGTTATTTTACATCCACAGGCTAAGCGGTAATTGGTATTCAGCTTTGGTTAGATTCGGGGTGTTCTGTAATCTGGTTTGTCTCTACGACCCTTATATTCTTTCCACCTCACCTCCATTTTTCGTTGTGATTCCCTTTATTCCCAGCGTATTATATTAGTAGGAATATACATTCCACCATACCTGCCACCATTCCTGCAATACCGATCATTTTAAGTTCGAACCAGTGCAATACATTCCGAAAGACACCTTTCTGTCTCCCGCAGTCTCTCTACTTACCACATAGATCCCCCGCTATCCCCTCTATATCCTTGGTGCCACCTACGGTCATCTACAGTCCCCATAGTCCCCATAGTCACCGACCGTCTCCTACCTGCTTCCACCATCCCCGGCTGTTCCTTGATCACCAGCAGTCACCCGCTGTCACTTGGGGTCTTGAACCCCTCCCGCCTTCGGACACCCCCTACATGCCATTGTCTCATATTTCCGAGCCCACCATCCTGTGTGAAAACAGCCATCTTTAGGTTTCTACAGATGGGGGCAGGACATTTTTCGTCGTCCAGTCCGGCACAGGGCTCTCGGCAGTCCGCCCATGAACACTGCCTGTCCAAGACTTTTAGGTCGACCGAGAAATAACTAGTTTCCTACCACCTAGGTCTCCTCGCGCAAACTCACCAATGTGTTCTCCTCGCTTCCCTGCATGCGCTGCTCCTTTTCTTTCAAAGCAAATTCGCATCATGAACTCTTATTCGGACCCTACGAAAATCGCCGACCAAGCAAGATACTATGGCAAGTCTGATTTTACCCCCATATTATTATATTTCTCCAGCTGAAAAGAACTAGCCCACACCCGCTACCGCGGGTGGGGAAACCAAATCTTGGCGTAGAAGCACAGGCGGTAAAGGTCTATCGGAATCTCTTCTAGAAGGGATACGGCAACATGTTAAATTTTATTCCACATGAACTATGACACCGCCTAAACGGGAAAGAAACGATGTAGAAAAAATGTAAAACGGGGCGCAAATGTTCAACACTTCCTCCACATATCGACGGGGGGGTCATAATACGAGATCGAGTGTAGGTACTGTGAGGCTGAAACTAGGCCTGCTTATTTTTTCCTAAATTGTTCCTGTACTTTTACTTTTTTCTATAGCGGGCAGCTTAGAGAGCTAGTTAGTTCGACCGGTGGAGTGGGCAAGTGATTACTAAGGAGGGGCAAGGATCGTGGGTTGAAAAGGAAGAGGAGAGGCAATGGAGACTAAACACCGAACACACGACACGCGGGCGAGAAAACCACATGTTCATAGACGACTCCGATCTTGTGTTTGATCGATAGTTTTACTTCTTTCTTTACGGGTTCTTTTATCATCGTCATTGTTTTCTTTAACTCTACCCACTGTGCGAGCGGCGATTGCCCACATCGGTACTGTTTCGTTTCCTGATAGTGATATCATTTCCCCGTTCAATTCGTTTCGTTCTTTTCTTTGCCTTCGGGTTAGTATTGCTCACCGGAGAATACTATTTGCCTGGACCAAAGTCATCGTTTCAGTACCCAGAGTTGCAACGAATGTACTAGTACTAGTATCTCGACTCCAGACAATTTGAAATGATAAACAATATAGATATAAAAATAATAATAATCGATAGAAGTAAATAACTAGAGCACCATTAACCAGTGTTTTTCCTCTAGCATGCTCCAGGCTAGACTGGGGAAGAAATCAGAGCTCAATAGCCTAGATTATTAATGTAGTGAGAGTTTTGGCGGTCATGAACTGGCTATGTGGAGTTGAGTAGGGGTACATCAGTTGCAACACTGGCTACCCACCCTCGGTCACTTAATTATGACCCCTGCGGATACAAGTACCCCTCACTCCTGGAGAACAAAACTTCGATAATCTTCCGCTTGTCTTTTCTAATTCATCACTCTTGCCAGCTCCCCACGGTCCCCACTGTCCCCGGATCCAGAGTGTCTCACACACCGGTAGAAACCTGTGCTGGTAGCCCATTCCTGTGACTTGTCGTCCAGCCAATATGACTTCTCTAGGGTGAGTCACTTTGCGGGGCAATGGTCCTCGCCGAGCGCTAGGGCCCCCAAAAATCGCATTCTTTATCCGCTGTCAATCGTAGTCTCATTGGATCTGGTTTTCTTGGCCGCCTCTCGGGTGCATGCCGGTCGTCTCTAATTCACCGTAGTTTACCTGATATTGCGCACCACCCCCAAAAGGAGAAATATTAGGTAACCTTCATTATCGTCTCACTCTACCCTACTCGCGGGGTGCAGTACGGCCACGCAATAGAGCCTCGGCATGAGAGTAGGAACCTATATCCTGGAGATAGTCCCACGCGCATACGAAGCTCCTCGGTAGTGGGATCTGTTGGATATTCAATTACTGGGAGTGCATGTGGAGTATATGATGCAGGGTAAATATATTGCTGCTCATCCTGAGATTGAGGGAAGAGCGGTGAAATCACTTTCAGCGCAGTCCTCCTGCCCTGATCCAACTCATTGCTTGGTAAATACTGCTGCGAAGCCAATTGGACTAAATGATCAAGATCGTAAAATGCCTTGTCCATACACCAATATTTGACTATCGTAACCAACGAGAACCCCAACAAGGGCGTTGGAAGGCACTAGGGATAGGAAATGAAACCCTAGAATGCGTGGACATTCAGAACGCACTGAATGCATGGGGCGGACGCACACCGTTCGGACCCGGGCTTTATGAGTCTGGAGTAAACGGTTTTTTTTTTTTTTTGCTGACGAGTACCATTCAGTAAAAACTGAAATAATTGGCCCCTGTTCTAGTTATTCAGAATCCCTTCATTGGATTTAGGGGGAAAAAACAGTGACAAGCTTTTTAATACCAGTAATCCTTCAGACTTTTCCTACAAAATACCATTAAGGTTTCAATTTGGATACCTCCAGCTGAGGAGGTTCCCCGGGGCTTTGCCTGGTAAGAACACCCCAAGAAATTAAAATTTCCACAAATCCTATTTTTCTGCATCTACTATTTCTCCAAGGACTTTAAAAAAATATTTTAATAAATCCACCTAGTTATAGTTATTTTCAAGATGATACTATTTTTAGATTTTTAGATTTTTATAATTTTTTATACAGTAGTAGAATTTTCTTTGTTAGAGGTTGAGTGAGATTTTCTTGGCAACAACAGAAGGATTACTTTTGGTTCGCATTTAATTCCATATATTTATCTTTGCATTAAAAAACATTGATGGTATTTTGTAGTGAGGGCCCGAGTATGTAAAATCCTGTGAGTTTATTTCGTATTTAACTACAGGAAAACTCCGGCATGCACCCTTAAGTATGGCCTAGAAAAACCTTAATATAACAAAAAAAACTTCAACACCGTCTCAAACACAATATAAAATGTAGAACCAAAGTCTACGCAATAACCATAACACAAATCATAGTCATCAAGTGGTCATCTCCTCCTCGCCTTCTTCCGGCTTCTCATCCTGAGCACTCACAGGGCGGGAGGGGCATCATGTAGTATGGGCATCGTGGGGGCCCTTGCAGTTCACACACCTAAGCACGGTATGGTTGCATGGTCGGCCGCGTATACGACAGGTAGCAGTGGGACAGGTATGATTACCTGTAGGGTGTGGGGAGGCA
>Ga0307509_10011536_pt1 | contig 10682 bp, 13 predicted proteins | sample 10_EM_MG_FD_202245 | JGI IMG/M metagenome (GOLD analysis project Ga0307509, IMG submission 202245) | Populus trichocarpa ectomycorrhiza microbial communities from riparian zone in the Pacific Northwest, United States - 10_EM | ecosystem: Host-associated > Plants > Roots > Unclassified | place...
GGCCTTGAATATTCGTAGGGATTTTCTACACTCGTCCTCATACCTTTCAGGTAAAAAAAGAAAAACTCCCGCAGCCACGCATACCAGTCGTGGTGCATTGGTTCTTGGAACTGTATTATCACTTCAAATTCCTTTACAACTTACCTAGCTGGTCTTTATACCCAAACCCCGTTCTGGTAGGCGCCACTTCCTGACTGAGACCATCACGACCCACCACATGGCTCACAAAGAGCACACGGCTCCAGACACGGAACGAAGGCGAAACTCTCGATCCCGGGGATAAAATGTCCTACTTCCGAGGATGATCGATTCGAGCACAGATCCATTCTTCATGATCACGGACTGGGTCCAGGCCCCGGAGCTGGGGGCCCGAATGGTGCCGGCCCCCGTTGTCCTCATCTGGTCCTCACCTCTTCAGTTATACTGCCACCCCTGCCACCACAGTCCGCGCATTCGAACGTGGCTTAATCCCGGAACGCAGAGGTGGATTCATGGGGTCGAACGCGACCAAGATCATCTCGTCTTGTCTTTCGCCTCTTTGATTCGGTGGTCGGGTGTGACTTGGTTGACTTGGTTGACCCCGACGCCCTGACTCTGACCTTCGCTCGAGCCTCAGCGCTCAGCGGTGATCCGCCTCGAGTTTCTACGCCGCCTTGGACCTCGACTTTAGTCTCAAAGGCTACAAAAGTTCATAGATCAAACACGACCCGCCCACCTCACGACCGGCAATTCTTCACTTAGCCATCTGGCCGGCCCGCGTCCCTCCTTGATAGTTTGAGAGGGTTGGTTCATTCTCTCGATAGGTCGTTGACCAACTGCTAAGCCTCGCCAAGGGTGCCTACGGACTACGATCGACGTACGTCCAATCCCTGGCCGGGCAGGTGGGGATACTGCGCGAACCCAATCGGCTGGTCGTCAACCGACCCGTCAACGGCGTGAGGATGAACGACAGGTAATGTTGACGAGTCGCTCGAAAAGGGACCCTTCGTGCATCATGTCCAGGTTTGAGTAATGCGCCTACTGCCTCGTTTTTCATTCAGTCATTCATCGATATCTGAGGCGAACAAAAGTACTCTCACCCTGGATACTACGACGTTGGAAAATCTCCCACTGTTTTCCCTCATCCGACTCCTGGTTCCGGTTGGCCCGTGATACTTAGAGTCGTGAGGGGGCCACACCATGCGTTGATTTCGCCTCGCCAATCCGCCAGGGTACGTTCCGCGCCATGTGGGGGGAGCAGGTGCAGTGAGCTTTGACCCCAAAAAGGCAGGTCTGTCGTCCTGGATACGGATGAGAGCCAATCGGAAAACCGAACCGCGACCAACAGATTGATCCGCGTCAAGATCGCTCACTGTCGTAGACGCCGGTTTCACTTTGTGCCGAGCGACGGTGAGCACTTGCTTATATCAAGGATGACAACAATGCGTGTGCTCTCTTTCTCTCCCCATCTAGGTCCACTCCTTCTCTCTCTCTCTCCGCCTTTTTTCTTTCTTTCCCTATCTTCCCTTCCCTTTTCCGAACCCTTCGACTGTGTCGATCCCTTCGCAAGCCGAATCTCTCGAGACCCATCGCTCGTTCTCCCCAGCCGCTCGAAGAAGACCTTGCCCAACGCACCGCTTGAAGCGTTTTTAACCCGTTCCCTTTCAACACACTTTCATTTCCATTCCCTACACAATGAAGTTCACAATCCTGCTCTCGCTCGCCACGTTGGCCCTCCCCGCTTTCTCCGCACCAATAGAGTTCAAGAGGCAAGCCGGGATTCCAGATGCTAAGACCATCACGAGCCTCGCACCCGCTCTCGGGTTCACTTCTGGAGTTAACCCGACTGGGACCGGGGATTGTGATGGGGCTATTAACGGTGCTGATGGGAAGCCTATTAAGATCCCTTGTGCCTGCCCACCTGCTCAGGACGTGTATATCTCCGTATGTCCGAAACGGATGCTTTAAGATCGCATTGTGAGACTAACCTGCTCTCTTTCAGCAATTGATCGCGAACGTTCAAGCTGGAAAAGCTCTCAAGAACCCGACCGTCGGTGTATCATTCCCAACTGGTGACTCCAAGGCAGACAAATCCGCCAGGCTTACTGCTGCTTCCATCACCCTCCAAAACTTGAACGGCCCTGGAAAGGGATGCCCTGTCGTTTCGACCACCTTCCCGTTACAGCAGAAGGCGATCAATGCTGGAACTAATGTCCCGGCCAACTCTCCAGCTCAAAAACAACCCACGCCTGTTCCTGCGCCTGCGCCTGCACCTTCTCCCGCTCCCGCTCCCGCCCCAGGCGGCCCTGTCAATAATGGGGGCAACAATGGGGGTCTGGACGCTGGCAAGATTCAGGATCTTGCTCCAGCGTTGGGATTCAGTTCGGGAGTTAACCCAACTGGAACCGGAGACTGCGATGGCGCCGTGAACGGTCCTGACGGAAAGCCAATCAAGGTTCCGTGCTCTTGCCCACCCCCTCAGGATGTATATCTTGCTGTACGTTTCCACCTTATTCTGGTTGAATGGGTGGATGTTGTGTTCTGACGCCTCTTTTCAGGCGCTCGTCAAGAATGTTCAGGCGGGCATCGCCGTGAACAACCCTTCGGTCAAAGTTGGCTTCCCGACCGACGATTCAAAGCAGAGTCAAAGCGCACGGATTACTGCCGCGTTGATTACTCTGCAAAACCTGAACGGGCCGGGTAAAGGATGTCCTGCGTCGAGTACGACGTTGTTGGCGCAGCAGAAGGCTTTGTCCACGTGAACCATACCAGTTTGATTGGTAGCGATTGGTTCTGAGCCCGTTTGCTCTGGCGCTTTCCACGTACCTGACTTCTCCCCCGGGTAATTTTACTGCCATTCAGCACGCGCGCCCCTTTCCCTGCAGTTGCGCTGAGAGTGACCCATTCATTGTTGTTGTTATTTACGGTGCCTGTACCGCGTTTACACCGCCTCCACAGAGAGAAGACCGAGGAATCTAGCCTTTTTCGAACATTAGCTGAAAACCTGGCAGGTGGCGCCGGTTCATCCGCTTCCGCTTTGAGTTGCCCGGAAAGTGCCGAGGCGCGTTCGCCCACACGCCTCATGTTGCCACAGCGCACACTTCGAATTTCCTCCCTTTGAATTTGTGCTCCTATCCCTCTGAGACCTCCCGCTGGACTGGATGCTTGGTCGGCACTGCGGCGGAATCCAGAACTCGGTGTTATTTTGTGATGGGCGACGGAGCAATTGAATTCGCCGATGACGTGTATTCTCAACCCCGAGCCTTGGTTGTATTCTCAGTGTCCCCGCGAACCTGTCACAGGGAATCAGAGAAGAAAAGATCAGAAAATATAAATCCCCGTCCCCCTCGTCGCTCATGTCCGCCAAGGGCTCCTTCCCCTCCCCCAATATAGTCCACCCGGCACGATGTTGACTCTCCTTCGTCGATGTCTCCTACTCACGGCGCTCGCCACCTCGGTCTCCTCCAAACCCTCCCACTTCCCAACCACCCCCTCCGTCTACAGCAACTGTTCGGGTAACGACCCTGTTCCTCTTCCCCACAGCGCGACTTCCAGCTCCTTCTTCCAACCTCAGATCCACAAGAACGGCCCCGGTTGGGAAGAATGGGTCTTCCTCGCTCAAAATCGACTCCCGGACGGCACAGAGCTCATCTATAGCTACAAGTGGACTTTGGGAGACCCGACTACCGCCGACGCTTCACAACATTCGTTTGTCGCATGGGCGCTGTTCCCGAACGGAACGTTCTATCACGAGGTCGTGAACGATGGGCTGGAGTATGAGCAACGGGCGGATGGGGGTTTCACGTATTCGGTTGGGGGCAATCGTCTTATTTGGGATCCCGCGCACGGGTTTTGGAACACTTCCGTCAACGCCGCTGGTTTGATCATCGAGGTGCACACCGGAAAGTGAGTACTTCCATCCCTTGTCACCTTCCCTCGCGACTCACCTGAGATCATCCCTTACAGCGTCGCACCCGATATCCCCTATGCGCCAAACTACAAGTCGGTACCCGGTCAGCTCGCTGATGGCTTCTTCAGTAGGCTTGAAGCGCCTCGTGGGCATTCAGACGGATACATGACTTTCCCCTGGGGTCTCAATGTCACCATTGGGGCCGTCACAACTTTGAAGCATTCATGGAGCCACAAGGTTATCTCTGACACCATCTCCGCCTACGTTCGCGGCTCGACATTCTTTCCCGCCATTCCTCCTCTCCCAGTCGCCACCGTCAATTGGTTCCAAGCCTGGGATTGTTCCGGCAACGGTTTGTCTCTTTTCTAGATGACGTTTTGTGACGCATATATTGACCGGATGCTACAGAAATCGATTCGATGCAGTTCCTGATCCAGCCTGAAAACGATCCTACAGGTCAAGTTTTCAGGACGCAGATCACGGACGCTCCGAAGGTTCTCAGCATTGTCACCACGCCATCACCGTCCCCCTCCCTCTCCTTCAACAGCAGCGAACTCACCCTTCCCATGTGCGGACCCGGGGCCGACCCCAAGAAGACTCACGAGAACATGGTCTGGAAGGCGAACAATATGTACACCGTGCACAAGTTTGTTGACTTGGCTGGAGGTGTCACATTGTATCAACGGGTGAACATGACCGGCGTTCTGTGGTTCAACAGCACGGCGACGGAACTGCCTAGTGGTGGTTATGGTATTGGGATCGTTGAAGTTTACCACAAGTGATGGGCGGACGACGAAGAGATCCAGGACACTTTAACACTCCTCCCTTCTCTCATCTAATCCCTATCATCTGTTGCCCGCGTTTGGTTTATTTTCGTTCACCGCCCAGCGTGCAGGCTGTGTCGGTCCTGCACCAGTGTTCCGTAGTCCTCCTGATTTGCGCCTCACCACCTTAATGTTCCCTAGCTCAACGGACATGTTCATTAATGATAGCATTTTCGTACTCATTGCCCGACCTCCGAGGCGAGGAACAGAAGATGCTAGGGTCCCCTGCCCGCCCGATCGACCGGCCAGCCTAACGCAGAGATGTTCGTACGACCTGTCAATTGATGTCCACAGAACTTCCTGATGATGGTTTTGGGGGGAACCGGCGGAAGATTATGTGGTGGATCCAGTTCACTGCCGCTAGGTGAACTTAATCGGCGGGTCTGCTATTGGTATGCTATAAGGATGGTTGGGGATCTCGGACGAAACGGACACAACATGACTGACCGCTTCCGCGGCTCCGGGGGTAATTCTTACACGGTGTTTCGTTCGACGCCAGCACGTTGCCCCTATGTTATTCCGATAAGTCTTAGGGCCGACAAGCGGCAGAGCCCGGGACTGTAGTCGTACCAGGCCTCAGGCCTCAGGTCTCAGCATCGTCTCAAATTCACTGCGCGAAACGATTTATTGGCCGGACCTTGTACCTCACATATATAGAATCAAATTGTCTACTCAAAAAATCTTAGATCATGTGCCCCCGCAGAGAGGGGAACAAAGAGTGGGTCCTGCTTCCCGGGGATGTCATAGTATCGTATAGCTTTACGGGTTCGCGATGTCGTTTTGCTCCAGTCAGCAGCAGAGACCTCGCGAAAGCCAGCCTACGAAAACCCCTTGAGTCAGAATACATGTGCGCGGTATTATACACAGACAGAGCGAACTAACTACTCCTCCCCACCCGCTCTCGTGATTCCATTACACATCATAAGGGGCCGGAGCTGGTTCTTGTGGTGGCACGACGATGACCGGTACATTCGGAGGGGGATCCACTGGGCTGCCATCGAGGTCAAAGAACACCCCTACATTGAGGCACGTGGGAGAAAGAAGATCTGGGGGCCGCTCAGAAGAGTTTCGTTAACCGTCGCCTGAAGAACTCACATCTCCTGCCAGGTCGTCTTCGGCCGGGATTGTGGTTGGCGACGCGAGTGGTTACAAGGTCACCGGTTCCACTCCTGCGCCCTGTGGCGTACTAAGCTCAAGCTCGAGACACAGTAATCGCGTAGATCTGGGGACTAACCCGCCCTGATGTAGCTTGAACGGACAGGAGCCCGGTCCCCAGCAGTGAGGTAGTTATCACCCCTCCCACGCGTTCCGGGGCCAGCGGTAAACACGGGCAGAACTTTGGAACGTGTTAATCCAATGGCCATACTATGAAATGGGGGACGAACCTCCTGGAGCAGCATAACAAGGGATATACTCCTCTTCGACAACGGGGTGGTCGTCATTCCCTCCATCCTCGAGGACGTGAAAAATTGTGAGGGCCTGCTGTAGGAAGTGGAACCTGAATGGCGATAACATTCTCACGAATCCGTCGTGGTGTTCCACCAAATAAAACCTGCGAAGCACGTCGGCTGTCTCTCGTGCACCACCTATTGTAGGAAACATCCTCGTCTCATCCACCCCATCAGGGAAAGCGGCAAATGCTTCCAGTGTCTCTTGAGCCGCGAATCCAAGTTGTTGTATTGTTGGGACGGCAAGGGCTGATTCGATCGCGGCTGCAAGGCTCCGGTCGTCGTCTAGTTTAAGTGCGTCAGTCTGGCCATCAGCCCACCCGCGCAGCAGCCCCGATTCATCCCAACCCTTCTCACGCGCGACCCTAGCGAGCAAAACAATGGAAAGGGGATGGAAGTCGAGGTTTTCGATGAGATCATCGATAGCGGTAGATCTGTCGAGGGAACACAAGCTGTAGAATATGTCCCGCGCTCCGCCCGCAGAGAGAGTTGGCACTTCGATGGTCTGAAAACCGGGGATGTCGATAACCATTCGACTGGTTACGAGGAGGCAGACATTTCGGCACTGGGAAATCTCTTCGATTGCCGTGGCAATTTCTTTGGAATCCACTGCCAGCGAATCAAGGAGGCACTCCACACCATCCAACACCAACATAAGTGGGTCGAGGCGCGAGAGTAAACGCGGTCGAAGCAGTTCCATTGTCCCGAGGGGAGGGAGCCCGATTGCATCAGATAGACGCTCAAGGAAAGACGTCAAAGAATTTGCGAGGTCGTCGCAGCGCATGAAGTGGCGACCACTACCAAACGTAGCCTCGACACGATCGTGATGGAGCAGAGCGAGAGCAATCACCGTCTTCCCGACACCAACCGCCCCGGACAGAACGAGGGACGCAGCACGATCGAAATGATCCAATGATTGGGTCACGATCTCCCCTCTCGCGAAGAAGTTCGTAGGGGCTGGTGGGAGGGGAGGAGGTTCACTGTGAATGAAAAGGTGATCGGATTAGCAAGCACACAATTCACAGGGATGTCACGGACTCGGAAGTATCCTGGGGGAGCGGGGGTCCTTGGTCCTCAGGGAGTGTTTCGTTTAAGTCAGTGGGGGACTGTTTGGCGGATTTATCCTTGGCTTGTGAGTCATGGAGAGTATCCTGAGGAAGTGGGTATCTCTGATCTTCGGAGGGTGTTTCGCCAACCATATCAATACACATCTGGGCGTCGTCCCCAGATAGGCGTCTGACCATCTCAAGCTCGCCACGGTCCGAGAAGATCTTCGTGATCAGAGGGATGCGGTCACGTGTGGCGATGATATAGTTGGTAAACCGTTTCCAGGTCGAGGGGTTCGAGTGATCTGTGGTCGGTGGAAGTCGACTGCACACAACGAAGCAGTCAAGCCGACGAAATTGCGATCACCGAAACGAACGGAAAACCGACCTCAAGACATTCGAAACTGCCGGGCGCGATTGAGGATCCTGATCCCAGCAGTTTTGCATCAGTCTCCACAAATCCTCTGTGAACGCTGGGTGTTTAGGCCGTGGTGGTCGCTTGCCATCTAATATCCATGCCTTAGCTCTGGAGGCTGTGATGGGATGGAATGGAGCCCAGCCGCCATTGAATATCTGCATTGACACGAAACAGCGGTCAACCAAAGTTCGACACGTGGTGGGCCTCCCGTGGCGTACCTCGATCATGACCATGGCGAAAGAGAAGATGTCTGCCTGCTTGGTGTATGGTTTGGTATCGTCACCAAGGATCTCCGGCGCAGTCCATCGCAGGTTGTAACTATGGTGAGGTGAGGTGTCCAGGAGGAGCGTAGTGAGGCCAAAACCCGCGATGCGCACATGACCTACGTGATCCACGAGGATATTTGACTGACCGGATGTCAAGATGGTGATGAGACGAGATTTGGAACAACCACGTACCCCCTGGAGGCCCCCATGAATCACATTGGAGGAGTGTAGGTAATTAAGTCCCTCAGCGAGGCCAAATAACTTGTGGTGGGATGAGAGCCCGATAAACGCGAAAGGGGGGATGTCTACCAGTTTAAGTCGATCTGCTTCGGGGTTCCTCCCGAGGTAATCCCGCAGGTTCCCGGGCATCAAATCCGAAATGAGCTGGGGGTGGGGAGAGATGGTAATACCGAGTAGGGGGAGGATGTTCGGGTGTGTCAATCTTTTCCACACCACGGCCTCCTGGCATAACCCCTGCGGGTTGTGTCAGTGGTGGTGAACAGGGGAGGCAACGGTGTCGATAACACACTTTGGGAATCGTTTCTCGACCATCCTTCATATATACCCGCATACGTTTGACGCAAACCTCCGAGCCATTGAGGGTCCCCTTATACACGTCGGCATAACATCCCCAGGTGAATTCATCTTTATCGACTTCTAGGCAGCCAGGCGCAAGAGTGTACGATGCTGGGAGCATCCCGGCAGTGCCGCATACTTCCCTGAGTTCTTTTAGACACTTCTGGAAAGCGTTACTGAAGGATTCGAGGCCGTCGAGAGCCTACGCTGGCTTGAGCGGAGAGTTAGGGAGGGTGTGTGGCGATGTACCTTGTCCAGATACTCAACAAGCCACTCTGAATCATCAGGTTGAAGGTTCGGCACACATTCCCGATACTTCTCTCCGTTCAATATTGCGAGGAGTTGATCGTGGAAGCTGGATGAAGACTCCTCGAGGCGACCGAGTTCTCGCAAGACTTGGGGACGGGATGAGGACATGAGGGATATGTTTGGTTGAGTAGTGAGGGGGAGGGGGGAAAATGGGGACGAGAACTCGTGACCAGGCGGGGGCGGGCCCCCAACAGGGAGGTATTTGTGCCAGGAGCCTCACCCGATCCACAAGGCGGATACAGTAGCCTGGTCTCCGGCCCAGCCATTCTGGGTTTATGTGCTACTTGGAGGGCAGCAGATATTGAGAAATAATTCACCGACAGCTGGATGGGAGCCTGGGTTGAACGTGCGTTATCCGGCAGGTCGAGTTGCTCGAAGATTGGCTTTATGGTTCTGAATTTGGTTTTACGTAATTGCTAGCCCTCCTTTGGCCGGAGTCCGACCTCAAATTCAGAGGGAGGGAGGAGGAGGGGAGGCATTACATAAGGGAAGCTCTAAACACCACGCCGACTCACGATGATGATGTTGCTTCACCGCCCTTGCAACCGAACCATCGAGATCCCTTTTCGACTCGCATACAGCTTCCTGCTGGTCACGAGTGCCTTACCCCACCTCGAGCTACCCCAGTCAAGCGTGTTCCTCATGTCCTCACCACATCCCCCAGCCCGTGAACAACCCCACCGGCTCGAATGGCCCCCATCCAAGTTTCACGACCAACCCAGCCACATACATCACGGGTTTTTGTTCATTACAGTGATCATATTTTCGCCAGCTGACTCCTTTTTGTGTGCAGTGGACCTTCAGCCTGGAAACGGTTGGTCAGCCATACTCTCGCCATAGATGAGCGCGTTTCTCTAATCACTGTAATCTTCTCGGATCGTAACGAGGTTGAGATGGACAGACAACTCTCCGGGGACGATACCCAGGCCTTTGTTGATATAGCGAGCAAGGAAGGGCCCCGCGCAATCCCATGTTACGAGTCAATGACTTCGATTCAAACCTCCGCATTTCATCAATCAGGCACTGGATAACCTTCCTCCAGCGGCTCGCAGGGGGTGTCTGCGCTATTTATGCAGAATTTGTGGCTGATCTTCACTACGCCACCACCTGCCTCCATCCCGCCATCCTATGAAAATACTGAGATCACCCTCCCTATGTGTGGACCTGGGGCCGACTTCGAGCATGTTCAAGTTTGCCGACCTCGCTGGAGGTGTCATGTTGCATTAGAAGCAGAAGGCGAACATCACTGGTGCCGTGTGGTTCAATGGTGCGCCGACGGAAGTCGCGGGTGGCGTTGGCATTATTGAGGTGTACCACCGGTAATCGGTGAACGGCGAGGAAAATGAAGAAGCGTTATTATTCTTTCCCTCTGGTCTCCCACCACCACCCACGTTTTCTTTCCTTCGGCCGCCCGTGGTCCCCCAGCTCGATAGGCTTACGTACAACACCCACGACCAATGATAACATTTTGGTACGAGTCGGTATCGAAGCTCGAGAAATGGAGGGTCCCCGCCCTCTCCGCTATCAGAATGAAAAGCCGCTATCCTCACGGATATGAACACGTTCCTTCGTTTGGGCCCGAACACGAGCTTGATGTTGATGGAGTCCTCCTCCCAGGATTCTCTCGACCCGAGTAGATTCCACCCCGCGGTATGGGCCTTATCATCCGATGCGCTTCGCGTGGAATCCAGGTTTTGAGTGATGGTGGCAAGACCAAAGCCCGTGGTGCCCGCTCACCCCCGAACCGCAGTCTGCCTCAGTTGCCTGCCGTAAGAGATCGGATAAAATCCCCACCCTTCTCGTCGCTCATGTCCGCCAAGGGCTCTTTCCCCTCCCCCAATCTATTCCATCTTGCACGATGTTGACCCTCTTCGTTTATATCTCCTGCTGACGGCGCTCTCCACCT
>Ga0307509_10011537_pt1 | contig 10681 bp, 12 predicted proteins | sample 10_EM_MG_FD_202245 | JGI IMG/M metagenome (GOLD analysis project Ga0307509, IMG submission 202245) | Populus trichocarpa ectomycorrhiza microbial communities from riparian zone in the Pacific Northwest, United States - 10_EM | ecosystem: Host-associated > Plants > Roots > Unclassified | place...
TTTTATCGGAGTATTATCGTTGAGCATGAAATTATCGTTGAGCTGTCGGGCACTCCTTTGGAGTGCCCCTGGTCGCGATTTTTTGAGCGACCGGGGTGTGGTGGACGCCACCACCTTGGCACGATTACTTGCCATGAATTTTCCTGTATTTTACTGGTGTTCCAGGATTGGACAGAGGGGAAAAAACAAAAAACAGGTACAATGGCCCTACGCTTTCGCGGGCATCTCCCTTGTTGAGCCCCAAGACCCATCATGTTACCCGATGTACCCGCAGCGAATAAGGAATAAATAAATAATAATATTATCAACGCTCTGGGATCCACACTTATAATATCCCACAGTCTATCTATATATGTCATCATGTAAGCTGAGAGGGTGAGGAAAATGTGAACGGGGAGCGAGCAAGTCTAATTAACCAGAGAAAGAGTGGAACGGCTAACGACGATTCCAAGAGAAGGAAGAAGAGGAAAATTCCTTCAGCGCCCACCCGTTGCCGGCCATTAAGCCGGCATTCGAGAAAGTGTCATAGTTTTTTTAGCTTTTTTTTTTTTTCGCGAGGTGCCTTGGCGTAGAGGATAATTGTGGTGTGGAGGGACTTGTACGTTTTTGTTGTATCGTGGGGAACGGAGGTGATAGTATGCGCAGAGATATACGGATACGGTACCGCATGGCATGTATATACGGTAAGAAAAGAAATACAAGAAATATGTTTATTACCTTTACTTAATGGATTTTACATGTCTTAGATTCGATATTTTGATGTTGATGATTTTCTGAATGGGGGGGGGGGAAGGCGGAATGGATGAGTGGATGGAGAGAGAGAGAATAGATCGGATAAACGAATGATTTGCTCAACGGTCATCTCGTTGCGATGAGGCTTTGGGTGAGACTATTTATACTCGGCGTAGTCATCTTGACTGCCTCCGGTACTCGAGTATCCCTCTGTCCGCTCTGTCCCTCCTATTATGTCTAACCCAAGCAACCAGCCAGCCAACCAGAGGGCCCTTTCCCCTCCCATACCGGTAACCCTTTATACGCAGCAGTGGATGGATGGATTGAATCAGGCTGGCGCAGAGTGCGTATGTAAATTTTTTAGGCCAAGGAGTTGATTATAGGCGGACCGCGATGCATACTTTGCACCTTTTTTTCCCCTTCTTTCCTTCCGTTTTGTTGTTTTTGTTTTTTTCAGTCCAGGCGGGGAGAATTCGGAATGGGACTGGAAGAGAAGGGGAAGAAGCATGGAAGCGTGAAGGGAAAATGTGAAGAAGGCTATGGAAGGAGCTATCATTAGTACAGTACCGGTAAACTGTTGGAATAGCGAGTGACAACGGGGAGTGGGTAGAAGAGGACAACCACCAACCTACGCCCACCCCTCGAGCGGGAGAAAGGGAGAGGGAGAAGGAGATGGGCTCGGGGAGGAGGACAGATGTCAATTGTTTGGCTATGATACATAATATTATCGTAGTTGGGTGTAATATTCTTCCTTTGAGGGTTAGTTGGGCTGGTAACTTGGGGTATTATAATCATCTCGGCTTCATTCCTCCGCTCGTTTGGTTTATGGTGTCTTTTTTTGCGTAAGACGAGGATATCGTAACGACGGCTAGCCCAAAAGCAAAAGCGTGTGCGTACTGTACTCGAGTACGGTACTCGTACATGGCCAGGACTGTCACTGGGACCGGTATGATAGGTAGTTTACGACCTCATCCTTTCTCTCCTACCATCCCCCCCCGGTCCGGCCTTTCTCTCTTGTTTCTTCCGCACTTTTTTTATTTTTTTATTTTCCTACCTAAAATTTATCCTTTTCCCCCTTCTTCCCCCTCCGCTACCACCCCCCTTCGCTCTCTTTCATCTTTCCTGCTCACAGCCTTCTGCGGATCTTGAACGTTTGTTTGTCCTTTTTTGTTTCGCCGGTGTTATATTTTTCTGCTGTTAGGGTTCTTCTTCTTACGCTGCCATAAGAAAGAAAGAGAGGAAAGGGAAGAAAGGGGAGGAAACTAGATAAAAGGAATAACTGCCCCGTGCTCCTGGGTTCCTACGCTTTTTAAAACTTTTTTCGCTATCCCCGTATCGTACTCTTTTTTTTTTTCTTTTCCCCACTGGACCCACTGAACCCCCCCCGTTCAAGTTACATACAATACCGGCCTGCTGTTGCCTGCACATCTCAGCTCGTCTTTCATCGTCATCGCCTTGCAAGTCGATTCTCCTCAACCCACCAAAAAAGAACTTCTCTTTTTTCCCTCTCCTTCCTTCTCTAAAACCCCATCCCCTCCCTTGGTCGGCTCCCGCCACACTTTCGAAATCCACCCTTCCGCGGCAAACAAGAAAAATTTGCCCCGTACCCTCTTCGCGACCTTTCCCATTACTGCTACCACGGTCACCACCACCACCACCTCCTCCACCCACCACCGTCAATCATCCAGCACCATCCCACCATCCCACACCCCCTCCAATCATCAAATTATCCACTACTGTTCGTGTCTCTCTTCATCTCTTCCTTTCTTCCCTCCTTCCCTCCCTTCTTTTGTCCTTGTCTACCTCACCGATAATCTCCCCTCGCTTCTTTCAATTTGTATTGACCCAAAAGCAATTCTTGCGCAGTTCACGTCTTTCATTGTTGACGGTTTGATTATCTGTCGACACCCTTACCTTGGAGCGATTTTTCTTGCCACATCCCTTGCGTCAATCACGACGGTGCAATTTTTCCGCAGTTGTACTTTTTCTCGAGCCGGTTAACTCAAACGAAGGTATCTATTAACCCCCCCCCCTCTCAAATAGAAGAAGAAGGTTGGTTCAGGTTTTTTGATCCAATTCTTTCCCCGTCCCGCTGCTGTATTATTTTTCTGTGTTTAATCCTTTCCTTTCCTTCTTGTTCTATCATTAATCCTTTGCCCCCTCGCCCCCGTCTGCTGCCCTCGGTGTACCTTCGTTTGTCGCCCTTCCCGAGCACTTCCCTTGAGTCGGTTCAAGCCCTTCGATAATTCTTCAACGATATTTACTCTACGGTTCGATTAGCAGGTTTCGAAAGTAATATCCTTTTTTGCTTCACTTTTTTCTTTTAAGAAGCGGGTTTTTTTGGCGCTAGAGCCAGAAGTTTCCTCTATCCGACCCCAACAGAAAGCAACTGGTCCATCGCATCGTTTTTACGCATCTTTTCACTCTTTTTCAAGGTTGAACAAACAACATGTCATTTCAATACGATTACTCGCAGCAACAGCAGCAGCAGCAAGGCTCTGCCTCGCCAACTGGAGCCTCCGCCGGCGGGCCACCTCCTACTAGTCAAGCCGTTCCGCAGCAACCCTCTGCATCCCCTGTCCCTTATCCTAACAATTCTGCAGCGGGCTCTTCTAATGGCGCTGCTGGTAGCGATGCTAAGACGACTTTGTGGTAAGTTTGATATTGAAGCCATATTGCCCCCCGACTCCGTTATGGGGGAATAGCTCATGTGATGTGTGGATATTTACGACTAACCAACTCCGGCTTTATAGGATGGGTGAACTCGAGCCATGGATTGATGAGGCGTTTGTTAGAAATGTTTGGTATCAATTGGGCGAAGGAGTTAATGTGAAGATGATTCGCGACAAGTTTTCTGGGTACGCGTTTTCTCATTCCTGTGGTTGAATAGTTTTTTTCTTTTCTTTTTTCCCCTGGTTATAGATTTTACTTTCGTCGGGATGACTAACACCATCTTCTATTAGTAATGCTGGTTATTGTTTTGTTGATTTCAGCAGTCCCGCCGCGGCTGCTAAAGCGTTGACGCTCAATGCCACTGCTATCCCCGGGAGCAGCCGTCCTTTCAAATTGAACTGGGCCTCTGGAGGAGGTCTTGCTGACAGACGGTATGGGTTATAATTTATTAGCTTGCGTTTTTCATATCGGCTAATCAAGTCTCATGCAGCGATGATCGCGGACCTGAGTACTCCATTTTTGTTGGTGACCTTGGACCCGAGGTCAATGAATACGTTCTCGTTTCCCTTTTTCAATCACGATTCCCGTCTTGCAAATCGGCAAAGATTATGACGGACCCCGTTAGTGGGATGTCTCGTGGTTATGGGTTTGTTAGGTTTTCGGATGAGATGGATCAGCAGCGTGCTTTGACTGAGATGCAGGGCGTGTACTGTGGTAATCGTCCCATGCGTATCTCCACCGCGACTCCCAAGAACAAGAGCGCTGCTGGTGGTCCCGTCATGCCCGGGGCACCCGGCCCCGTCGGTATGTACTCCATGGGAGCTCCTCCTATGGGTTATTACGGTGCCCCGCAGCCAATGAATCAATTTACCGATCCTAACAACACCACTGTTTTTGTCGGCGGACTTTCCGGATATGTTACCGAAGATGAGCTTCGCTCGTTCTTCCAAGGTTTTGGAGAGATCACTTATGTCAAGATTCCTCCGGGGAAGGGCTGTGGATTTGTTCAGTTTGTCCAGAGACATGCGGCTGAGATGGCGATCAACCAGATGCAGGGATATCCTATTGGGAACTCGAGGGTTAGATTGAGTTGGGGACGAAGCCAAAACAACTCTGGGCCTGCGGGCACTCCTTATCGGCCTGCTCCTCCGCCACCAGTTTATCCATCGATGGGCATTGCTCCTCAACATCATTATGCGTCTTTCGCGCCTTTAAAGTAGTTACTCTGTTTCTTTAAACTCTTATAGTTCGATGTACTTATTACACGTTACTCTTTGTCTCCCCTTCACATATCCCCCTCATAGATGTTTCGATTTCAATTTCTCCATTTTCCCAGCAAGGCCCATTCTTGTCCATTATCCCACTAGGTCATTTTCTGTACTGGGGCTCTTCTTTTTTCTCATCTGTGACGATTTTGGAGTACGGCTGTTTGATTTTGTTTGCTGATTTATTTGCGCTTTGCCTTTTCTGTAGTCCTCATGCTGCTCACATGCACCCGCCTCCTCAGCCGGGCCAGATGCCACCTCCGGGACCACCAGGCGCGATTCCTGGGCCGACTGATCCAACGGAACCTCTCGATATGCAGCGCATGAATACGATGTACCTGGCCGCGAAGGATGGCAGGATGGACCGCCTCGAAGCCGACTCGCGTGGATACCATTCCGTCTATGCTGCTTAGAGACCAAAAGCCTATTTTGACATTGCTTTTATTTTTTGTTTTTTTATCTTTTGCTGTTTGGGGGACCATGACCGGAACCGAGGGGGGCGGAGGGGAAATGAAGACAAAAACAAAAAAACAACCGATAATGGGAATGAAATGTTGTTGCCAGCGGAAGGTTAGGAAATGGAATTCATGCAAGGGAAAGGAAAAGAAATGTGATGGATGGTGTTGGGAGTGTTGATAGCTACATCTGGCGTTGCGCAAAAAATGTTTGGCTTTTTCTTTCTATTCCTCTTGTTTTTCTTTCCCTTGATTCTTTTTTGTCGAACTTTCTCTTTACTTCCCTGTCCCAATTCTCGATTAAAAAAGGGGACTCTTTCATCATCATCTTCATCATCTTCATCATCACCGGCTTTGTTGGTTTGGTCTGATTTAGTTTGGCTGCGTTGGTTTTCCTTCCTCTTTGTTTTAAAAAATGGTAGTCCTTTTCTTCTATTTCGTAGCTGGGTTGTTTTGCCTTCCTCTTTTACCTAACTATCCTATCTTTTCTCCTTGGGGATTACTTCGCTTCACTTATTGTTGGGTTCTATCTGCCTGTCTAGTGCGCCCTTGATCTCATTTTGATTGGATTTGATTTTGATCGACTTCTTGAATACGGTGTCTGAGGAGAATTAAAAATTCTGGCTTTCTTATTTTTATGGGGCTTTTGATCATGATTTTGTCCTCCCTGTCTGTTCATTTGCCATCAGCGAAAAGGTACAACATTGGCTTTCCTTCGCCCCCAAGCTGTTGCGGTGGTAGGGAAGTGCCGTGCCACCTGGACAGTAAAGCTTCGCTGGGTGATGCAAACCCCTCTTTTCAAGCGCAAGTCACTTGGAGCTCCAAGGAGATTCAAAGTGCAGCCTGCGCTGAGGGCAGGGCATCACGGAGCTGGGCAGTGGACAGACGGGGATGGGGGGTAGAACTACAAAATCAAATTCATATATTATATGTACATTGGAGTAGAATTGGTGGTTTTGGCGTATAGTGCATATCTAGCGATTCCGATGTGAGAGGATAGAGTGGTAGTAAAATAGGCGAAGTATGCCCCTTTGGTAAGGGGTGGTGGTGTTGTATAGTAGTCCTCTTCGTGGTTGTTGGTATGCATTTGCTGTGCAGAGAAATTTGGAAGGGGAAGAAGTTGTCGTTGCCACAGCCTTTAATTGTGCCAAGGTTCCCACCACTTTCGAATGGGACCCTTTCGGCGCAGGTAGCACTCCATGGAGTGCCGCACAGTTCAACGATGGTATGATAACTGTTTAGCAGATAGAATCGCTGGTAAATTATCATCTTCTGTCTCTTTTCCAATCTATAATACCATACCGCCTCGGAAATATATTGATGCGGAGGCCAGAATCAATAAAATTGGCAAATATCATCGTACTTGGGGGAAAGGATTGGGCGTTACAGCGCTTGCTAGCTCGTAGGTTTTAGGGTGCCAAAATGGCACCTTCAAGAAGGCTGGAAAGGTTTAATATCGGCCATGCCGGCCGAGAGAGAGTTTGTAAACTAGAAAATTGGCACCGAGTGGGAACTAACTCTGCCGGTTCTTTAAGGGATATCTTGGTGATTGGTTTGGACAATAGAGGAGTGGTAAAGAAGGGGGGACTTTTTAAATACTAATACTTGCGTTTTTTGGTTGGGTGGCGATATTTAAGATCTTGACGAAACTGCTTGGCCTTTTTTGAATATGGGTAGTAAGGTATGGTAATAGCGGTCTGGGGAAGAGAGATATTCTCAGAATGGAGCAAATGGCGACTTATCTTTGCTCTCTATTCATTTTAGTTATATCACATCAACCAGATATTGTCATATTATTATCTATTGTGGTACTTGGTAGTGTTTATGATAACTTAGTACGGAAGAAAACCACATATAATCCTCTCCTGTACTGTCCTGTTCAGTCCTTCAGCATACAGCAACGAGCGACTCCTCTCCTCACAATAATATATTATAAAAAAATAACTTCCTTGCTCCTCCCCGGAAGATAAAAAACTTCCCTGTTTGAAATTAATGCAGTAGCATTGATAAGACTCTAGCTATTCTAAGGTAATTAAAAGGCTACATTCTATGAAACCATTGATGATTCCTGTAACTGCGCTAGACTGGGCTCGCTACCTAATATCTATGAACCCACCTTTCAAGGATATCTTGTAGAACTTCACACAAGAAATTATTCAATCTAGGCTAATAGCTTAGACACAGATAGATCCAAGCAAACTTTTCATATTCACACCCAGTCACTCGGTCATCTTTGGCTGCGTCTTGTCGGAATTAGGCTTTCGGATATGCACTCTCTACGCATTAGAGTATGATACGACAAAGCCGGTCATTAGCCCTTAGTTCCGGTTTTTCCTACTCTCTGAGTTAGACTTACTGAATTTGACTTTTTTTCCCTCATGTTTCCCCCCCAATCAGTCGACTGGATACGCAATTCTGTTCTCACTTGTCTTCCATATTGTTTCCTCTTCTTTTCTACTGCGGATATATATGTTGCTGTCTCACTGTATAAATAGTAGGCCTTCCTGGCTGGCCCTCTGAGATCGAATGAAGTTCTTGAGTATCTCTCTCGCGCGCACATGTTTTTCCGGTATATGGCTTTGACAATTAGACCGTTTTTCAATACGTCTACTACCCACATCAGGGCCTAAATTCCGTTATCTGCGCAGCAACCCCATCAAGCCCGCACGGCCTCCTACCCCCCAGAGGGATTCTTGCGCTCGAGACGCGTGAGTATTTGGGCTCACTCAGAAACCGCCTGGCACGATATGATTGGTACACTGCTTAGTAAACTTATTGATGAAAGAAAGCACTTGGCATCACCCCTCCCTCTCCAGGTAAGTAGAGAAGCTCAAACTACCTATTTTAGCCTTCTTGAAGGGCTAGGCGGTATACCAAGCTAGCACCCTGCTTTTCTCCCATTATGAAAATTTTCATTGGGGCGTATTCAACTCCGGAGACTGGAAAGTGCGCTTCTTTCTTGGAATATAAATTGCTCCTTCCGTATGCAAACCTATGAGCTGTGCCTGCGCTTTCCTTCAGAGTGTGGTTCGTAAGATCTCCGAGCCACTGCGGATGAGTAGCCTGCGCGTGCGGATTCGTTGGGGTACCAGGGATACTATATATTCTGTAAGGCCCCCACTCCTCTTGCTCAGATCCCCGATAGCAGTGCGTGGCGCACATGGGTGACTACTGCTCGTGCGGATATATTGCCTGCCGGGCCAGGATTGTGGGGTTTGAGTGGGTGGATAAGTAGTCATGGAGTGTCACTCGTGGTTTCTTTTCTTTTTCTTTTTCTTTTTACTTCAACAATTTATCGAGGGAGGATTAGCCGGGATGCGGGCGCTGACCGACCTTGGCTCGTGATAAAGTGTGATTGGTGGGCTGGGTTCGGGTTGCTTGCTCTGATTGCTTTATGTAATTGCCTCAACGGATTTTGGGGTGGATGAGGGGTGAAGTGCATGAGTGGGGTGGTTTCTCGAGTATGTGGAATGCTCTTAAATGTGCATAAATGTTGTAGTACTATAGGGTGTGCGGATGGGCTTGGGTGGCTTGTGGTGTGCGGGTTTGGTGAGGGTGTCCGGTATTCCGTGGGGTTCCTGTGGGATCGCGGTGTGGAGGTAGGTTGTGGGGATTTGCTCTGGAGAATGGATGAGTGTGCTGACTATAGATTTTTCGTACAAGACTCTTAGTGATTAAGGGGTGTGCCTGTGATGGATGGTTAATGGGTTCCACTTTGTGGCAAGTCTGATATAGGTACAAAGTTCTGAATCCCCAACAGTGGTAATGACGTTGCAGAGTATACATCTCGTCGGTTCTCTTGTATGGACTCCTCCCGTCATAATCCTTCCAAAACTCTGGCTCCGGTTGCCGGAGGGCTATAGGAATCGGTTTACTTGCGTTTGCGGGGAAGAATGTATCTATTTCACACACCGAGTGGCTCGCAGTCAGTATACCAAGCATGGCACATATTCGTCATTTTGGGCTGGGTAAGCCTCTGTTCTTCCCGTTAAACTCCCTCTCCTCTATCTGGTTTCTCCTAGGCCAGACTGTAGAAAATGCAGCTTCTAATTAACTAAGCAGTCGTCTCGCAAATCAAAGCTCTAGTTCATTTCGCACTTAAGTCTCAGCCTCCGAAGAACCAACCCGAGCGCCGCTGTCGAGTGATTAGTTATGGCTGCAGACATATTAGTTCCTCGGCGAAGGCTTATCGGTCGAGCACTTCCTCAGTCGCTCACACCACCTTCAGTCCAACAGATCAGGGCGGCCCTGTCTACCATATAACACGAATATAGGTACCTATCAGCAACGGGTGCCCACATAACTTACTAACTTCCTAGCTCGGCCTAACCTGACCCGAAATACAGGGACAATACGTCCCACCCCAAATTCCGCCAAGCACGTTTCAGATCCTACATCAACTAAGTAAAAGTTGTGAATAAATAAATAAATAATGGGCGAAATCAGGCTGCGCGCGGTGTCTCACGACCGCTCACTCGCAGCTGGAATAGGCATACCGGCGTGAGACTGCAGGGATGCACGTTTCCGCCCGGATTGACGGGCTGGGGGGGGGGTGTTTGGCATGTGGGTGTTGCACAACCAGTGAGTTGGTTAGTTTGTCAACGTGTGCTGCGTGGGTAGGACTTCAATTGTTCGGTACTGTGCTGTACACACAGGAATTTAGGATGTCGATGCGGCGGAGTACAGTGCTTTCGATTCTGGTGGGAGGTACGGTACAGTGCTGTGCAGCCGCGTCCCCAGAGCTCCTATACCCTTCCAGGCACTCCGAGCCCTAGAAATGCTTCGCTAGCCCTCTCTTCTATTATTCAACCGGAGACGAATTGTAACAGAAGCTGACAGTGTCCCTAGGGGAGTATCCAAAAACAGTTATCTGACGGGCTCTGGGTATTTTGTTGCTAACGGGCATTGTTCTTGGGGTGGGAAGAAGAGTATGAGAATTTTACAGACGCAGCTGTAGCGTACTATATTCGCTAGAGCTGATCCGATCCGATGTGACACAATCTAATCTCACACCTATCAGACTCACCAAATATGATAGGTAAATTACCGTAAGTGATCAGCACGGGCGCTCCCTCCCTCCCTCCCTTTCCTCCCGGACAAGCCTCGTCATGGTAGACTCGTGCGGTCGGGGCGGAAGGGCGGAAGGGAAGGTGTGGGATGGAGTATATCATCCTTGGGCATTCTCCCTTTCAGCCAACGTGGCTGCACATCAGCTAGGTTGGGTTAGAGGAGTTCTCGAACTGTGGGATCTATTATCAGTGCTCGGATAAGGCCGGCCAACCGGGAAACGGAGTCCTATAGCTATCCCGGTCCGCTCCTGCAACCTAAGGCAATCCGATGTGATGAACTGTAGCTCACTTCCAGGCCTCCGGGAAAAGCCCTCTCCCGCCACTATTAGGTATGACGGCTGGGGTACCGTAAGGCGAGATAAACAACTATAAGGCACGACCAAAGCCCTCTACGGCGGTACCCGTGCCTAACTCAGGACACAAACCTAGCGAAAGCTCACAGGAGGAAGTGGCGTACCCTCTCTCCATAGGCAACCAAAGGCACTAA
>Ga0307509_10011540_pt1 | contig 10679 bp, 17 predicted proteins | sample 10_EM_MG_FD_202245 | JGI IMG/M metagenome (GOLD analysis project Ga0307509, IMG submission 202245) | Populus trichocarpa ectomycorrhiza microbial communities from riparian zone in the Pacific Northwest, United States - 10_EM | ecosystem: Host-associated > Plants > Roots > Unclassified | place...
CGTGTTCCCGGCCATCTGTAACATGGGCGTTGAGAAGAGCGTTGTCGACGGTGCAGATGCTCTAAGCGAGGTAGAGCAAAAGTGGGGTAGGGAGAGGAAACATCATCAAAAGAAGACAAAATCCATCCACCCAGAGTGAAGAAGGCCCAAAGGGATAAACCTAAGGGAAGGGGAGTGTAGAGGAGGTATGACTCCACCCCCTAGAGCAAGCTCATGGCGGGGGGTGGAGAAAAGAAAAGTGGTGATAATCTCGTGGTGTTGAGATTTCAATCGCCGGGTGTGTAGAGGAGACGGAGGATGCGGGAGTTTCTACCTTAAACAATACTAAAATGATACTAAAAATAAAAATTAAAAAAAATAAAAAAAAGTACAAAGACAGCATTCAGCTTTAATGCTATGGCCAACAAAAAACCGTACTCTCCTCACCCCAGGAAACATCCAAACCCCCAAGTCCCTCTGGTATGAGACCAACCGCACATCTCGCCTATAGCCCAACCAAATCCTACGAACATACACGTACACCCGAAGGAAGTAGAAAGGAAAGAAACAAGGAGGAAGGAGAGGAGAACCCTTAGCGACATCTACTACAAAAAGTATAAAAACAAAGGGAATGAATGAACCCCTGACAAAGGAAAGTTACGTCTGATAAGTGACGTGTATCAGCCTGAGCTAGGAAGTGAGAGTATGGACCTGCACACCGGAGCGATGCCGGGGGACGACGCGGTACCCGATGGCAGGAAGAAAAGTTGGATGGAGGTGACCCTAGTGAGGGGTCGCCGGAGGTTGTGCCAAAGTGGCATTAGCGACAGCCAGGAGGACGGGCGTAACCAAGGCGGGTTTTTGTATAGCGACCGAAGATCGACCTCAGGGGGGGAGCAGTAAGGTGCCAGCTGAGGGTGTGGGAAGAGGGGGGATGGGAGTAGCTGTGACCGAGCAACGGGACAAAGACCAAGACGGCGGAGGAAGAAAGGTGAGAGGAGGAAGGACTAGTCCAAACGCTAGAGATAATCGACTAGAGTAACCGCGGCCGATGCTTTTCCGAATGCGAAACGAAGATGAAGTGCTGATGTTACTAACCAAAGTGTTCCCCGACAGGACTACATAATGGAGACGGAGAGGTACTTCGCAAAGGGCTTGGAAAGCTGAGTGCCGACCGTGAGCGAAGAGAAAGGAATGCCGACCGTGCAAAACCTAAGCGAGGTGCAAAAGAAGTGCAGGGTAAGGGGGAGAAACTGAACTTCATGAGCGGGATTAACGATGAACAGAAACGAGAACCCCGTAGAGGAGGGGGTAGACCACTAAGGGAGAGGAGGGGTGGTAGCATCATTCCCCTAGGCAAGAGCCATCAAGGGGGAGGAGAGGGGGTGGTGGTGGATTCCACGATGATTTCCCTGGTGTTGAGATTTCAATCGCTGGAGGTCTAGGGGAGATGGTTTGTGTGTGACTCACTTCCATAAGTCATTTACAATATAGCACTAACCAATTACAACTTATAAATTGTAACAGGTTTATTCCTGTCTAACGAATAGATACAATAGAGGGCTAGTGGTTGACTGGCAAACGCTAGGTCTAAGGAAGGCTTCAGAGAACTCAAGGATAAAGAGAGATAATAGTTAAAGGGCAAGTAGAACTCTGAGATCGCAATTCAACCATGTAGATGCTTAAAACATGAGTCTGCTAAAGTCTGCTGTTCTCCTGCTAGCCAGAAGATGAGTTTAAATACAAGAGTTCCTCCAGAGTGATAGTAATCAGATAACTTGTAACTACAATCATTACCGGGCAGTGCACCTTGCCCTGCATGTCCTGTAATCCCACATGAAACCTAAGAGTCATAACACTGCCTCAATGCTATCGTCAGCTTACATGACTATCCCTTCACTTATGATTCTAAATAAAATATTCAACATGTAAAACTAAACGTAACATAAGCTGCTGGGGCTTAATATTGCTTCAGGGCTGTAAAACAATCAAACAAATTAAAGTAAGTAGAGTAATCAAACTAAACATTGGAGATCCTGCACTCCACTCCTTTATACAGAAACTGGAACCTGTATACATGTTACATAAATAGAGTTATCTGAGCTAAATACATTACCTGTATGAAACTCATCACTCATAATAAGACTGACTTAATCATGAATAAATTATAATATGAGTGTGGTTTTATTAGAACTAGCATGCGGGCTTTTTTGATTGTCAAAGGGAAAATATATTTGAAGTGTGGCAATCACAAAAACCACTCCTAAGATAGAAGCAATTTTGTCTTTATCAACTGCAAAATGACTTCACAGCTTTAATTAAAAACTTTAAATGTAAAATAATTTCATGATAATTTAATATAATATGTAAGATTTATTTCTATGTATTAAAATATGTCAAAAAATGTGGTTCAATAGAGTTTTCTATAAGGTTAATCTTTAAGAAATAATAATCTGCCAAGTTCCCTTAGTCTTGGCAGTGTTTTAGGTACAGATTTAAGGTGTCTTTTGTAAAGAATGTTGGAACTAAAAAGTACAATCTTTATTTCAACAGTGAATAACAATACAATAGTTTGTTCAATTGACATGAAAATAAGTTCCTATTATGTACACGTGAATAGCTCGCCTATGTTAGTATGAGATATGCAGCTTCAAGAGGGTGACTGTATACCCAAACCCCAAAGTTCACTAGAAGTAGAACGAACCTGGAGGTATCCATAGTAGCTACTTAAGTAGCCGGAAGAGTTTATGTTCAATGAAGTAATTTACTAATTAGTACAATAAGAAGATTGAACTCTATGATATCTGATGCAGCTACATATATATGCATGTTCTTTTAAAAAGATTGTCATCCGAACTGATCACTCAGTATTCCATGGGAACTATTGGTATGTTTGCTTACAGGCTGCATATATTGAAACATAGTTCATTAGGGTGAAGAGATTGAAGACTATCTACAGGTGGAGTAAAGACAACCCCAGATGAAATAGTAGTCAGGAGACTCTCTGGGTTTGAGCAGGGCTTTTTTTTTTTTTTTTTTTTTTAAATCATATGTTCATTGTTTCTATGGTACAAGAAATGACATGCATATTTAACGATGTGGCAAAAACAAAACTGAAAATCAAACATAACCATCAACAAAAGAAAACAAACATAACCTGTTCCCCCAACGCGACCGATAAGCGTTGCAAAGCAGCCGTAGCCAAAATTAAGGAAAGTATAAACCGCCAACTAGTCTCGAGGGCCAGGGGCGGATTGGGCGGAAGATCGAAGGAGGGGGTTTGGAGGGGGTGTGTGGAGGGAGAGAGCAAGCGGGGGCATCCCAGAAGGGAAACCAGTGGCGGTGGTGCGAATGAACTCAGCCAGAGCAATGAGCAGTTGCTGGTCGGACCAGATCAGGGCCTCAGTGGCCAAATCCGAGACCCCTTGCAGGAGGCAGGATCTCTGATGGGCGGATGAGAGGCAGGACAGGATGGCATTTTCGAAGGTCTGCGGGGCCTCAGAGCATAGCGGGCAGGATGTGTCGGCATCAGGATTGTCCCATGAGGGGTGGGCCGTGAGGTAGCTTTTCCCACAGCGCATCTGGTGTATTCTTCCAGCAACAAACTTGCCCAAGCCCATGAAGGGATGGGGGCGTGTTGAGGGCGGATAGGGATTGTATGTGGGGGCTGGGGTGGTAGACCAGTCGGAGAGGAGGAGTTGTTTAGCCCTTAGTTTGAGGCGTGCATATGATGGGACAACCCCTGGAACTGGGGGCAGGTAGTCCGTCAAGTGGAGGGAGATGGGCGGTAACGTAGAGACGTTGTGTACGAGGGGGATGGCCGTATTCGCCAAAGCTGTGATGGCGTTGTGCCGGTATCTCAGGTTCTTGGCCTTGTCTGGGGCGGAACGCCAGTAGAGGTTGAAGAAGAGATAGGGTTGGGCGGTAATCTTCCCATGCGCCAGCAAGGGGGCCAGGTGGGGCGAGAAGGTGGGAACGGACTTAGGGAGGCGTGCGGTGGCAGGGTTTATCTCCCGGGGGCAGCAGATGAGCCTTAGGCCAGAAAGGCGGCGCCGATGGCGTATAAGAGCAGGTAGTGGGGGGAGGCAGGCTTCTCTGTGCAAACATGTTGTGTTGGTGGTGGAAAAGCAGTTAGTAATCCACCTACAGACACGATGCCAGAACACGGACATCGGGCTCATGATAGACGGGGGAGGGTTCCAGACAGCTGGCCCGTATAGGAGAATTGGAGCTAGGAACACACGCGCCAGGGAGAGACAGAGGTAGGTTGGAAGGCCCATCCCAGAGGGGGAGATGCGGTGAATTGTGGCCAGGGCGGCATTTGCAAGGGCGTACCTCCTGGAGAAGTGAGACCTTGGGTCAAAGGAGTGGGTGAAGATAAAGCCCAGCCACTTCAGGCGGGCTTGTAGATAGAAGAGTTGATCCTCCAGCTGCACTGGGAGAAAGCATGGTGGCTCGTTGCTCCTGGCGGTCCTCCAGTGGATCAGTTCGGTTTTTGGAACGGAGAAGGAGATGTTAATTGAGGAGGCCTTTCTCTTGAGCACTGAGAAGGATTTCTGAAGGAGGTGAACGTTGGTTCTGTAGAAGGGTGAGGCCACGGTGACAGCAAAATCGTCAACATAGGAGATAATAAGTGACCTGGGGATTTCCAGGTGGAGGGAGGAGACGTATATGACAAACAGAAGGGGGGAGATGGGCGATCCCTGGGGGACCCCAACCGAAACATGGGTGAAAAGGCGAGGGGACCCCTGGAACGTTAGGCGGCAGGTGCGGTCCGTGAGGAAAGAGCCGACCCATTGGACCAGGTATGGGCTGATCCCCTTCCTGCAGAGGAGAGAGAGGAGTGAGGGAGACTCCACGTTGTCAAACCCCCACTTCATATCGAGGAAGAGTGTGGAGGCTTTGTAGCGGAGGCGGTGAAAGGACTCAACGTTGTGTTGTAGAACGAGAGCGGCATCGGCAGTGGATCTCCCGGAGATGGACCCGCACTGAAGGGGGTGGATGAGGGAGCAAATTGTTGCCTGGGCTCAGAGGGGAGAAGCTACCACCCTCTCAAGGATTTTACAGAGTGTTCGAAGGAGAACGATAACCCTAAAGGAAGAGGGTGAATGGTGGGAGGGTTTACCCGGCTTGTCGAGGATGATACCAAGCACTTTCTTGAGGAAAGGAGGGTGAAACCCGTGGGCTAGCAGGGGGTCCAGGAGGGAAGGGAGAAGGGAAGGCTTGAGGCGGTGTACAGCTTTCCACACAGAGTATGGGATGTGGTCAGGGCCAGGGGCGGAGGTGTTCGAGGATTTGGAGAGGGCCCTGGATATCTCTTCGGAGGTGAGGGGAGTATAGTCCTCATAGCATGCGAGGCGGAGGAGTGGGGGAGGGGGGGGTTTGGGGGGGAAGAAATGATGAAGGGGCGTCTACGCTACCTCAGCTGGATCGGAAGCCCCCGGCAAGTCCGGGAACCTCTGTGGTGGGCGACAAAATGCGAACCTCTTGGCCGTCCAGAGGGAGTATAGGGTGGCCGAGGACAAGAAGTCCCACCACTGTGCTTTTTTGGCCGAGGCAATGGCCTTAAAGTATGTTCTCCTCGAGCTCTTCACATTGCTCAAGTTGAGGGGGGACGGATCGAGGCGGGATATCCTTGCAAACTTGTAATATTCCCTTCTCAGAGACAATAGGCCAGGGGACCATCATGGTTTCGAGCCGGGGCACGGGTGTTTGCTCGGGGCATGGCAGGTCAGGAGGGAGGTAAGGCGGACAGAGGAGATGTCACACCATCTACTCAGGGAGTTGGGCTTGTGCCTTGCTGGGCATGGTAATGTGGTGAAGGCATCCAACGCCTCTCCTACTACATCTAGGTCAAGGAGGGCCCAGTGAGGAGTAGGGGGGGGTAACATGATTGTGGGTGGTTTTAGTGTTATCACACACGGAACGTGGTCTGAGCCGGTGGAGGGGAGGGGGGTGTCCCATGAGGCAACAAGGGGGGAGAGAGCAGTATTCGCGAAGGCCAGGTCCAAAACAGAGGGACGCGAAATAGTGTCAAAAGGGAACCGCGTATAAACCCCAGGGGTGTTGAGAAGATGGTACCTGACATCAAAAGCAGCATCAAGGTAGCGTGTGTAACGACCCTACAATAGGTAGCTACAATCAGTATCACCTTAGCCCAAATGGTATACCAAGTGGTAACCAGAGGTGGTATGGTCTTGTATAGACTTAGCTGGTGAACCTAGGATAAGCCTAGAGAATAGTTGAGTAGCCTGGGGCACTCTACTGGGCAGGGTAACCTTTCGGGAGAACGTTCGCATAAGGTCAAGAGAAGTATGGGAATGTTACAGGGAGTTCCGCGACGACTTCTGTGGTCGAGTGGAGGGCTTCCGGGGAGGTTAACGGCATAAGAGGGCAAAGTTACCATACCTTGGGAATTTGACCTTTATGCCAATGGACCCCAGTTACCCTAGTGAGGAGTGCAAGTTACCCTACCTTCACCGGCAAAGTCATCCTGGAACGTGGAGGTCGATTGCCTTACATTCTTTGGGCTCTTAGATGTTCTTGGGCGCACACGCATCTGCGCGGGGAGGCCCCACGCCTGTGTAAGGGTGGCCCGAACATACTATTGAACTTGGGCTGGTTTAGCAAACACCCCCCTCTGGCCCCAGCATTGGGACGGCGCATCATAGGCAGACGGCTGCAGAGTTGCTCGTTTGCTAGTAAAAAGAGGTCATTGGAGCAGCTGCCGTAACACCGTATACCTCGTCACCGTCTGTCCGACTGAATGTCATTCGCAGGATATATAAGGGGAGTATGGGTAACCGCCAAAATAGGGGTTGCCCATATATGGTCTCTCGGGCATCGAGGGGTCTATTCTAGCCTACTGGTTCTAGGGTAGTCTTCCTAGTGGTACTCATGTAGTCTCAGAAGGCCAGGGTGCTTTCGAGACTAATACCTCAGTAACCAGCCCGGACCTTCTCCCCTTGATTTGTAGCATTACTATGGGTTGTTATTGGACTCTACACCTATGAGTCTTATCATGGTAGAGTATGTCCCGAGAGGATGGCTATGGGTAGCGCCCACTTAGCCAACCATCGGCTACATCTCACTGGGGGAGCTTGCATGTCTAATTATCACATTGAATAGTCGAGTAGATTAAATGATGGGCGGCATAGCATGTATAGACGAAACTACCACTCGGCCAGTGAGTCCAACACCTAGGTATTGACTCCAGTTGTTGTCATAACAGTTAGCCACTGGTATGACTTCGATAGGAAGAGTTTTTCCACCTGCGGTTGTGTTGGAGATGCATTGCAGAAACTCATATCCTATTGACGGAGTTAAGTGTACCCGAGTTGGTCCGACACTTCCGGCAGGATGAATCCTGATGGAGGGTAGACCTTTGATGAACCCTGAGCAGGACAGGGTGCTCACACAAGGTCGGAAGTAGTGGTGAATGTCAAAGGCTTAAACCTGATATCTACTTAAGTTTATGCGTTTGACATTCTACTTCGACAACCAACTTTTCCTCGAGAGAAATAAATTGAGTGAAGCTTCGAGCTTAACTATATTAAGTTTTACCGTTGATTCTTCTGAATGATTTTACCTCATCTTTATCTGCTACTTTGAGTGTTTGGTAAGGTCGCAACCTTAGAGTTCACCTCTCTATAGGGTGCCCCCGTTACAGCGTGTAGAAATAATAAACTCCCTTTCCGACAGGGAGCGGCAGGGATATGTCAATGGATGGTGGAGGTTAAAGTCACCTAAAATCATATGAGGGTAGGAAAGAAAAGAAAAAAGGCGTTCAGGAGGTATGAAGCGGTAAGGAGGACGGTTTGTATTAAGAAGGTACACTGAGGTAACCCTTAGGGAGTGGTGAGGGGAGTCAAAAAGACCTTCTGGAGAAAAAACATCCACTGAAAGCATCTCTGAGGAGTCGTGAAAGACAGTGGAGCAGGACAAGTGCTGGTTCAAAATTCGAGAAACATAAATGACTACCCATGGGCAGCCAGGAGGGGGGGGAGCGAAGGACAGAAATCCCGGAAATGTTGGGAGAACTGACCGTCTGGAGGGGGGGTCTTGAATAGAGACAAGTAAGGGAGGGTGAGGCAGCATAGTAAAGCTGTGAAAGAGTGAGAGAAAAGCATCCCAGCTCCCAAGGCATTTATGTTCAACGATTGGAAAGGACAGGAAGACAGCCCTGCTGTCCGTGTATCGAGTGAAAAAATTCTCCATTATTGGGCAGAGCCCTTGGAGGAGTCAGAGTCGAGGGATTCATCACCACTCTCTCTTGGGGCGAGATCAGTGATAGTGCAGTGGGCTCTTTGCCTAGGTGGCAGAGCATAGTGGGGGAGTACAGGGGCACTCAGGATGTGAGGAGGGGCACCTGGTGCTGAACGAATGACCGTCGAAGGGCCAGCCTGGTCTTCAGCGAGATCCATGCTGTCCTGCGTCTGTCGAGATCGCACCTGTGGGGCATCTGGAGTGCTTTTCGGACGGGAGGGGCAATCCCTGCTGCGCGCAGCGTGCTCTTCTTGGCAGTTAGGGCAGCATGCCACCAAGGATGGACAGCAGGCGAGGATAGGTTGGAGATTGCCACTTTTAGGGCAGGATGGGTTAGGGCAGTGATGCTCTGCTTTTGTATGGGTGAGCGAGCAGAAGGGACAGACGGGCAGCAAGCTGGGACAGCTGTTAGAGATGTGGCCGAACTTCCAGCATTTCTTGCACTGGGAAATTTTGGAGGAGGAGAACATTTGTTCGGTTCTCCAGTTTCAAGAGAAGAGGTTGAAGAAGGCGAGGAGGGCGAAAGCATCGGGCGGGGCCACCGTGACAACACCGGAGGTGGCCCTCTTGTGTTCACGGGATTCCGGGTCCAGGTTAAGGTAACACGCTGAGAGAATGGAGACTCCCCTGGCATTGTGGATGGACTCATGATGAGAGGGAAAGAGTTGGCCATCGTCTGAGGGGAGGAAGGCAAGAGGGATAGAGTGAATCAAGAGTTGTGTTTCGTTCGGAGCGGGTTTAAAAAGATCCCACGGGGAGTTGCCCACTGGGAAGGCCTTGTTCAACCTCCTAGTAAGGGGAGCGAAATAAGCGGTGTAAGCGGAGGCCAGGGTGTGAAGGTCGGTGCCGAGCAGTAACACTGATCCTTTGTTGTTGACCGTGCAGGTGAAGGAAAGGGGAAGGGAGCAGTTGGCCTCTCTGAGAACGGAGGCAGCAATATCAGGGAAATGGGCTGCTATGTTGAGTGCTTCTGGGTGGGATTCGAAGGTGGTTCTGGAGGAGAAGAATCTGCGGACAGCTTGGGGGAGAGGAGGGGGCGGTTTAGTAAAAACCTCACCCAACGCAACTGCAACGGAGGAAGCTGAGACAAGACCTTTCGCCTGACGACCCTTCTTTCCTTTAATAGGGGGTGCGGCAGCTTAGGCGTAGGTGGGGGCGGATTTGGGGGCCATGGTGGTGGGGGGACACCAGTCGGAGTCTAAATGACCGGGGGTCCAAGCGGGACCGGAAGGGTATTTCCCTTTGGCGAACTCCTCCGCTTCCCAGGTGTAGGGGTATTTCTTGGCAAACACCTCAGGGTTGCCATATAGTGTGGGAAGGGAAGTTGACATGTCGTATCTCGGGAGATCCGGGTCAGCTGAGGGGGTGGGCCAGACCGTATTAGGCGGTGGTGGGTGTTAAGCCTGAGGAGCTCTTTCTTTCCCTTTCTCTTGGCGAGCGGGGTTGGTGTTGCTGGGGGGGTGTTAGGCGGGAGCCTATCACAAAGTCTTGCGAGAAAACTCAGGCCGATAATCTTAATCGTAGACGGAGATTGTCTAGGAAGGCTCAATGATTCAAAAAATAGAAGTTGGTAAAGTGATAAAGATTTTTCTAGCGTAAAAACTTATATTGATAAGATCTCTTCTCCGTTCCTTGATAATATTCAAATAGCTCGGGAGGCACCTCGATATTTATATGCCGCGTCTGGGTGGTCGCGGGCTACATCTAGTTCTCATACTATCTAAGTACCTGCTAACAATTCCAGCTTTTGTTCTAAAAGTGCGAACACCTTTTAACCCTGACAATTCTGTTATCTCACTTCGACTTCCGAATCGCAACACCATGAAATTTCCTGACAGTGCTCCCACACATCAGTCCATTGGTTACGATCCATGTTTGTTGGGATGGAGTCTTGCTTACCATTTGCATACGCAGAATGGTCTCCATGATCGAACCAACAAAGGGGCCAGCTTTGTTATCGAACCTCTCAGCATTGCAGATATATTCTGCTACCGACATCTGCGAGGCATAAGATAGACTTGTCATGATAATCGCTCCAATGGCCATTATCCCTCCATAGTCATATCGTTATCGTATGGTTCCGTCAGTATCTGTAAGATACTATCGACGTGTGTGAGTGTGGGTATGCCTGATTGCTCAGACTACCTCATCCGACAACACCATTCACTTCTGCGACTTTCATCACGAGAGCGTGGAGTATAGAATGTGTTGCCTAACCATTTGTCCGTAAAAACGTCCCGTTACTTAGTGACCACCTTCGCGACTCTCGTCTTTAGTGCTCAGTAACTTTATGCGACGTCGACCGATCTGGCTCGAACCACTTGCATAAGCTCGCCAAAGGTCTTCCCTCATATATCCTGCGAACGGGATCCGGTCGGACGGACGGCCGCGACGTATACGGGGTTACGAGGAGGGCTCCAATGACTATGTCTTTG
>Ga0307509_10011541_pt1 | contig 10679 bp, 11 predicted proteins | sample 10_EM_MG_FD_202245 | JGI IMG/M metagenome (GOLD analysis project Ga0307509, IMG submission 202245) | Populus trichocarpa ectomycorrhiza microbial communities from riparian zone in the Pacific Northwest, United States - 10_EM | ecosystem: Host-associated > Plants > Roots > Unclassified | place...
CTTGATACATGTAATAACTGAAGAAAATCAGTGTACAGAATATAAACAACCTAGTGAGGCAATGGAGAACCAGCAGGAAGGTATTTTGAGTTCTTATACTTCAATCAGCATTGAGTTTTCATAGTGACTATCAATTCTGTGCATTTATGCTTCGTTCAGGATCAGGCCTTAGCTGAGAAAAGGAAATTTGAATTCTGGTCATCATTTTTAAGTTTTAAGAACCCAGGACTGGTTATTTGCTCTACAGATTATTAAGTATAGGTGATAATTTTAATTCTAAATTAATGCATATATATTCTTTAAGTTGCAGATTGCTTCAAATGTTCATGTCTAGGCCAGGCTAAGATTTATTTATTTATTTATTTATTTTTGATAGTTGAAGATTATCATTGATCAAAATGAAACTAAAGTAGGAACCCATCCTGCTTAAAGAGCCGTGCTATCAACAAATGTACAAATTCTATCAGAACAAGAACTAAAACTAGTTTAAGAGATCACTTATCAGTTCTGAAGAAACAGAAGAACTGCCACGTGCTACACAAATCAGCGTGCTTACAGCTTTCAATTGCCTCTTGCAGAATTCTGGATTTATGCAACCTGTTATGAACAAAACAAATAATAAGGCTTGTCGTGTCTAAGCTTTATCTTGTTTATGCTTTTAGCTGCCAACTAATCAATGATTAAGATGCTGTGCAACAGTGCAAGTTTTATGAATATCCATCTGTGAGATGTGACATATGTCCACAAGTACCTCTAGTTTTTATGTTTGGAGTATGAGGTACCCATTTGTGTTGAGGCTCAGTTTGTGCTATGTTTACTTAGCCACTAGCATGTGTGGTCATCCTCTTTGAAATATCAGACAGGCAGGACATCTTGTAGCTGACTGTTCAAACCCAAAATTTTAAACTTTTATTTAATTTTCTCTGGTGAGTGATGCAAATGGACAGACTCTTATTAGTGTTTGTATTTTTAATTCGTTATATAACACTGGGGCTCAATTGTTTCATAACAGATGTAAATTCGTTTGTGTGAGTTTACTTGAAAGACATTTCTCCCATGCGTATTAATTGTAGATGCCAAATTACCTCCCCTCGCCATGGCTGAGTGACCATCCACAGTTCTGTTTTGGCTTTAGTGTAATTTTTTCTTTTTTAATTCATCAAGTTCCATTCTAATAGTTTTTCCATTTTTGCAGGTTCATTTGATTCCAATGAATTACTATATAGTATGCATGCTCGAACATACAGTGATTGCTTTGTTGAGGCTCTGATCATGGAAGCAGAGAAAGACAAAGATATTGTGATTGTTCATGCAGGAATGGAAATGGATCCATCATTTCAACTATTTCGGGAAAGATTTCCAGACAGGTTTTTTGACTTGGGAATGGCTGAGCAACATGCAGTTACATTTTCAGCTGGCTTGTCATGCGGGGGGCTAAAGCCATTTTGCATAATTCCTTCTGCTTTTATGCAGAGAGCTTATGATCAGGTCTATCTCTCTCTGCTTGTGTCTGAAATTCTGTGTGTGCTTGCGTGCATGCAAGTGTGCCATGAATACTGTAGAATCAGATCCTGCCAGATTTTCATTTTAAGCTAGTAAGATTTGTAATTCTTGTTGATTCTTCAAGGGAAATAGGATAGCGTGATGTCAAGTTTTGGAAAAATAATTGTAAAATTAATTGCAGGAAAAATCTTAATTTCTCTAGAATGTTGCTCTGTGGCTTCTCCAGGTGGTCCATGATGTAGATAGGCAGAGGATTCCAGTTCGTTTTGTTATTACAAGTGCGGGACTGGTAGGATCTGATGGTCCAACTATGTGTGGAGCATTCGATATAACATTCATGTCATGCTTACCAAACATGATCGTTATGGCACCATCAGACGAGGATGAGCTTGTGGACATGGTGGCTACTGCAGTCCATTCTGATGATCACCCAATTTGCTTTCGGTATCCAAGGGGTGCCATTGTTGGAACTGATCATTATACACGTAGTGGTATTCCCATTGAGGTAATCCATTTAATATGCTGTACTTGTTTACTTTCCCTTGCTTTTGATATCAGCCTTCCTAGAATGATTTTAATTTTGATGCTCAGAAAAAGTGTATTAGCTTTCCTAAAATGATTTTAGTTTTGATGCTCAGAAAAAGCGTACTAGTTTTTGCTAATGGCTGTTAAAAAAAAAAGTTATAAAAAAAAGAGCTAGAACTGATGTTTTGTCATGCCCTCTATAATTTGTGACAAGATAATTAATGCATCTTAGGAAAATTGATTCACTATTCACAGCTTATCTGTCCACAATGGTGTTCAGTTAATTTACTTGGCATGGTTCAGAATTTCTCTGATATTATTGATTAAGCCTTTTTCAAGTTTTCTTTTAATTTTCAGAACTTCATTATAACTGCTGATTCCCATGACTTCCACAAGTTTTTTTGGGTCACTCTTTTTTGTATAATAATAGTTAATGAGCACAGAGTGTTCTTATGCACCCGCATCCTGTTTGACTACTGTTTATGTGGAGCAGATTGGAAAGGGAAAAATTCTTATAGAGGGTAAAGATGTTGCTTTGCTTGGGTATGGGGAAATGGTTCAGAACTGCCTCAGAGCTCGGGCCCTTCTTTCGAAACTTGGCATTGAGGTAACTGTTGCTGATGCAAGATTTTGCAAACCACTGGACATGAAGCTTCTCAGACAGTTGTGTGAAAACCATGCCTTTCTGGTCACGGTTGAGGAAGGTTCTATTGGAGGATTTGGATCCCATGTTTCACAGTTCATTGCCCTTGATGGACAGCTTGATGGAAGAACTAAGGTAATAATTTCACATGGACAGATAATATCAATAGTTTGTTTTTACTAGGGAGAGATGTATCATATGCTTCCTGGAATACAAACACTGCCGTTGGAGTAATTTTTGAGCTGCAGACGATATTGATTGATGTCAATTCATTACTGATGCCTATATATGATTATGATAGGCTCTTATTTAGAAACTGAATACTGCATTAAACTAATTCTTTCCTAAAAGCAATTTTTTCCCGTATGACTTCTTCAGTGGCGACCAATTGTTTTACCAGACAAATACATCGAACATGCATTGCCAAAGGAACAGCTCGCTCTTGCTGGGCTGACTGGACATCATATCGCTGCAACAGTGCTAAGACTGCTTGGTCGCACCCGTGAAGCTCTGCTCTTGATGTGCTAAAAATCTTCTCCCTCCTGCACTATCAGAAGCAATGCTCTTGCCGAACCTGCCTTGGAAAAGAGGGCTGAAAACAGAAGAAGCCCAAGATGACTTCAAGTATACACAGGTCTTTTTACTGATATTTTGTAACCTGCTTGGCGTAATTTCTTGTTAGTTTACAGGTTTTGATGTAAAATTAGATTTTCTATTGTATAAACTTGTAAACCGACAGATGAAAATATATGCTTGTAACCTTCAGAGCAGCTGTCATTGCATTTATCTTGATCTCAGTTTTCTCTCCTCCACATTTCTTTCTTCCATGAAACACATCCATGCATGGTAACAAAGTAAAGGTCTGACCTATCTGTGAAATAATTCCTAAGGGTTCGCACAAAAATGAAGCACAAGCACCAATGCACGTCACCCTGTTTACTATTTGCGGGATTTCCTACCCTAGGAGAGCCAAATATTATCATTTATCATTATTCAGTGCATTCAGTGTTCTTCAGTTCCCTTCATTTTTTGTGGGGTTTACAAGAGCCTTTTCCTTTCCTTTTTTGGTAATATAAACAACATTTCAATTATACCCAATCATGAAAATGCAAAACCAGCCTAGTAGAGTTGTCCTTCCGTTAAAAGCAGCATGGTACTACAGACATGAACCATGGCTTAGCTTTGAGCATCGATATAATGCCAACGGCCGCATGAGCCATTGGATTTGAATGGACAAGCAGATCTAATGATCGTGATGGTCATCGGTATTGTGCTCCTTCTGAAGGACCGACATGGGTTTGTAGCCTTTCCATCTATAGTTTCTTGAAGAAGCAAAGCCAAGATCATAAAACTTGAGGCAGATGATTCTTCTAATCTACCTCGAAAGCTACAGCTACCAGACTACCTGTATACAGTAACTTTTCAAGATTTGCCATGTTCAGCTGTTAATGACAGATGAATTCATGCTAAATGCCAGCCAGTGGGTGACAGGTTAGGTTTACTTGAAGGTACCATGCTTCTCTACATGTGGCAGCTCACCCTCTAAACACAGAAACTCGTAGTACAACAACTATACTGGAGGTAGAAAATCTACGCTGAGAGGGGGGATGAATATAAGTTATATATTAAAGAATAAATTGTAAGATTTCCCATTCTAAAAACCGCATAGATAAGTAGAAATGCGTTTTTTTTTTTAATAATTTTGGAGAGCCGCAACCTCGGTTTGCAGCTTTCTGGGATTGTGTTTGGATAGTATTTCAAGATAAAAATATATATAATAAAAAACAAAACATTTTTGGTCAGAAAAAAGAGATGAAGAAACAATTTTTGAGTGAATTTCTTATATTTTAAAAATAAAAATAACAAGAATCAGACGTGTAAGTATTAGGTTGAAAGTCCAGCAATGGTCTCTTGTTTTGTTTGTGCTACATCTAGGACCCCTTGTCATTCTATACGTCTATGCATGGGATTGCATGTGCTTTGATAATCATATTCATTCGTATGGAAATATATACGCTTTATAGGACCCTCTGTTTCCTCCTCGTTTCTCTAGCAGATGGAAATATATATAATATATTAAAACACATTTAACTAGAATTACAGAATTTAAATGACTCTAATTTATAATTTTAGCAGTGGATATTTTTTTAAAAGTATTTTATCTTTTTAAAAGATTTACAGCTCCTTAGATAAATTTAAAAATCAACCTAAATAAATTAAAAAAACCTGAAAATAATGGAAAAATAATAAACAAACTAGGAAAAATAAAATTATTAGCATAATACTTAATTTTCTAAACCAAATAAAAAATTTATAAGAAAAAAATATTTTCCTAAACTAAATAAAAAATAATAAAAACTAAGAAAAATAATTTCTCCTAACTAGCATCGATTACCCTGTTATACTAAAAAACTTAGGAAAGTTAACGAAGATTCACTCTTCATATAAATAAAGAGCGAAGCTCCTCCTCCTTTTTCTCTGTATATTGTTTTTTTAATTAATTAATTTTTTTTAATTTCATTTCTTTTCTTATTTAATTTCATCTTCAAATTTTTTTTAACAATTATCTAGAATATTTTTGAATTGATCAAGTCAACTAAATTATATTGAAACAACTCACACATAGTTTAATTTTAAATTTGAACTAAGCAAGGAGTCAATTCAAAATCTTTTTTATCAATTTTTTTTTTATTTTCATCCTTAATATTATTTTAATGGTTGACCACATTACATTTGAACTGATCAAGTCAACAACATCACATCAAAATAACTTCTATATAGTTTAATTTTAAACCTAAACTAAATAAAAAATTAAATATAAAAGTTTTTTTTTCCTTTTAGTTTCATGCTCAGATTTTTTTTTACATTTTATTTATTTAAGTTACAAAATCAAATTGTCTCGAAATACCCATTTCAACGACCTCTGATATTTCCATTTTTTATCAATGATTCATTTTCACATAGTTTCATGAACCTTCCTCTCTTCATGCAGGCCATGCCATGAAACCACTTAAATGAACTACATGCACCAAATTATTAGAGCCAATGAGGCGATAACACGTAAGCAACTTCCCCGATTCTGTAGGACCCACATATAGGTAGGCCCCCACAAAAGTCTCCTAGGTTTTGAACAAAAAAAAAACCCTTCCTTTCTTCCCTTCCTGTCACATCTCCATAATTTTCTCTCTCTGTCTCTAGAGAGAGGGAAAAGGTTTCGAGTTTTTGAGGGACAAAATTTATGAGGCCAGGTTGCCAATATCTCCGGTCACCACCACCTCTCTTCTTCGTCCGGCACCGGCATCTTCCTTCATTTTCTTCATTTTTGACTTCTTTAATAGGTAAAAATGGCCTACTATATATCATTTTTTCATGCATTCTTGGTTCTTACAAAAGAATTTGGATATCAAGATGTATGCATTTTTGCATGCATGGCCTTAATGAGTATATTGTTTTCGTCACCATGTTGAAAATTCTCTTCTTAAAGGTAAAAAAAATATATATTATATAGGTGCATTAAATGACAGTGAATTCGGGTTTTTTTTAGCTCTTTTTGAGAATGAATTCGAGGATGAAAGAACGGGAGTGATTTGAAGATTTTTTTTAAAAAATTTTCCTCTCATTTCTAGATATATTCTTTTTATTTTTGTAGAATATGCAACATATATTGCAATGATGGGTCTTTCTCTTTAGCTTGATATGGTAATTTGTTTTAGATTAATTTATATATGTTCAACTGATTTTTTTTTTATATATATTAAAGGTTGATGAACCTAACCTTGGCTGCTTGTTTTTTGCATTAGAAAATGGAGAACATGAGGAGGCCATTCAAGGGAATAACAAATGATGTGAGAGAGAGAATAGGATGTTATAAGGATGATTGGATTAGTGGACTGTGTTCAGGCTTCAGAATATTGGCTCCAACTTTTTACATCTTCTTTGCTTCTGCCCTTCCTGTGATTGCCTTTGGAGAGCAATTAAGTAGAGACACAGGTAATTATTCTCTTGATTTTTTTTGTCAAATTGGAAGAATTTTAAAAGATAGAATCGAAAGGGTCAAGACCAATATTTAGCCATTAATTGTAGCATGTATATGTGCTTAGGATAGTTAAGGTATATGATGTGTTGTGATGGTAATGAAGATTGTGTTTGTTTTATGTTAGATGGAAGCTTGAGTACTGTGGAAACCTTAGCTTCTACTGCTATTTGTGGAATAATCCACTCGGTTTTCGGTGGACAGCCATTGTTGATTCTAGGGGTTGCAGAACCTACTGTTATAATGTACACTTATCTGTATACTTTCAGTAAAGGAAGGGAAGAGTTGGGGAAGAAATTATACCTAGCTTGGGCTGGTTGGTAAGGAGTTGATTAAAAAAAAAAAAAAACTTGTTTCAGGAATTTTAGAGTTCTTGAATATGCATATGTGTTGTCATTGATTCATTGTTCTTTTACTGTTTTTACAGGGTTTGTGTCTGGACAGCACTCCTACTAGTTCTTATTGCAATTTTTAATGCTGCTACCATCATCTCTAAATTTACAAGAATAGCAGGGGAGCTTTTTGGCATGTTGATTGCAGTCCTTTTCATTCAAGAGGCTGTTAGGGTACTGGTTTGTGATTGTTCTTTTTGTGGTAGATTTTGCTGTATAATGGGGTTGACCCTGTTAATTTTTGAACTGCAGGGAGTGATAAGTGAATTCAATATTCCTAAAGATGAAAATCCAAAACTGGAGAAGCACCAATTCCAGTGGCTGTATGCAAATGGATTGCTTTCTGTAATCTTCTCATTCGGTGTGCTGTTCACTTCCCTTAAAAGCCGAAGGGCAAGAACATGGCGATATGGCACAGGTCACGAGCTAAAGTTTGGTGTCTGGTTGATTAACAGTAAACATTTTGTTTAGATAAGTTTAGTTTTCTTAATCTTTTATTCCATTCTTGCAGGGTGGCTCCGAGGTTTTATTGCAGACTATGGAGTTCCCCTTATGGTCTTGTTGTGGACAGCATTGTCGTATGCCGGACCTGGCAAAGTTCCTTCTGGGGTTCCTAGGAGAGTTCATGTTCCACTTCTATGGGATTCTGAATCACTGGAACATTGGACAGTAATCAATGTAATAATCAGCTGCATTATTAGTTCCATTAGATAGTTTAATTTCTGAGGATATTTTGAAATGTTAGTTTTTCAGTCTGCACTCTGCAGGATTCTTTTTCTCAGGTTTCTATGGGATGCTTGACAGAACAATTATTAATTTGTCCTAGTCTCTGGCTAAAATTTTAATACAGATTTAACAGTATCGGTCTGATTTATAATAATGTGCTGCACACACTCAAATTGCAGGACATGCTGAAGGTTCCTCTGACATACATCTTTGCGGCCTTAATACCAGCTGTTATGATAGCTGGATTATACTTTTTTGACCACAGTGTAGCTTCACAGATGGCCCAACAGAAAGAGTTTAATCTCAAAAATCCATCTGCTTACCATTATGATGTCTTTTTGCTTGGTTTAATGGTACGTGATGCGTGAGACAGTTTCTTCTTTGTAAGTTGCATGTTTAGCTTCTGTAGCTCCTTACCATTATATTTGGCTTACTTGCTGCCTGTTTTCACGAGTTCAGACTTTGATTTGTGGGTTGCTTGGGCTCCCTCCTTCGAATGGTGTCCTCCCCCAGTCCCCCATGCACACCAAGAGTCTTGCAGTTCTCAGGAGGCAGGTATGGTGCAACTTCTGAGGACATTTTCCTGTTACATGTTAGTATCAAGTTAAATTTGTTTAGATTCTTAGATTTTATGAGCTTGATCTGCAGTTGATTCGAAAGAAAATGGTAAAGAGAGCAAAGGAATGCATAGGCCGGAAGGCAAGCAATTTGGAAATTTATGGAAGCATGCAAGCTGTGTTTTTGGAAATGGATGCGTCTTCACCTGTAAGTGCTCAAGGCTTGTTAGTTTATAGCCTACTAGTGTTTGGAAATCTGCTAGTATGCAAGTGCGTTTCTTTCTAAATTTGACAGGAATATTTCTGCAGGATGTTTCAGTACATAAGGAGTTGGAGGACTTTAAGCAGGCTGTAATGAAAGCTGCTGAAGGATGGGATGATAAGAACAAATTCGATCCTGAGAAACACATTGATGCTTATTTGCCTGTGAGAGTCAATGAACAAAGAATTAGCAACCTGTTACAGTCAACCCTTGTTGGGGCATCAATGTGTGCTTTGCCTCTGATAAAAAGAATACCTACATCAGTTTTATGGGGATACTTTGCCTACATGGCCATTGATAGTCTTCCAGGGAATCAGTTCTGGGAAAGGATGTTGTTGCTCTTCGTCACACCTAGCCGACGTTACAAGTAAGTTACACAACTTCAAATTGATAGAAAGATCACGGTGAATAATAAGTAGTGCTTTTCTAACTCCATGATAATGATATGAGAAACACATCTTAGTTCTAAGAAGTTTTGATTTCTCCATCCATAGCAATCAAACACATCTTCGTTCTAAGAATTCTTTTCAACATATCAATCGACGGTGACAATGTATAACAAGTGCTAAGTGAAAAAAGACTTTATATGAAGAACAAAGTGGGATGATTCTAAATTTCTATAAATCTTAGATACTTCCAGCTACTTACCGGATGATGATGTATTCGATCCTGCATTATCTATAAATCATAGCATCGCATCATTGTACTAACTTCTTATCTTACTGTATGTTCCTTTGGGCAGAGTCTTGGAAGGTTTACACGCTTCATTTGTAGAGCTGGTGCCGTTCAAGCAAATTGCTATCTTCACAATCTTCCAACTTGTCTACTTTTTGATCTGTTTTGGAGTGACATGGATACCCATAGCTGGAATATTGTTCCCGCTACCATTCTTCATTCTTATTGGCATAAGGCAGCGCATCCTGCCCAAGCTATTTGATCCTGACCACCTTCAAGAACTGGATGCTGATGAGTATGAAGAAATGACCGGTGCTAAACCACGAAGCCTTTCACTCAGGGTACGGTCTTCTAAATCCTTCTATAAATGCTCGATTAGTGTATGGACAATATAATGCTAATCGCTTTAGTATCTACGAAAATGAAGAATATGCTATGTCTACTAGACTACTACTTTGTTTTCTGTTAAAAACAAAGCCTTGAATGCAAAATTAGGCTGAGGATAATTTTGCTTGGTATTCTAGCTTAGTTTGAACCACAATCTATTTTGAACGATGTCATAGAAAATATTCATATTCATGATAACTTGGTGCAGGAAAGAGAACCACCTGATGTAGGGTCTGATGGGGGTGCGGATGATTTCTATGATGCTGAGATACTTGATGAGATGACAACCAACAGAGGCGAGTTGAAGCTTAGAACTTCAAGCCTCAAAGAAGAGAGATTACATCAGGCAAGAAATACTCATCTCCTTTGTCCTTAAGTGTTGTTCTTTTTCCAGAAGTATCCATGTGATTCATGCTTATAATGGTGTATGATGTGGTATGCTTGACAAGTCCGTCCACAGGAATCAGGATGATGTTTGAATACGATAAGCGCCTCGACAACAATTAGGATATGCTACAGGTTCATACCAACGAGGATAGTTACTATGATCCTCTATTTGACCTAAAGAAGATGAAACACACGGCCCTTTTGAGCAACAGTGTCGAAAAGAGAATGCCAGAAAGAACAAGGTTAATGAAGAGGCTTTATACATAGCTCATGATTGTTTGCTCACATATTTGATACCGCGAAAATAGTTTGAGAGGGAAGGAGACATGGGAGAAATGAGATACTCTTAGGAATACAGAAACCTTCGTATGTTATTCCTAACTAAGTTAGTGAAGTTCTTATTATTAGTACTATTGTTATTTCTTTTTTACTCTTCTTTAAATAGGAAAACAGATTGATTATTAGAAAATTTTGAAATCTTTCATATTTTTGTTGGTCACTTTCCATTACAATTCGTTTTTCCCAATTTGCAGAATCACATTAAGCTGAAGAAGAAGAATACATTTTAACAAAAATATACAATGGCCTG
>Ga0307509_10011542_pt1 | contig 10679 bp, 3 predicted proteins | sample 10_EM_MG_FD_202245 | JGI IMG/M metagenome (GOLD analysis project Ga0307509, IMG submission 202245) | Populus trichocarpa ectomycorrhiza microbial communities from riparian zone in the Pacific Northwest, United States - 10_EM | ecosystem: Host-associated > Plants > Roots > Unclassified | place...
GTTTGAAACTCCTTGCAACCAAATCAAGAAGCTATAATTGCGATTGATTCTCTCTAATTCATCAAGAAGAGGGGGTTATCATGAATATTAATTATCACGAAAAATGGATTAACTAGACCTGTTCTCGTGAAATGTGCTTAGAACCTGTACAACGACAATGAAGAAGATTATAAGAATTCATCCAAAATAAGAACACAGGAGAGTAAGTTTGGTAGGGGAGAGATTAAATGATCTTATAGCCTAGACGATGACATTTCCACACCACTGGATTTCCTCAAATGCCATGCTAGTAATTCTCGCACGTGCATCGTCAATTTGTAGACAAATTAACCCCTTATTTGAAAGAAAGAAGAAATATTCAAATTTTTATGTACCATATGGGAAAAAAAGGATTTGGAATAATTAATTTGTTAATTTTAATTTTGAAAAAGAAATCATAAACTTTTTGCAAGGAAAAAGAAACCATGATTCAATACTTTTTTTTTTATTGAGAAGGTGTAGTAATATTTTTAAATTTTTTTGAAAATTAAGAACAATGAAAATTTGAAAAGATTTTAATTGTAATTTCTCCAATAAAATTATATCAATAGCAAATTAAAAAAGTGTTTGAAACAACAGTAGAAGCTATTTTTTAAAATATTTATTACTTAAAAATATATTAAAATAATATATTTATAAAAAAAATTATTTTTGACATCAATTTATTAAAATAATTTAAAATTAAAATAAAAAAAATAAAAATTTCATAAAACAATAATTTCACCACTGTCCTGTAGATACACAGGGGACTCATTTAGTTCAAACCTGACCAAGTATCTTCGATGTAAATTTTTTTTTTTGGGCCCCACGAGAAGATTCTAATCCACTTCCTTTTTCAATGCGGATAGAGAAGCAAGATTGCTAGGCCGGCGTACTAAAGAGAAACAAGATAGACTGTCGAATTTTTCTAGCCCACTTCCTTTTCAAATGTTTTTCTTCATTTTTTTTTCCTTCGTTCAGGGAAACTCTCTCTTTAATTAAGACTATTGGAAATAACAGCAAGTACAAATTTGAGGAGAAGAAACGGGACAGAGAGGATAAGCATTACCCAGAAGAAAACAAGCACTATTATTTCTGTAAAATAGGAACTTATCTGGGATAATGGTTCAAATTTGCATTTAATTACGTTCACATGCTGTGATGCTCTGTTTGCTGGTCATCTTCTACACTCACGATCCAAAAGTTGAGGCTGCACACTCTCCAACTGAGCTACCTTAAAATTATGTGCCGCGTTATTTGCCTGAATAAACCGAAAAGCAAGCATCCTGATTCCTGACTGGATTTAAATTTAAAGGGGGCAACCACCCGGATTCCAACTACAACAGACAATTGGTGACTAATACAAATCTTGGACCTCATTTTCTGTTCATATCGCCTAAGCAGACATATTTGATCTGCACAGCATGAAAGAATGCCTCGTTATGGCAGTAAAAGCGGTGCAAAGTAAACCAAGAACTGGTTTTCTGGGAATTGAAAACCAGGGCAATAGGAGACAGAATGTAGATTTGTATGTGTACAATGAAGCTGATAAACAATGCAGTTCTGAATGTCCTAAGGAATTTTCAATTCAGTCATCTCCCCCGACCTGGATTAGTCCCCAGTCAAAAATCAAGACCTCCAGTTTGGCTTGTCAAAGCACATTCACCTCCAATCTGCAAATTAAATTTTACATGTCAAGGATTAAGGATGAGCTCGTAAGCCTAAAAACAAAACATGAGTGTCCATGAATAGAATTGCAGGGTTAAATCACGTCAAGTAATTGTTGTAGGGATAGTGGTGAGAGGTTTGATAAACGAAGTAGTTGATCAAGGTTTGTAACTGCAAAATATATAAACCACAATTATTTTTTACCAAGTGCAGGCATGGATTTTTTGGTTAGTAACAATACTATAGCATGATGAACAGTAATTATGCGATAATTACTATAGTCATCAATAATTTTGGGACAAGAAGACCGAATAGTTAATAAATATAGTCATCAATAATTTTGGGACAGCCCAGAACGGAAAGATGGACAAACTCTTTGGGGAGAGGGAGTAATAAAGATCATAAAGCAGTTTAACATGTGTCACCAACCACTGAAATGCCATCATCTCTAGAAACTGCTAAATCTAGGAAACATGGAATACCAGACTAGCTTCACACAAATTGAGATTCTACAAGAGAAAAACAAGCTACAACCCCTACCTGCGCCACACCTTTACTAAATCCATCTCCAACTAGCATCCTCTGAACAGCCTTTGAAAAAGCATCTGCAAATTTGTCAAAGATACCTGCACGTAAAGGCACAGTATATCACAAAGAAAAATGGCTGCATATTACGCATAAAATTGGAATCAGAGGGGAGAAAGCAATGGCTTTAGTTCTGTAGTTTGATACCCTCTTGCCCGATTATTCTGTTTGCACAAACACATGTTTGTCCCCTATTACGGAACTTTGATGCAAGCTGCAAAATATGAAATTGATTTTTAAGATTAGCATCACGATGACATTACCTTCCAATAATGCAAGCAAAACAAAGAGCAATATCATGAGGAAAGAACACGTTCTCAAAATCCTGAATCAAAGCCTCTGCACCAGTAGGCTGCCCTAAACCCAGTAAATCAAATGGCTTCACCATTGTAACTCACAGAAAAGGTTACACTTCCAAACAAGGAGGCATGGATCCCATGTTCAACCAACAATTAACAACCCTCAGCACCAAAATCCATCCTAGTCGGATGAAGCCTTTTGATTTCCTGAGTTTAGGAGGCTTGGTGTGTCGAGTGACTCAATATGTCTAAACAAGCAAATTCAACGAGCATTAGCATGCACAGAAATATCCAGTACAATACCACAATTAGTATTAGTATGCACAGGGAACCACTCTAACTTGACTGATCCTTTAACTGCCACGTCTAGGTTTGCACCATCAAATACTATGCCGGGTGCATTCCCATCAAGTTCCAGAGATTACCTAGAAATATCAAGGAAAAAGACAATTAGCCAAGATGATTTCTGAAACCTCATCACATCAATATTAGCATCCTATGCATACCCTTTTAACAGTTCCAGCAGCACCAGCCATAAACTTCTTTCCCACAGCTGTTGATCCTGCGAAAGTGATTTTTCTTACCTGAACCAGATGTATAAAGCAAGAAATATCAACATTATGTCGTTTGGATATCCAATTACTCTGACCAGGACAATGCCGTGCTATCATAAAGAAAACAGAGAAGAAAATTGACGAAGGGCAGAAAACCTCAGGACTTGCACATGATGCATCGCCAATATCAGGAGCTTTCCCCCATGACCACATTCAGAACACCCTGAAATATTAAAAATTAAGGCCATTAAAAACAAATGAAGTAACAGAATTCCAACAAATTTAAACTCAGATTAGCTAATATAACACATAAATCATATCTGACATGCATCTAAAAATGCAGACTAGAAAAGGCCACATTCACTCTTATCATTATGCGTTCAAAGCAGAATAAAGTATGATCAGGACAATAGACCAGATCCTGCTGTTTCCCTGTGATGCAAGGACATGGTTAACCATGGTGATGTAATGGATCTAAAAAGTTTTCCGGCTATGAACATTTTCTGTTTCAATGCTCGGTAAGGATGTTCAACTGATTATTAGCATAGGTTAGCCGTCATTAGACAGGTATGCTGAGATGTAAAATACAAATGAGCATTTCACTCTACATTTGCCAATTTTAGTTCTTCAGTAAAATTTAACTTGATGCAGCTTCTTCTTGCACTGAAGATTTTCCAAGATCTCTAGAGACAACCTATACCGTATACTCCCGAATCCTAAATTATCAGAAAACCCCAAAATGCAGAACCAGTAAATAGAATATTCTGAGTTTCAAGTTTTTGGATGCTGAGACAAAAATCCTACATTACAAGCATCCAAGTTTCCAACCAAAACTTCCTCCAAAAACTTCATTGCATCACAAAGGACAAGTCTTTCTCAATGAATCAACCATAAAGTACCAACTCTATCATCAACTCTATCATCGATGTCTAACAGCATGCAATTTTCAAAGATGACAAAAGCCACAGTAGGGACCTAAATCGATACCCCAAACCCTAGTTATTAAACCCCAAATCAAAACTATAAACCCTAAATTCTAAATCTAAATTTTATAGAATTGGGACCTAAATCCTAGATTCAAACCTTAAATTAATGGGTAGTACCATTACTTTACTTTAACGTTTCCATACTCCAAACTCTAAATTCTAAATCTAAACCTTATTATAGAATTGGGAGCTAAATCCTAAATTCAAACCTTGAAACTCATGGGTAGTACCATTACTTTAACGTTTCCATACCAGTGGAATGTTAGACTGACCCCTTAATAACACAACAATGGCTGCTGAAAACAGAACATCTGTGATTGCAATATCATTGCTCCAAAGGTCAATGGCAGTGCCTGAAAAATCTCTCACCTGGACCCCTTCCAACAGTAGAATGTTGCCCTTGGAAGCAACTAGATATGAAGGTCCCGTGGCCTCCTTGGACTAAAATTCCTTCTGTTGTGAAGTGTAAAGGGAAGGAATTGTTAATCCGAATTCTGGCTGAATCGACAATGATGAATTTCAAGGTTTGAATTTAGAATTTAGTCCAAATTCTACATGGTTTTAATTTGAAATTTAATAGATAATCGACAATGTGTTTAGTAAACACCAAACATTACAAGATTAATAAATGAATTTTTATAGAATTTTATTTTGATTTTTGAAATTTATCAATAACTTCATTTTAGTTCAATAGTTTATTTTTATTACATTTTAGTTCTTGTTTAATTTTTTTAATTTTTATGTTATATTCAAATTAAATCTCTGAAAAAAAATAGCAACTAAACCTCAGTGAGGAAATATTTGTTTTGATAAAATATAATCAAACTGTAGTCAAACAAATTAAAAAAACAAATGAGTGATGAGTAAATAATGGATAATATAGAAAATTGAGTAAAAATGGTTATCCATGACATTGGACTAGCTTGTTCCTTCATTGGTAGTACGATGATAATCTTGCCTCGATAAAAAATGAAAATTCTGGACAATACATATCACATCTTCTTCAATCTTCAGCATGTTTGAAAGTTTGATTATGTTGTTATTATTTTTTAAAATATTTTTATTAAAAAACATATTAAAATAATAATTTTTTATTTTTAAAAAATTATTTTTAATGTTAGCTATCAAAATAATTTTAAAATACTAAAAAATATTAATTTATAATAAAAAAAAAATTAACTTTTTTTAAAATATTTTTTGAATATAAAAACAAAAAGAAACTTGTATTTACAACAAGAACCAAGCATTCAACATCGTTTTAAAGGGTCAACCCTCCAAAAAAAAAAGTTAAAATAATATTAATTTTTTTTAAGACAAAAAAACACTAAAAAATTAACATGGTTTTTACTAGATCTAACCAAGTCGTGGATAATTTAGATTTTCAACCGAATTAATTATTTTATATTTTAAAACCTAAATCGATCGAAGTTTTAGAAATATGCTTCCAAGTCAATGTTGTGCTCGTCCGCTCAACTACTACGAAAAAGGTAGAAAAAGGAGCGAGTCGGCCAAAAAAACAAAGTAGATACAGAGCGGAAGGGAATCAAAATTACCGTGTTAATTTTTTAGTGTTTTTTTGTCTTAAAAAAAACACTAAAAAAACCTTACCAGAGAAGAATGGCATGGCCGTCTGTAATGTTTTGATGCAAGAGACTATGCATCCTTACCAGAGAAGAATAAAAAATGAAGGCCTGCGTGGTACTCCAAAACTAGAGTATACAACCTGTAAATAAACTAGTGTTTTTGATTGGAACTTCAATATGTTGTTATTTTTTATTATAAATTGAAAATCGCCGGTGAAAATTTCTGATATGTAGGCGATTCTGTCGGTATTTCTATAAACTTACCGGAAGAACTGCAATTGTTGGAACCTTCATCTTATCAACCCAAAATTGGAAGTGAATTGAAGCCGTTTCTCATCAACCCAAAATTTGAAAACAAGTGAAATCAAACAATTGACTAGTCAGATATATCATCACAAACACCTTAAGATCACAATCTAGAAATAGAAAGCTAAAATTCAATTTGGCGGAATCAAGAAAACTAGGGTTTATAAAATTAAAAATCGAATTAAAATTTCCTCATTATTTAAACAGGAAATTAGAAAAAAAAATCAATTCAGCTTCAGCTGCTAAGATTTTCTCAGCGAGCAAAAACAACAAAGAAAAAGAAAAAACTCGGAGAGCGAGTTCTCCGGCGCGGTCTAGATGCTGAGCTTGCGCTTGAGAGGATTTGAAGACGGAGGCCGAGTAAGCAAGGGACGACAAAGTCTTTAGATCGAAAGTAATAGAGTTCAGATCTGGAGGCGAAGCATTCTCTTTAGACGATTTGGTCCTCCGCGATGGCGATGGCGATGGCGATGGCGATGGCGATGGCGATGGCGATGTTTTTGTCTTATGAGAGCTAAGGTCTGTGGACTGCTCCGTGTGCGTTGTTGCTTCTCTCAGATTGGGCTTGGCTAACTACATAATAAGGGATGTTGTTGTGTTTTGTTCAAGGACGAGGAAGGAGAAGAAGAGATGGGGAGAGGAGATGAACAGTCGGTTTTTAATTCAATTTAAAATTATTGTTCAAAAATTTATCAATAATTTAACATGTTATTAATACCGACATTTTTTTTATTTTTAAATTTTATTGTCTTTTTCAAAAAAAGATTTTGTCATGATTTTTATCCAGAAATAGTGAGAAAATAATGCAAATGATCATCGACAGCCAGCCCATCCACCCATTTGATCTTTCTATTTCCCGTCCACGTGAACATAATGCAATCAACAGGCCGTGCATCTTCCTCTGCCAAATTATGAAGGTTCGTGGTTTCCACACAGAGATCTTTGACATACCTTTCTTCGTCGTGTCCAAGCAGCAGCTGATTTTTCTCTTTGTGGGCTGTTGTTGCTTTCTTGCTCGGGGTTCAGCTAGAACTGGATGTTGTTGTTGATGATTTCAGGGTTATTATGTGGTGGTCTGTTTCTAGGTGTTTGAGCGTTGATTTCTAGAAAGGCCATGGCTGGTTCTAGCCGGTGGTAAGGAGCGCCGGAATGGTTCCACACCGTATCATTCATTCTCTTCGATTTTATTTCTGGCAAATTGGAGTTGGACTAGGGAGGGGATAAGATCTCATCATTTGATATGGAAAAGAAGATGGGACGAAATAAATAAATAAATAAATAAATATATATATATATATATAAAAAAAAAGAGATAGAAGTTTGGTTTCATATTGGAAGTGTATATGTATGTTACTGTTTTATGGTTTCTTGATCTTGTTTTCCTTTTTATTTTGATAAATACAAGTTTTAGTGAATTTGTATTTTAATTTTTCGACATGCATGGATTACAATTCACAAGTGTGTGTGTTTATATATTACCCGTAATTTCAACACATCCACCGGCGCCGTGGCGTGGCGGTGACAGTAAATTGAACACGTGGAATGAAACAGATTTCCACGATGCATGCCGCCAGTGGTACGATGGCGTTGACGAGAATTCGTTGATTTCTGCTAACTGTGCATGAAGGCAATTCTTTTGAAGAAATAACGAGTTAATAAATACGTTGGAAACGACAAGCATTGAACCTGGGTACCAGGAGGACCATCTAGATATTTCTGGCACGGCTTGACTCTTTCTAACAGGGTTTGAAACACGCCGAAATTAATAAGGCACGTCTATTTTGACTGAATTTTTTTATTTCAATTGCATCAGAATTAATTAAATAACATATATAGAATCATGGAGGTCCGTTCTCCCTTGCGCCTCTGCACTGTAATCTGAATTCAAAACATTTAAAAAGCACACCTTTCCTTTCAGGTGGGGCGTCGACGGCCTCCGATGTTAACTAGCGTCCAAGGGTGACTATGGCTCGTGATTTAAATGTGATTCAATATTGATGTCTGCTAGCTCCGTCGCTCTTTCCTCTATAAAAAAAATCTGCGAAGGGCGGCCAGCGCCAAACCTCCCTGTTTTTTTCTTCCCGTAATATTCTCGATTGTAAATTGATTTCAATACTTGACTGCGCACGCATGGTGCAGAGATTTTTATCGATGGAGTTGCTTTGCAAGCCAAGAAAAACTATAAATTTCAAGTGAGATTTTACACTTCGTTTAAAAAGAAATAAAAAAAAAAAGTTACAATCATCACGTAAATATGGTTCATGGGAACAACCCAATCACATTACATGGATTAATTCAATCCCGTTGCATAATAGTACTTAGGTCATTTAGTTCATGAATAAATGACGAGGTCGTTGAAAGCTTTCTACTGGCCGACGGCCTACAAATATTTGCTATTCAAATCTCATGCGGAGAATGCTAGTTTATTTAATTTTGTCTAAATATCAGTGATTTTATTTTCTCATTACTACAAAGAAAACAGGTTTTTGGAAAACCTTCAGCTAAACATTCAATTTGAATGGCGAACAACTACATCATTGGCCTCAACGATGCTGCAGGTTAGATTAATTTTTTTAATATAAAAAAATATTTAGGTGTTGTTAATGTATTTTCTGTAGAAAAAAAATTAAACTGTGTAGAGATTAATTCAACATAACTTAGTCAATTTGAAGGATCCAAAAATAATTCGAATAACCGTTAAAAACATAGTTTAACTAAAAGAAACTTTAATATGACATTTTTTTCTAAAAAAATATATTAAGATGAAAACATATTAAGTGTCCGTTTGGGAACGCGGTGCAAACCACGTTCCCAAAATTTTATTTTATTTTTGCAAAAAATTAAATTTTTTTTATATGTTTTGAATCGTTTTAACATGCTGATCTCAAAAATAATTTTTAAAAAATAAAAAAATATCATTTTGATACATTTCGGCATGAAAAGCAACAGCAACCACACTCTTAAACACCCTCTGAATCGATTTAAATCAATCCAAGTTAACCTATCAAGGTCGCAACCTGGATTATGAGATTGGGATAACCCTATAGAAAACAAATCAAAATAAATTATGAAATCCAATTTTCAACCAAGTCAATGTTGAATGATGAATTAAAAAAAAAAACAATTCAAGTCAACATAGGTTGCCTTGTCAAAGCTACAACTCGGGTTATGTGACGGAGATAACCTTATAAAAAGTAAATCGAAACAAATTATGAAACTCAATTCTCAATTATTCTGATATTGAATGATGAAATTGAAAAAAAATGATGAAAAAAAAGACACAAAAAAACTCGGGTTAACCCGCCAAACCCATGACTCAAGTAATGAGATTGATTAAACTCTATAAAAAGCAAATCGAAAAAAAAAAAATGAAATCTAATTCAAAATCAACCAAATATTGAATGATGAAACTGAGAAAAAATTCTACTAAAAAAAGAAAAAAAAACCCAAGTCAACCCATCAGACCAGAGACCTTGATCATGAGACCAGTATAAGTGAATTCAATGTTGATGGATAAAATTAAAAAAAAATCCAAATCAACCCGGGTTAAACTGTTAAACACATTACTTTATTAACGAGATCGTGATAACCTCGTAAAAAAATCAAAAAAATATAAAACCTAATTTCAAATCAATCAAATTTAAAAAGATAATTTTTTTTTTAAAAAAACTCGAGTTAACTTTCTAGACCGTAAACCCAGTTAATAAAACCTGAATAAATAAATTAAATATTAATGAATACAATTAAAAATAAAATCTTAAAGAAATAAAAAAAAAATCTTTAAAGTGCTTCACAAGTGGGATAACATCTGATATCCCCTTCTCAACCAGTTCGTGTTAATAATTAATGAGAAAAGGGTATAATTTATTACCTACCGTTCTAGAAGATTATTCAAACCATAAGTGGACTCCGTCGTGCAAATTCGTTACCTCTCTACAATCCTGGAAACCTTCAATTTCAGCCTTGGAGGCCCCCAAAAAACGACTGAAAAATCATTACGATAAAAAAATATATTAGATGGCCTTAATCCTCACTGTATTTAAAGAAAATACAGAAAAATCGAAGGTGAAAAGTATTATTAGACTATGCTAATAATATCTAGTCATTCTACTTATTCTAATAATTAAATAATTGCATTCTAGAAAAATAATTAAATAATTGTGGCTATATAATAATAATAATACTATATAATAATAATAATCCCATATTCTCAACACGCCGGTCCAGACAAGGCACCGTGTTTTCCACACTGTGTACTATCCGGATAGGATTTGACCTTTCAATCTGATAACTAAGTCTACAAGTTATAATTACCAGTAATAATTATCAGACAGCGGTTCCTTTCAAGTAAAATTATGTTTTGGTCCTTGTATATCAATCATTTCTCCTTCAGGCACCTAATTGTTCAAAAACTCTCAATGTGACCCATTATTAAATAACTATTTAAAGTTAATATCCACCTTTCACCTCTACTACCATTCCAGGGCGAGGAGAAGTATTTTTATTTCGGTGGGAATCTGAGAAAGGTCTAGAAACTCTCTATTGGCGAGCATAAGAATCTAATATTGTAATTATAAACGAGAATGTGATAATTTACAAAATAATGAGTTAATTTACGCATATATTAATTTTATGTGTAACTTGAATAAGATATTAATTATTATAAAACAAATATATATA
>Ga0307509_10011545_pt1 | contig 10679 bp, 6 predicted proteins | sample 10_EM_MG_FD_202245 | JGI IMG/M metagenome (GOLD analysis project Ga0307509, IMG submission 202245) | Populus trichocarpa ectomycorrhiza microbial communities from riparian zone in the Pacific Northwest, United States - 10_EM | ecosystem: Host-associated > Plants > Roots > Unclassified | place...
ACGGTGTTGTGCGCGGCGGTCGAGCGGTAGCGATCGCGCGCCTCGCGATCGCCGTTGTAGCGATACGTCCCGCGTTCGACGAGCAGCGGCTGATCGTCGAACGCGACCGCCACGGCGAGCGCGTCGCAGTGCGCGTGGGCGGCGAGCGTACCGAACCCGAACGGCCCGGCGTCGAACACCGCGTGGAGCCGAGCGCCGCGCAGCACGACCTGCCCCGCGTCATCGAACCGGCACGACCGCGGGCGCGCCGCGCTGCGCGCACGCGGAGCGCCGTCGCACAGCAGCAACGCGCCTTCGCCGGGTGCCGGCGAGTCAGCCACGGCGCCCGGCCCGGCCGCGGTCAGGGCGATCGCCGCAGCCAGCAGCTGTTCGGCGTGCCGATCGGCGAACAGCGGCAGCAGCTTGCCGTCGTCGTTGTCGCCCTGGTGGAGCACACTGCCCGAGCGCAGCGTGATCGCCTCGAGGTACGCGGCCATCCGCGCGATCACGCCGCCGAGCGCAGGCGCCGGATCGCCGTACGCTCGCTCGAGCCACGCGACCAGCAACAGCGCCTCGAGCACGAACATGTGATAGTGGGTCGCCATCTCGACGTTGACGCCGTCGCGGAACGTCTGGCGCTCGGCCTCGCGCGCGAGCGCGCGCAGCGCGCGGTCGCGCCAGCGCGGGACGTCGAGCACGCGCCCGGCGATCGCCAGCCCGGTGAGCTCGACGATCAGGTGGTTGTTGGCCGACGAGAACCGCGACAGGTTGCGCGCGACGAACGCGGCGTGCTGGAACAGCAGCTCGGCGAGCAGCTGCCACGGCGCGGCGTGACCATCGCCGCGGAGCAGGGCCGCGATCCACGCGAACGCATGGATCCGGATCGCGGCCTCCATCGCCGACACCCAGTTGATCCCGACGCCGACCGGGTTGGTCCGCCGCCACGATCGCAGCTCGTGGACCAGACGGTCGCGAAATCGCGGGTCGCGGGTCGCGGCGTACGCGCGTGCGAGCACGACCCAGCCGTGGCCGCGATTGAGCTCCCAGGTGGTCCGCGGGTCGAACTCGTCGGGCGCGGCCGCGACCACGCGCCTGGCATCGATCACGGGCCAGAACGCGCGCGCGGGGCTCGAAGTGCCAGGGTTCGTCGGGGACCGCGATCTCGCCCAGCCCGAGGACCGGCTGGCGACCGAGGAGGTGCGCCTCGGCGACGGCGCGGGTCTCGGATGCGAGCGGAGCTCGCGCGGTGGCCTCGGAGAACACGAACGCCTCGGGACCGCGCCAGCGCGCCAGCCGCCGGCGCTGGTCCCGCGACGGACGACCGTAGCTGCCCCGACGCGCCTCCGCCAGATCGATCGGGTAGCGGGCGAGCCGGGCGCTGCGATGGACGATCTCGCCGAGCGACATCGCGCGCAGCCGTTCGAACCACCAGCGGGGGTCGTGCATCGGTGCGACCTACAGCTCGATCGGGGTGCCGAGCGACAGCGACTCGAGCGCGCCGATCGTGGCCAGCGTCGACCCCTCGAGGTCGGCGAGCGAGATCGGCGGTGGGCCGCCGAGCGTGACCATCGCGACGAATCGCGCGAGCAGCTCGCGATGCCCCTTGTCCTGCTTGGTGCGCTGCCGGTCGGTAGCGCCGCCCCGCGTGATCGTCGAGGTGTGGAAGTCGTCGATCACGGCGGCAATGCCATCCCCGAACACCTCGATCCGCTCCTTGCCGAGCGCCGGATCACCCTTCGACGTGTAGACGATCGTCGCGATCGAGCCGTCGGCGTATTCGATCGCGATCGTGAAGTTGTCGCGCAGTCGACTCGCGGGATCGGCCGAGCCGATGCCGACCGCTCGTACGCTGCGCGGCCGGGCGCCGGCGATCGCGCCTGCGAGGTCGACGAAGTGACAGCCTTCCCCCAGCAGCCGCCCGCCGCCCGCCGCGGGATCGTGGACCCAGCTGGCGGCCGGGATCGGACCGGCGTTGACGCGGATCGCGATCACGAGGGCACCGGCCCGTCGCTCGAAGGCGCGGCGAACGCGCTCGGTGTGCGGCGAGAACCGGCGGTTGAACCCGACCACGAGCGCCGGGTTGCGCCTGGCGGCGACGACGACCTCGGCGAGCTCGTCGCGCGTCAGCGCGAGTGGCTTCTCGACGAACACCGCCTTGTCGCGTGCGAGCGCTTCGCGCGCGAGCGCCGCGTGGCTGTCGTGCCGCGTCGCGATCACAACCGCGTTGATGTCGCGGTCGGCGAGGATCGCCTCTGGATCGTTGGCCGACGCCGCGAACTCGTGACGAACCGCCGCGTCGCGCGCGGACAGTCCGGACGCCGTACATACCTTCGTCAGGGTCACGCCGCGCAGATCGGCGAGCAGCGGCATCAACGTGGCGCCCGCGAAGCTGCCCGCGCCGATGAAGCCGACCCGGACCCGGCCGCGCGGTGACACCGCGAGCTCGCTGGGAATCGTCTCGAGCCGCGGTGCGCACGGCCTGGCGGGGTAGCACAGCGCGATGCCGAGGAACCGCGCGGCGCCGCCGCCCGCGAGCAGGTCGTAGGCGCGCTCGGCATCGTCGAGCGCGAACCGGTGGGTGAGCAGCTCGTTCAGCCGCACCTGCTTCGACGCCACCGCGTCGAGGAACGCCTCCATGTTGCGGTTCTCCGTCCACCGGACGTAGCCGATCGGATAGTCGAGGCCCTTCTCCTCGTACTGCGCGTCGTAGCGGCCCGGGCCGTACGAGCGAGACAGCCGGACGTCGAGCTCCTTCTCGTAGTACGGGCTCCTGGGAATCTCGATCGGCACCGCGCCGACGAGCACGACGTGGGCCCGATCGCGCGCGAGCTCGCCGGCGAGCACGAACGGATCGTTGTTCGGTGCCGCCGCGGTGATGATGACCGCATCGGCGCCGCGGCCGCGCGTCGCGCCGAGCGTGTGCGCGACGACATCGTCGCTGCGCAGCAGCGCGCGCTCGGCGCCGCTCTTGTGCGCCAGCTCGATCTTCCACGGATCGATGTCGACGCCGATCACGCGGCAGCCCGATGCCTCGAGCAGCTGGACGGTGAGCTGACCGAGCAGGCCGAGCCCGATGACCACCACGGTCTCGCCGAGCCGAACCTCGGCCTGGCGGACGCCGTGCAGCGCGATCGCTCCGATCGTCGCGAACGCCGCGTCTGCCGGATCGACGCCGGTCGGCACCGGCGCGCACAGGTTGCCGGGCACCCAGACGAGCTCGGCGTGGTTGGCGTAGCCGGCGCCGCCGCACGCCACGAGGTCTCCGACGGCGAATTGCTCGCAGCCGGCCCCGACCGCGACCACGCGTCCGCTCGTACTGTAGCCCAGCGGCGACAGCGCGTCGAGCTTGTTCATGACCTTGTGGTAGGTCGCCTGGAGGCCTTCGCGGCGGACCGCGGTGAGCACCTTGCGGACCTGATCCGGACGCGCGATCGCCTTGGCGACCAGGTTCTTGCGCGCGAGATCGACCTTGCTGCGCTCGGTCCCTGCGCTGACGATCGAGTACTCGGTCGCGACGAGCACGCCGCCGGGACGCAGCGCCGGCGACGGCACGTCATCGACGTACAGCTCGCCGTCGCGGAAGTTCTGGACGACTTGCTTCATGGCGTCACGAACCGATCTCCTTCATGGGCCTGGGTCTTGCTGGAGCACCGAGCGGACTCGCCGCCGCCACCAGCTCGGCGCGATGAGGCACAACACGCACAGCGCGAGCCCGCCCGCGCCGCCGAGCGCGGCGACCTGCGCGAGGCGCGGTCGGGACGGCGTCGTCGGGACCGTCGGGGCATCGAGGATCTGGAACGCCGGCGTGTCGCGTGCCTCATCGACGCGCGTCATCGCGAGGCGCTGCGTCAGCATCGCGTACACGGTCTCGTCGATCTTCTGGGCGCGCAGCAGCTGCTCGAGGTCGAATCGCAACCCCGGAACGCGGAGCGCCTCCGGGAAGAACTCGTCGGTGCCGTGGTCATCGTCGGCGTTCGAGCTCTCGAGGTGGCGGAGCTCGCGCTCCACGATCGTGATCTGTTCGGACAGCTGCCGCACGCGCGGTTCCTCGGACGAAGCGAACCCTCGCAGGTACGATAGCTGGAGCCGCTTCGAGATCAGGTCGCCCTCGAGCGTCGCCATCGCGGAGATCACGGCCTTGCTCTGCGCGGGCAGATCGAGGACCCGATGGTGCTCCTGATACTCGCGCAGCGCGGTCGACGAGCGATTGACGTCCTCCTGGGCCTTCGCGACCATCTGCTCGAGGAACCGGCGCTCGCCGCGCGCCGTGGACACCGTGATGCGCTCGAACACCGCGTTGCCGACCTCGCCGAACTGCGCCGTGAGGTCGCGTGCGACCTGCGGGTCGCGATCCTCGCAGGTGAGCACGACGAGCCCGGCCTTGAGCTCGATCGTCGTGCTGCAGTGGTCCCGCAGCCGCTTCCGGGTGCGCTCGATCGAACGCACGCCATAGCGCTGCTGGAGGTCGAACTTCGCGATCACGGCATCGGCGACCGTGACACTCGTCAGCACGGCGTGGATCCGCTGGACCTCGGTGGAGACCACCGGCGACAGCCCCGCGGCCGCGCCGAGCGCCGCGACCTTGGCCAGCTTGCTGTTCTCGCCGTCCTGCGACGGCAACACTGCCAGGCGCGCTTCGTACCACTCCGGCGCCACCAGGGAGTACGCGATGCCGGCGCAGAGCCCCAGCGCGGCGCACATCAGCAGCGGCTTCCAGCGCGGAACCAGCAGCTCGAACAGGCTGGGCTCGACGCTGTCGCGCAGCCCGGGGGTCAATGGCCCCTCTCGATGCTGTAGCCGATCCACAGCGCGCTGAGCGCCAGCGTGGCACCTGCCACCGCGATCTGCACGATCTCGGGGCGCGTGAAGGTGCGCTCGGGGACGACGATCGTGTCGCCCGGTGCGACGAGCGCGTCGCGGCGATACGGCACCGCCACGCCCGACGGACGGATCAACTCGATGTCGGTCAGCTCGCGCGCCGTCCGGGTGCGACCTCCGGCATGCGCGATGTACTCGGCGATCCCGAACTGCGGATTGAACTCGTATCTCCCCGCGCGGGTCACCGCGCCTTCCACGAGGACGCTGCGCTGCCCGGTCGGGATGACGATCTCGTCGCCGACATGGATGGGTTTGTCCTGGCGGAAGTCGCGGCGCACGAGCAACGCGTCGAGGTCGAGCGGGATGCGCTGCGGCGCGCCGCCGGCGGCCGGGCGCTCGATGTACGCCCGGGTCAGATCGCCCGCGGCGGCGATGCCGCCTGCGCGCTCGATCAGGGTCCGCACCGTGTCGCCTTCGATGTACGTGACCCGCTTGCTGAACGCCGCCGCATCCACCCTGTCCGCGCCGAGCACCGCGCCGGTGATCAGGACGGTGCGCTGGAGCTCGTCGGTGCCGCGCACGATGACGTTGTCCTCGTCGCGAAGCGGGACGGGCGGCAACCCGCCGTCGGGCCCGAACGGGATGTACGTGTACGCCGCGTGCTGCTGGTCGTCGTTGCGGATGATGCGGATCGGCAGCTGCCTGGCGGCCGAGCTCTTGAGCCCGCCGGCGAGGTCGACCAGCTCCGCGAGGTCCTTGCCGCCGATCAGCTCGTACGAGCCCGGGCGCTGCACCGGGCCGGAGATCGATGCCACCAGCTGCTTGGTCGGGATCTCGATGACGTCGCCATCGAGCACGTACGGATTGAGCGATGGATCGCCCGACAGCTCGTAGCGCAGCAGATCGCCGGTGACCCGCGAGCCGTCGCGCCGGTGGATCGCGATCTGGCGGCGCGAGCCGTACACCCCGCCGGCTTCGCGCTCGAGCACCGTGGAGGCCCGCTCGAGCGCCCGCGCGCGATAGATCCCGGGCTTCTTGACCTCGCCGACGATGTGAACGAGGAACGTCCGCGGCTGCGAGAGCACGAGATCGACGTCGACGCCAGGATACTGGCGCTTGACGGCGCGCGTGATGTTCTCGCGCACCTTGTCGAGCGTCAGCCCGGCCACCTTCACGTAGCCGAGCTTCGAGACGAAGCTGCGCCCCTCGACATCCACTGCCAGCCGGAGCACAAAGTTCTGCCGGCCCCAGAAGTGGAGCTCGAACAGGTCTCCGGGGCCGCAGATGTAGGCCGTCGGATCGATCGGTGCCTCGAGCGGGATCGTCGCCGGCGCCGCGGCCTGGCGTGGCTTCTCGGGATCGACCACCTCGGTCTCGCCCGGCACGGTGATCGGCATGTCGATGCTCGCGCTCACCGCCGGCCGGGAGTCGGGAACGATCGCGTTCTGTGCATGCGCGGCGGTGGCGAACCCGACGCAGGCGATCAGCGCGACGGTCGCGGCTCGCTTCGCCATGTCAGCGCGAGCCTTCCGCACGCACGACCACGAGCACCGTGCGCGCGAGGATCCGGAGGTCGAGCCACAGCGACCAGCGCTCGATGTACGTGAGGTCGAGCGCCACCCATTGATCGAAGCTCGCGATGTTGCTGCGTCCGCTGACTTGCCAGAGACCGGTGATCCCGGGGACGACGGACAGTCGTTGCGCCTGCCGTCGCGTGTACGCCGAGACCTCGCCGGGCGTCGGTGGTCTGGGACCGACGAGGCTCATGTTGCCGATCAGCACGTTCCACAGCTGAGGCAGCTCGTCGAGGCTGTACTTGCGGAGGAAGTGACCGAACCGGGTGATGCGCGGATCGCGCGCGATCTTGAACGCGGGGCCCTGCACCTCGTTGAGGGCGATCAGCTCGCGTTTTCGTGCCTCCGCGTCGGCCACCATGCTGCGGAACTTGTAGAACCGGAACGGACGTCCGCGCAGGCCGCATCGCGTATGGGCGAAGATCGCGGGCCCTCCCGAGGTCAGACGAACTCCGATCGCGAGGATCAGGAGCAGGGGGGCCAGCAGGACGAGCAAGAGGACGCTCACGACGATGTCGATCGCGCGCTTGGGGCCGCGCGCCCACCAGGGATGGAGCGGCGAGTCGATCCGCGCGCAGACCGTATCGAACTGGATGGTGGAGAGCCGCGGGAGTCGGCCGGTCACCCCGCTCGCTGCCACGATCATCGTGGCTGCTGGTTGCTGCATGCGCCGGGTGTTCGGCCGTGTCGCACGGTTCGTGAAGTCGTGCCGAGCAGAAAAACCCGCTGCGCAGTTCGCTGACGCGTGAGGAACCGCCAAGGCGACCGCCGGCGGTCCTCGATCGAATACGAAGGTCCTGCTTGATATTCGGACCGACCGGCCGATTCAGCGCTGCGGCCGACCCGCTGCTGCCGTGGTGATCGGCGGCGAGCTCGATGCTGCAGCGCTCGGTCACCGATCCTACCAAGGAGTCAATGTGAGCGATCCCCGTCCCCGCGTCCTGTGCTTGATGACGCTCCCACCACCGGTTCACGGCTCGAACATCATGAACGAGGCCGTGGCACGAAGCGATGTCCTGAAGTCTCGGTTCGCGATCGACGTGATCCCCATGCACTTCGCCGAGACGGTGGCCGATGTCGGCAAGCATTCGGTCCGCAAGATGGCCAAGGCGATCGCAGTAGGTGCTCGCCTGACGAAGCGGCTCGTCACGCAGCGGCCTCGGGCGGTCTACGTCGCGTTCACACCCCAAGGCGGTGCGTTCTACCGGGATTGCCTGTACGTCGCGATCATGAAGGCGCTGCGGGTCCCGCGCATCTATCACATGCACGGGAAGGGGGTCGCCGCCCAGCTGGACCGCGGCTGGAAGCGGCTGCTGTATCGATGGGCGTTCCGCGATGCATACGTGATCGCGCTCTCGCCGTTGCTCGGAAGTGACATCGCGGACGTGGTGAGCGCTGACCGGATGGCGTTCGTCGGAAATGGCGTTCGCGACCAGGTGACGGACGTGCCGCACCGGGTCGATCGCACCGGACCGCCTCGCATCCTGTACCTGTCGAACATGCTGCGAACGAAGGGAGCGCTGGTCCTGCTCGAGGCGCTCGTCGCGCTGCATCGTCGCGGTGTCGCGTTCGACGCGACGTTTGCCGGGGCCGACCCTCGCGACGGGACGGTGGACGAGTTCCGCAGCACGGTCGCGGCGCACGGGCTCGGCTCGCAGGTGCGATACCTGGGCCCGATCTACGGCGAAGCGAAGGACGCGCTGTTCCGTGACAGCGACCTGTTCGTGTTCCCCACGTTCTATCCGCCCGAGACCTTCGGCCTCGTGCTGCTCGAAGCGATGCAGTGGGCGTTGCCGATCATCAGCACGCCCGAAGGTGCCATCCCGGAGATCGTGATCGAGGGCGAGACCGGCTTCCTGGTCGGGCAACGGGACGCCGAGGCACTGGCCGATCGCCTCGCGTGCTTGCTGCAAGATCCGCAGCGCCGCCGCGAGATGGGAGCGCAAGGACGCCAGCGGTACCTCGGCCACTACACACTCGAGCACTTCGAGCACAATCTCGCAGCGGCGATCGCCCGGGGCATCGGGCTCGCGCAAGGCTGATCGACTCGCGTCGAGCGCCGGCAGGACGCAGAACCCGACACCCCGCGCTCGCACAGCCCGGCGTGCCACCAGACTCGTGGAGAGCGCCATATGGTCAAAGTCGTTAGCCTCGAACTCAACGAGCTCGATTTCGCGCTGCTGCAAGGCTATGCGCGGGACGGCTCGCTTCCCACGTTCCAGCGGTTGATGAGTACGCACGATCTGGTCCCGACGACCGCCGAGACCGACGCAACGCACCTGGAGCCATGGATCCAGTGGATCACGGCGCACACCGGCCTCACGTTCGCACAGCACGGTGTGTTCCGGCTGGGCGATATCGTGGATACGGAACTGCCGCAGGTATGGGAGATTCTCGAGGAGCGGTTCGGACTTCGCGTCGGCGCGATCTCGCCGATGAACGCGCAGAACCGATTGCGCCACCCGGCGTTCTTCGTCCCGGATCCATGGACGCGCACGCCGACCACCGGGACGTGGGATCTGAAGCTGCTCGGCGCGGCAGTCGCCCAGGCCGTCAACGACAACGCACATGGCCGGATCACGTTCGGTTCGTATTGCCGCCTCGCGGCCGGAGCGCTCGTGAATGTCGGCGCGGCGAACCTCCCGACGTATGTCAAGCTCGCCGCAAGCTCGCGAACGAGGAAGTGGCGGAAGGCGCTCCTGCTCGATCTGCTGCTCGGCGACGCCTTCATCCGGCAATGGCAGCGTACCAAACCGGACTACGCAAGCCTGTTCCTCAACGCCGCTGCCCACATCCAGCACCACTACATGTTCTCCTCGCGTCACTACACGGGGCCACTCGCGAACCCGTCCTGGTACGTGGAACACTCGGTCGACCCGGTGGGCGAGGCGTATGCGATCTACGATCGCATACTTCATAACTTCCTGACTCGCCTGCCGGACGTGCGACTGCTCCTGTGCACGGGCCTGGGCCAGCAGCCGAACGTGAGCGTGATCCACTACTATCGCCCGAAGCACCACGGCGCGCTGCTCCAGGCGCTTGGGGTGTCGGATGTCGTTGGCATCGAACCACGGATGTCCCGCGACTTCCTCGTGGTGCTCGCAAGCGATGCTGCCGCGCGGGCCGCGCAACTCCAGCTGGAGTCGTTTCGGGCGCCCGACGGTTCCGGCGTGTTCAGCGCCGAGAACCGGGGGCGCACGCTGTTCTGCATGCTCACCTACACGTCGTTGATCGAGGCGCCGTTTTCGATCCGCGGCTCGGGCTGCGTCGTGTCCGAGTTCGAGACCATGGTCTCGCACGTGTCGATCGAGAATGCGGTCCATCGCTCCGAGGGCTATTTCCTCGACACCGGTCTGCCTCGCAGCGGCAGCACCACCGCCATGCCGCTCGAGGACGTCTTCGTGCACACACTCGGGATCTGGGACACCGTGCGCGAGACGGTCGCGCATGCCCGAGCCGCGCCCGAGTGCTGGCCGCTGCTCGGCCCTGCCAAGCCGTGCTAGGCCGTGCGCCGGGTGCGCAGCGCGACCGCCCTGGCGACGATGACGCCCCGCTTCATCGCTTGCCTCCGAACAGGTGATGCTTGCCGAGGTCGCGCGCGACCAGCGACAGGAACCGGGCGTTGCCGACCAGGTAGCGCCGCCACATCCGGCCCGGCTCCTGGATCAGCCGGTAGCTCCACTCGAGACCGGAGCGCTGCATCCACATCGGTGCGCGCGGGGTCAGCCCTGCCAGCACGTCGAACGTGCCGCCGACGCCCATCGTGAACGGGACCCCCAGTTCGCGATGGTGCGCCTTCATGAAGTATTCCTTCTTTGGACTACCGAATCCGAGGAACAGGATATCGGGCCGCGCGTCGCGGATCACGCCGACCACCGCGGCCTCCTCGCTCGGCTGGAAGTAGCCGTTGCGATAGCCCGCGACGATCAGCCCGGGATAGCGCTGTTTCACGTTCGCGACGCACCGCTCGACGATGTCCTGCTTCGCGCCGAGCAGATAGACCGAGTATCCACGCCGCGCCGAGTGCGCGAGCAGATTCTCCATCAAGTCGGTGCCGCACACCCGCGCCGCGGCCGGCTGGCCGAGCGCGCGCGCGGCCCACACGACGGGCATGCCGTCCATGGTGAGCAGGTGCGCGCCGTCGATCGCCGCGCGCAGCGCCGCGTCGTGGTGATAGCCCACGATCTTCAACGCATTGATCGCGATGTTGTAATGCGGCGCGCGCGTGCGAATGAACTCGTCGATCTGCGCGAGCGCGCCGCGCGTATCGACCGTGTGTACCGGCACATCGGCGACCGTCATGACGTC
>Ga0307509_10011547_pt1 | contig 10678 bp, 16 predicted proteins | sample 10_EM_MG_FD_202245 | JGI IMG/M metagenome (GOLD analysis project Ga0307509, IMG submission 202245) | Populus trichocarpa ectomycorrhiza microbial communities from riparian zone in the Pacific Northwest, United States - 10_EM | ecosystem: Host-associated > Plants > Roots > Unclassified | place...
CAGAGGCGCAAAGAAGTGAGGAGTACGCTGCCTCCGTAGGAGCGTCTGGATGGTATGGGTGTCGAGACTGATGCCCTTAGTCGTTTGCAAAGGGAGGTCCCAGAAAGTACTCACTGATCAAAGTGATCATGCTAGAAAAGTTATCATTGAAAACTGTACGCATAGGGCGGGGAATTGCTTACTGAAATCACAACAGCGTCTATCTCGGGAATATCCTCGATCTTGCAGGGCGGTGCTAAAAAAAATCGTTAATAAACAAATTAGAAAGAGTAACATAACTCTTACGTGTATATCTTTTTGGACCTATGTACTGAGTAGGACTGCAACGGTCGCTGAATACTGGGTCAAACAGGATTCGTATCCCTCGGTCTTCAGGAGTGGATTTCTGGCGTGGAGGGAATTCAACAAGGAAACAAGCGTGTCCGAGCCATGTTGCCCGGATCTTATCGTGGCTCTCTGTCAAATTGTTGGGTTCTCGTTCGCCCCAGTCTGGCTTGCGCACTCTGAGTCGGATATGTTGCAATTCATCCTGCGTATGACTGGGCCTCATGGATCTGTAGTTGGCTATAAACTATGTCACAAAATTGAATGTCTTCCAAGGACCAAAACGACGTGAAAGACTTGACCCACCGAGAGCCAGTTTGTCAATGAAAGGGGAACATAACTCTCCCAAGGATTCTGAAACGAGGTTCCTAATTTGTCGACCCAATGGTCAGGCTTTATACCACTGGGTAAAGGATTGGGATTCCTAGAAGTAATTTGAGAGACATGCATGGTTTGGGACGCTTGGGCACGACAGGAATCATGTGTGGCATCTTTTCAGATTACCTAAGCTCTATTTGTAGCGTCATTATCGTAACAAAATCTGCCACGCGTCTAGGAAGTTTCTTCCTCTTCAAGTTTGGGCCTTCTCGATGGGACTGCGTCATTTGTGGAGACATGGTGTCCGTCACGATTCCTTTGTTCTGTTGGTTCATCGTGTTCGTCATCTCTGGTGGCATCTCTGTGCATCCCTTTGTCCTGTTGAGGGTGGCAGCGTACGTGAATACCTAAGATCCGGGGCTACCCTACACATATGCATCCTTTTTGCTGATCTGCTGTGTGTAACCGCACAGAATGTATTCCTGAATTTTTATTGTGAAATCCTTTTCGGGCAATTCTTTGTCCAAAGGAGGACACCCTTGTGTTTCCAGAACTATCAGCGCTCGGCACCCGCCTGGCTTGCAGTCTTTCCATTCGTCACCGTGACCTACAGTGGTCATCACATCTGTTCCACAAGCATAGGCCCTGGCCAAGGTCGCCACAATGAGACATCTTTGGAAGATACCAGTTTCCACTTTGGGAAAGATCCACGTGTCACACTCGCTGTCGCACTGGATGGAGCCAGCTGCGAGAAGCAACCTGAGCGTTACAGAGAGTATTTTCATTGTGGTGCTATAAAACTTTACGCGTACGTCCTGTCTTCAGGGGTGCAGTACTCACGCGAGTTCGTCTGGCATGGATTGTCTATACCCACTAGTCCGCCGCTGAGCCCTTTTATAGCCGGCCTGCGGGAGGGGTAATATTGCCAGCATAAACAGGGATCGGGGCGATACGAAGCCGAAGTGTTGGTAGACGGAGGAGACGCAGATCTCACGAATGGTGCAGGGGGGACCTGGGAAGTGATAACGCGCAATATGGATTTAAGGTTCGCGCTTGGAGACAGGATTGAGAACAGGAGGGGAACTTCCAGACGAACACTGTTGTCGTTCTCTATGCGCCGCGACGAAAATGAAATATGCAGGAATTGCAGCGCGCAGTGCGTAGATTCCCAGGTGCATTCACTGGCACGAAATTTCTGAAATGGTAGAATGGAGAATCCTTCCTTCCAAACTGACACGCTCTTACGATCCGACGTCGTTTTTGGACCTCTCTTGGAATTTACGTCTCTGTCCAGTGATGATTTGAAGAAGTTTTGGGTCTGTTAACAAATGTCATCTAGTTATGAGTAAGCAACAAGAAAGTTTGTACCGACTATGGAAGGGCAACAAACGTTTTACTAACACAACGTTCACCTGAATTGGCCCTTGATTCAGGAAGGAATGAGGTAGTTTGAGACAAAGTTCGATATTCTCGGACTCCCGAGCGTGAAATGGTAGCAATCTGTCGTAAGGCAGAGTGTATTATGATGATACATGTAGGAGAAGCGCCGACCTTCACACAAGGAGACTGCTTAGGCGTATTGAAGAACTCATAATATTTCCAGGTGAACCAATAGCAAACGTATTTCTGCAGACCGAACAACTAATACTTATAACACAACGTAAACATTTCTAGAACGATGATATTCCCCTCTCAGACAATGAATTTCGACAGGCTTCAGGTGTAAGTATATGTCATGTGTGCTAATGTTTTATTTCTCGAGTGATAGATGAAGAGATAGAGGGTAAACAAGATAAATTCCTGTGAGGATCATCATGGGGACTCCGGGAATCCCTAAGTCAACAGAATCAGAAAAACTCTGTGGAGATCACTTACTTCAGAACCCAGGAATCAAATCCAACACTTTCCAAGCAAACAGTCTTAAGTGCTCTTCTAAAACACCCCCGAAAGCAGGTTGCAGCGCATCATGCAGACGCCTTTGCCCACAACACGTGAGCACAAGCATTCGATCCCAAAATGCTGGATACCAGCCGAACATCTCCCAATCGAGTATGGCCAGGATGTCACCAGATGCCTCATCCACCATGATGTTATGAGGGACTAGATCACCGTGTGTTAACACGGGGCGGGTGTCTTGGGCGTTCAACCCTGTCTCCAGTGTGTTGAACAGCTCGACATCCGAGTCGGAAGGCAGGACATAACGGAGAAGATCATTAAACGACGAAAAAGCGGGCACCGTGTCCGGGAATCGCCTACTGTGAGGCGCGAAGGGTTTCCCAGGCCATTGTCCGTAATAAATCTGTCCACCAAGACAAGGGAATTTTGACGTTAGGGACTGAAGTTGATCCACAGCCGCTCGCAGCTGTTCTGCAGTCTTCTGGCGTGCTGCTGATTGCATTGTGAAAGCAACAGCCTCAAGTGTATCACCAGAAATAGTCTCCATGACAAGATGGGTGACTCCGTCATGTACAAACACCATATGGACCTTTGGGACAGGAATAGTGGTGTGCTAGGAATACGGAGTGAGATTGGGAATAATTATATAGCCATGGTGGTCTCACCTTGCCGACGAGTTGCATGGCCATCGCTTCAACTCTCAAACGCTCACCCGAACTGCTGACTTTCACGAAGCGGCCATCGTCAAGATGGATAGGGCGACGTACATAGCCCTTTGCAGGCTTTCCGGACTTGATGAGCAACAGTACCTGAGAAATGGCGTCTGGTGTTGGGTTGAAGACATCAGGATCCAAGGCATCGGGATACATTTCGCGGAGAAGAGCGTGTATGATTACTTAGCAAATATGAAGCAAACAACCGTTGTCCCTTTAAGGGATGATCGATGATCGATGATCGATGAAAGGCAAATTGTTTATACGCCATTGATTATCTGAGAATCAGATCTCGTTACTAGCAACGTTGCGGCTTGACTGTGTATGAATATGCGTCTACAAATTACAGTAAAACGACAACAAAATTCAAGCGATCTTGCATAGATAAAAGACCAGAACAGGCCTGTGATGAGAAAGGCGACTAGGGTTTGAAATGAAAACGTAGATGTGTATTGACCCGCCGCATTCGAGCTTATTCGGAGCTCATTCCATTTTTCACCATAGGTGCAAGCATCATATGCACCATGGGGCTGGCTGGTGGATTTCGCACCTAAATTATTGTCGACCACCCAGCTTGTAATACAAGAAAATGTCGATCCAGTTAGTGAATGTGTACCGTTTATGAGTTTGTTCGGTTAGAATAATGGATATGGCCTTGTGATAGACATTTGTTGGAAAGATAATAAAGCAAGTTGTATTACAATTGCAAATAGTGTGTGTGTGGACATCCTTGAATTGAGTAAAGAGTAAATATTCGAAGCGAATGGAAGGTGGATCCAGGCGAAGGCTGGGACCTTGTCTTCAAAGAGATCCAACTACTGTTGCATGTTCCTGCTTTCAGCAAGACAAGTGGGTCCGACTTTATTTCGATTATTGAGGGGCCCTTTGTTGTATCCGGAGGTGTTCAATCCGGATGGGACGATGTTGTCGGCGAAGCATCGCAAGATTCAGATGTCACTTTAAAATTTTGGAGACCTCCTTAGCCTTGCCGATTGGAACAACTTAAATTGTGTAAGATTTCGCCACCATACGCATATATAAGGCCAGCTGTTGTAGCTTGTAGGATTATACCTCTAGAATCTCACCATTAAACCTATTGAGACTTTTTTACACATCTGTAAGAGTCCTTGGATTTCTTTTGGTCTTTGTGTAACTTGGTCTTCCAGAGTCATATGTCCGCTTTACCAAACCGTGGCAGAGAGCGTGATATGGTAACGCCACCCAGCCTTGACGGTTTGGTCCGAGATCCGGATGAACCACGTGATGTCCGATTGGTCGTGGTCGTTAATACCTCCGAAGACCCTACTACATACCATTGGATGTTGATATGGGACGTAATCGAGAATCAATGGGGGCAACAAATCAGGCGAATTAATGTTGTTCAAGAACGAGGCTACAATCATCTCACCTATTTTGGTCCTGCTACCGTCGCCCGTGGCGAGACGACAAGAAAGTCGCCATTTTACTTTCTCGGAACGCTGACCCTATCCCAGCGGAAGGAGCTGGAAACAATCGCTGACGGTGTTGATGTGTTGGAGCCAGATGGAAAGTGGAATTGTCAAGATTGGACCACCGACGTTCTCACCAGAGCGGTTGAAGCAGGATTGATGGATAGGGAGATTGTTCAGAAGGCTCTTGCTGCTGCGAGAGATTCTAAGTAAGGCGTTAGCTCCAAAGAATTTTCCATGGTTTCGTTATTATGGCTTTGACCCTCCATTGTAAGTTGGTGTAACAGTTTGATCCTGTAATATGTATGTACGTTGTCTTACACCACAAAAGTGTCATGTTACAAGTCCTTGAGTTTGGCGCGAAGTGTCACTACTAGTAGTCACTAGTCACTGGCAGGATCAAAATTCAGCGAACTTATTAAAGTTATTTCTACATTTGGATGGCTGTGCTCACAGCCACCTTCAAGGCTAGTAATATATTGTCAATATAAGTTTCGCGCCTCGCTGAGCTCCGGCGCAAAACTAAAGAGTCAATAAGAATTTCATAGTAGGTAAATATGACCCGCCGGCTTAGTCTGAGTCCATTACAGCTATGGAAAAAGCCATGCAAGAAGGTGCAGAGATTTGGAGAAAAAAGGAATGATATTGAAGTAAAAAATGATGACCGTGACCCGGATCCGTGTAGGGTGTGGGCTCCCCACGGCAGGATTGCATCTTCACCTTCATCTGTTTGCCTGTGATTATTATCCTTCGTAGCCATACACTCAGCTTGCTGACCTGCTGTGTGAATGTATTCTTGAATGTTTGTTGTGAAATCCCTTTCGGACAATTCTTCGTCCAAAAGAGGACACCCTCGGGCTTCCAGTGTTCAGCGTCACCTGGCTTGCAGTCTCTCCATTCGTCACCGTAACCTACAGTGGTCATCACGTCTATTCCCAACCTATTCCACAAGCACACAGGCCAAGGTCGCCACAGTGAGGCACTTTGCGGAAGATCCACTTGGTGGCAATGACCCCTGTTGGCACAGCGGAGGCGCTTGTACCCTTGCGGGCATGTGTCACTAGCCCAAGCAAGCTTGATACCAACACCATTCGTGCGGCCAGTCCTTCCAGCAAGCTGCACACTTGCTGTCGCACTGCAACCCAGCCGCCATCTGGATGGAGCAAGCTGCCAGAAGCAAGCTGAGCGCTACAGAGAGTACTCTCATTGTGGTGCTATAAAACTTTACGTCCTGGCTTTCGCAGTACTCATGCGAGTTCGTCTGGCATGGCTGCCCACGAGTTCGCCGCTGAGCCTTTTTATAGCTGGCCTCATTAGCGGGAGGGGTGGCATCGCCAGCATGAACAGGATAGCGGGGTGATACGAAGCCGAAGGATTGGTATATAAAGGAGACACAGATCTCACGAATGATGCAGAGGGGTCCCTGGAAGTGATAACGCGCAATGTGGAAAGGCTCCCGCTTGGAGACAGAAGGGCAACTTCTCTCTCCAGACGCCAAACCCTGTTGCCGTTCTCTATGCACCGCGACGAAAATGAAATATGCCGGAATTCTGAAATGGTTCGGAATAGAATCAAGAATCCTCCCTTCCGAACTGGCTACACTCTGTTACGATCCAACGTCGTTTTTGGATCTCTCTTAAAATTTACGTCTGTCCAGTGACAATTTGGAGTCTGAGTCTATTAACAATGTCATCTAGTTACATGATGTGTGTACCGACTGCGTTCAGCACTAGATGCAACAAACATTTGACTAACACAATGTTCATCACAATTGGCCCTTGATTCAGGAAGGAGATAAAAGTTCGACATTCTCAGACTCCCGAGCGTGAAATGGTGGAAATCCTGGGTAAGACATTGTGATGGTGACATGCAGGAGAAGCGCCGACCTTCACACAAGGAAACTGCTTAGGCACCTCCGTCATCTTTGTGGTCACCCTACCGTCGGTTGGACCATCCCTACTAGCCGCGCTCTGTCATGGCTGCAATAATTCTCGCTACAGTGGCTCGATGACATCCGAAATATAGAGATTTTGACTGCGACGATAGCGAATGCCAATGGATTCATAATTTCCGGACTGGATAACGATGGTGGAACAATCTGCCCGTGTGGCCTACCCATGCCTTTGTAAAATCTCGAGTCGAAGTTATCTTCAAGGAGGTAACCTTGTTTGGCACGACCCAAAGGCAAAGACCAAAGAGGGACAAGCTCCGACAAACAGTGTTCTTTATGTAATTTTAATGATGATCGATGACCAATGGCGAACTCCGACTGTGAACCGTGAATCGCGCACCTTTTCGAGTTAAACTTTTGGCGCATTCAGCTGGGTTCTTGGTTCAATGGCCAGCAAAAGGTGAGGTCTAGGGAGAACCTGAACCTGGCATATGACATGCGGTAATATACAGTTTCACGTGAGCAGCAGCGCTCGCACAATTGAATTATGGCAAAGCCCATCAGCAATTGTGCCTCTCGATGCGTCTACAGCAGATTGTGCACCTGGTTGCCGTTGTCTTTGCTGGTTTTGAGACTCTTGTACGAGCATCCTATTACTTGGATGACAGGGATAGCAGTATCACGTATGTAGGTCGATGGGTCCTTGACGGGCATCCAAAGCTCTATAACGGCACGTCGTAAGTTTAATAACCACCCATTATCTGGCTTCTAATCTACTATATTCACGACTGTTCTACCTTCAGTACGAGTATGTCCCCGTTTGTTATCTCCATGAGCTTCGGTCTTGTCTAATGCAGTCAAAGTCGCCCAATGTCGAACGGCAGATCACTGCACCATGACCGTTCCCTTTAACGGTGTGTAAGAACTCTGATTTGGGATTCGACTACTTACTAAATCGGTTTCAAATACTTCAGGTTCCGGAATAACTCTCTATATCATGCTACTGGAACCCCTTGGACTGTCATTCACTGCCTCTGTCGACGGAGGCTCTCCGACCGATCATCACTTTTTTTATAACATTGTCGAAACTGGCGATGTCACGATGCTTAGCATAACATCGCTGTCGCTCGGTAGCCACACATTACTTGTGACTCTGTTGGATACAAACCCGACTTCCGGTTCCTTCCTCGTCTTCGACTATGCTTTTGTCAACAGTACTGAGCCGACTGCCTCGATAGGCCCTTTATCCAACATTCATCCTTCCACTACATCCGCTGTCAATCACTTTGCCAAATCAACATCTCGGTAAGTTTCACCGTTTCCAAGTTGTTGTCTCTAATCGTATCTTCCAGTTCCATAATAGGACCTGCCATTGGTGGTACAGTTGGAGGCATTATAGTTATCTCGGGCGCCATTTTCATCATATTTCGCATGCGACGACGAACTCGACGAGGAGATACAATAGTAGTCGATCCAGATCCAAATATTCTGACCAATGTCGATCGTATACCTATTGTTGGAGCGAGTCACCCAGTTTCCAAAGACACACCTTCCAATCTCCATACAGGATCCTCACCGAATCTTGTCATTGAGCAACCTCCTCGATCTCTTGACACTTCAACTTCTCCGAACCCTCACATACCTCACTCGTCTTCTACAGTTTCATCATCGACCTCGCCATTGCTAGTGTCGACCCTACCATCGGGCAGACATATATCCACAGTCAATGATGCAATTCTGACCAGTCCAGGTCCGAGCTCGACCTCAGAAAGTGCCCTTGCAGCTGAGGAGGCTCGCTTTCTGCGCCGTCTATATGCTCGCAATGCACCAGCAGATGAAATAGCAGAATTGATGCAAGCAATGCGGGCGAGGGAAGTGGCCAATTCTAGGATGGTGGCATCGAGAGATCCTCGACCGTATGACCGCTCAGGCTAGATGTTCATGGACGAAAGAGTAAATGTATGATAAATTGGTAAGTCAGTTTAAAATAATGCCTGTCAACACTGTTGTTCACATATGTTGCCATACAGTCGGTGATATGTTAACAGCTCAAGCACAAGAATGGATATGAGGTGATTTCCAAGGACGTGCGACGGAATGCGGCTATGCAGTTTGAGGAGGGCTCGACACAGAAAGCCAGATCTATACCTTTCGAGAATTTCTTTGATAAGCAGGTTATCTCATCTACTGTGCCTAACATTGGAATAAAATTCCAGATCGTGATGAATCGTCTCTTTTGGCTGGCTATCCCTCCAGAAAGTCTCTGACGTCGCAAGAAAGAGCCATGGACCCTTTTACCACCCATTTTGGCAGCCAAATGGCCTCTGCTCTTCCAAGTCCGTTAGATCCGCCTTCGGATAGGATGCTGTAAACTTTCCCTTCCTTAGTCAATTTGACATCGCAAATTATGGCAAGAACCTAGCGAGGCGCATCGGTTGTCGGGACGCAATGGCTCCTCTTCAGGGATTTCGTTCCAGCTCTTTCAGTCTTCATGGAGCTGGGCTTCTGCGAATTGCGAATTGAACTTCGTCGGAACGTCAGTCGCTGCGAGCGATATGAGAGACATCAAGAACTGGAAGGGGGGGACATGTTGAGAGGTCTATCCGTGCTCCAGTGAGTTTGGCTTGAATCTGTCTGTCTGCAGTGTGGTACATGCTCCAGACACCTGAATATTAGACACTTGTGCAAAGGTTCTTAGACTGGACATGCGGGTTCTACAGGTACGGGTGACAGCATACGAACGCTTTTTATTTCCTGTGCGAAACTCAGTTTCCGTGTTTGGTACTCTGCTTTCGACACTGATCTTTGAGCTTCGAAATGTTGTAAATACACGAATGGATGATTCACAGTCTGATGACATTTATGAACACGAAGAAGTATTGAACTAAGAAAATGGATAACAGAGCGAACAGAGTTGTATATGCAAATTGCTAGAAGAACAACGTTTCGCCAATATCACACGTAACAAATGCATCATCTTCAATATCCAACTTCTTCCGCTCCTCCGCGAGACGTGTGCGGGGGTCTAGTATACTTTCAGCTGTCAAAATCCATGTGCTATGATTGAAGATTGTTAGAGTCTAGAATACACGGGAAAAAAGCGGTTTACCCCCAATGCATGCCAATGGCCTTCTTTGCCCTGATATCCTTAAACAACCTAACGCTGTCTTGTGGTGCACAGTGTACGCGGGACATAAAGTCTCGGGGTAAATAAGCACTGGCCACGACATCAGTGATGATGAATTTGACAAATTAACCTATTGCCTTACCCAATGGGAAGCAGAGCAAGGTCAAATCCGCCGAATGTCTTTCCAATCTCCCGGAAAGCAGGACAAACTGGTACTTTGTCCTCATCTTGACCGTCTAACACTGTGCGATAAGCAGTATCACCGGCAAAGTATACCTTAGCCGGTAAGCGGGCATTGGTATCTGCAGGATCAAAGACCTCTTCAACTACCCAGCTCGCCCAGAGACTCTTGAAGTTGTCCCACAGCGTTCGACCGGTGAAGTGTTGACATGGCGTGCATGTAATATCCACAACGCGCTTTTCCGAACCATCGTTATTGTGGGAAGGCCTTTCAACTTCAAGACGCTTAGAATCCCACCAGTCCATGATGTGAGTGTTCGCTGCTGGAACGCCTAGATACTTGAAATATGATGCATTACCCAAAGGAGCGAAGAAGTGAGGAGTACGCTTCCTCCGTAGGAGAGTCTGGATGGTATGGGTGTCGAGACTGATGCCCTTAATCGTTTATAAAGAAAGGTCCAAGAAAGTACTTACTGATCATAGTGGTTATGCTAGAGGAGCCATTAGTATTGTAGGGAACCAGTGTATGCATAGGGCGAGGAAGTGCTTACTGAAATCACAACAGCGTCTATCTCAGGAAGATCTTCGATCTTGCAGGGCGGTGCTAAAAAAATCGTTAATAAACAAATTAGAAGGAGTAACATAACTCTTACATGTATATCGTTTTGGACCTATGTACTGAGTAGGACTGCAACGGTCGCTGAATACTGGGTCAAACAGGATTCGTATCCCTCGGTCTTCAGGAGTGGTTTTCTGGCGTGGAGGGAATTCAACAAGGAAA
>Ga0307509_10011549_pt1 | contig 10676 bp, 9 predicted proteins | sample 10_EM_MG_FD_202245 | JGI IMG/M metagenome (GOLD analysis project Ga0307509, IMG submission 202245) | Populus trichocarpa ectomycorrhiza microbial communities from riparian zone in the Pacific Northwest, United States - 10_EM | ecosystem: Host-associated > Plants > Roots > Unclassified | place...
GGTATGAGATCGACTACGGGTTTTGTTATACTCGATCGATACGGAGCCATTGTTCACTGGAAGTCTCAACGCCAGAAAACAGTAGCAAAATCAACCGCGGATGCGGAGTTCAACGCCACCGCCCTTGGTGTTGAGGAGGGTATTTGGTTGGCAAAGGTCCAGGCCGAGTTATACGGAGAAGTCAAAGGGGTTATTCCTATATCCGTGTTCAACGACAATCAAGGTTGCATTGCGAGTCTCAGGAATGGCCAGTTTAGGGCCTCTACACGCCATGTGGGCGTTAGATATTTCTGGCTAAGAGAGCTAGTAGGTGAGGGCGAAGTCACAATCATGTATCTTAGAACAGATGAGATGATAGCTGACGGATTGACCAAGGGTCTGGAGAGTGGGAAACACAAGGGATTTACGAGGATGTTGTCTATGATAGGCTGAGCGCTATCATAATACCTGTTTGTGTTTCATTTTTGTTCTAACAAAAGTTTTTTTCGTGCTGTTTAGCACAATCATACCATGCGTTTGTCACTGCATGGGATTCAGGGGAGTGATAGCTGGAATCCCATAGTTGTTAGGGTATGATAGTTAGTTTGGGGTACGACCGGTTTAGGGTCGTGACTGCCACTTGGGGGTTTTTCCCGTTCTGTGGGTTTTTCCTGTTTTGTGTGTTTGTGCGCTCTATTCTGTATTTAGTCTGAGCTACCAGTAGAGAGCTTCCTGTATCGTTCATCGAACATCCACATCGTTATCATCACATACCGGAACCACCACCTGCGTGCTTTTCTCCGTGCTTCGCGCCGTTACCTACGCTACCCCAGTTGTCATTGGGTTGTGAGAGAGCTGCCATCAGAGTGTCGCTATCAGGGACGGCGCGTCATATGCAGACTGCTGTGTAGTTGCTCATTTGGGAGTTAAAAGAAGTCATTGGAGCAGCGGCCGTAACACCGTGGAAGTCGTCGCCGTCCGTCAGACTGAATGTCGTTCGCAGTATATATAAGGGGAGTATGGGTAACAGCCAAACTGGGGGTCGCACATATATGGTCTCTCGGGCATCTAGGAGTCTATTCCAGCCTACGGGTTGTAGGGTAGTCTTCCTAGTGGTACTCAGGTAGTCGCAGAAGGCCAGGGTGCTTTCGAGACAAATACCTCAGTAACCAGCCCGGACCTTCTCCACATGATTTGTAGCATTACTATGGGTTGTTATTGGACTCTAGAGGTATGAGTCTTATCACGGTAGAGTATCTACCGAGAGGCTGGCTGTGGGTAGCTCCCACTTAGCCCACCATCGGCTACATCTCACCTGGGGAGCTTGCATGTCAATTAATCTCATTGGATAGTCGCGTAGATTTAATCATGGACTGTATAGCTTGTATAGACGGAGCTACCCCTGGGCCAGTGAGTCCACCACCTAGGTATTGACTCCGGTTGTTGTCATGACAGTTAGCCACTGGCATGACTTCGATTGGAAGAGCTTTGCCACCTGCGGTTGTATTGGAGATGGATTGCAGAAACTCACATGGCATTGACGGAGTTAAGTGTACCCGAGCTGGTCCGACTCTTCCAGCAGGATAATTCCTGATGGAGAGTAGACCTCGGACAAACCCTGAGCAGGACAGGGTGCTCGCACACGGTCGGAGTAGTGGTGAATGTCAAAGACTTAAATCTGATATCTACTTAAGTTTAAGCGTTAGGCATTCTACTTCGATAATCAACTTTCCTCGAGAGAACTTATTGAGTGAAGCTTTCAGCTTGATGATATTAAGTTTTACCGTTTTGATTCTTTTGAATTATTACCTCACCTTTATCTTCTACTTTGAGTGTTTGGTGCGGTCACAACCTTAGAGTTCACCTCTGTATAGAGTGCCCCCATTACAACGGATTTTATTGTAATCTATGAGAAATATAAGGACAACAGCTTAAATGCTACTAAAATATAACAAATCTAGCTCGATTGTGATATCCTGAGTGCTCTGACCTTGAGTCACACCTTTATTTCTCTTCTTATCTTCTGAGCAATCCCCCTCAACATCTGAGAGTCTTGCTAGCCTTTCTCTAGTTTTATGATTAAATTATCCCTCTGACTGAGTATTTCAGTCCATTTCTGACATTAATAACTGCCAAAAATTATTTCCTATATGTGTTCTACCAATACAAGATTGCCTACATCCACTTTGGAAATAGTCCTGCATGCTTCTGTATCCTAGCATCTTTCTTCTTCTTTCTTGTAGTCTTAAGTACTTTTTTGCACTTTCTTGTGATTTTACTGAGCAGGAGATATTACTTTTTTGCTTTTCAGGCATGAACTAGCTCTCCTATCATTTCTCGATTGATATTATCTTGTTTGGTCCAATTTGGTTTAGAATTGATTGAGTTGTAATATTTTTTAGTTAGAGTTATCATGGTTGCCATGTGTGACACATCCCTGTGCTGTGACACTTCCTAGTAGTTGACTTAGTCCTTCAGAAGTCTTGACCGAAGAAAACGAAAGAAGTAGATTCCACGCTCATCATGAATGGCTTCAGGAACTACAATAGACAGTGAAAAACAGTTGCCTATAAATGCCGTCCCGCAAGTTATTGTCCAGAGCATTGAAGGCTTGCTGTAACAACCCTACAATAGGTAGCTACAATCACTATCACCTTAGCCCAAATGGGATATCAAGTGGTAACCAGAGGGGGTATGGTCTCGTATACTTAGTATATACATAGCTGGTAAACCCAGGATAAGGCCTAGGGAATAGTTGAGTAGCCTTGAGGTACTGTATTAGGCAGGGTAACGTTTCGGGAAAACATTCGCATAAGATCAAGAGAATTAGGGGGATGTTACACGGACCTCCAAGACGACTTCTGTGGTCGACTGGAGGACGTCCTCAGCGGGTAAAGGCATAAGGGGGCAAAGTTACCCTACCTTGGGAATTTGGTATTATGCCCATGGGTCCCAGTTACCCCAGTGAGGAACCCAAGTTACGCTACCTTGACCGGCAAAGTCATCCTTGAACTTAGAGGTCGTTTGCCTCACATTCTATGGGCTCTTAGCTGTTCTTGGGCGCCCACGCAGCTGCGCGGGGAGGCCCCACGCCTCTGTAAGCGTGGCCCAAACATACTATTGAACTCGGGCGGGGTTTGCTAACACCCCCCTCTGGCCGCAGGATTGGGACGGCGCGTCATAGGCTAACAGCTGTGTAGTTGCTCATTTGCTAGTTAAAAGAGGTCATTGGAGCATGTAACGGCGGCACCCTGTACAGAGGTGAACTCTAAGGTTGCGACCGTACCGAACACGCAAAGTAGAAGATAAAGATGAGGTAAACTAATTCAGAAGAATCAACGGTAAAACTTAATGTAGTTAAGCTCGAAGCTTCACTCAATTTAGTTCTCTCGACCAAAAGTTAGTTGTCCAAGTAGAATGCCAAACGCTTAAACTTAAGTAGATATCAGATTTAAGCCTTTGACATTCACCACTACTTGGGACCTTGTGCGAGCACCCTGTGCTCAGGGTCTGTCCGAGGTCTACCCTCCATCAGTATTTATCCTGCCGGAAGTGTCGGACCAACTCGGGTACACTTAACTCCGTCAATAGGATATGTGTTTCTGCAATGCATGTCCAATACAACCGCAGGTGGAAAAACTGTTGCTATCGAAGTCATACCAGTGGCTAGCTGTTATGACAACAACCGGAGTCAATACCTAGATGGTGGACTCACTGGCCCAGTGGCAGTTTCGTCTATACAAGCTATGCAGTCTATTATTTAATCTACTCGATTATTGAATGTAATCAATTGACATGCAAGCTCCCGCGGTGAGATGTAGCGGATGGTTGGCCAAGTGGGCACTACCTATAGCCATCCTCTCGTGACATACTCTACCGTGATAAGACTCATACCTCTAGAGTCCAATAACAACCCATATTAATGCTACAAATCAAGGGGAGAAAGTCCAGGCTGGTTACTGAGGTATTTGTCTCGAAGGCACCCTGGCCTTCTGAGACTACCTGAGTACCACTAGGAAGACTACACTACAACCCGTAGGCTGGAATAGAGTCCTAGATTCCCGACAGACCATATATGGGCGACCCCCATTTTGGCGGTTACCCATACTCCCCTTATATATCCTGTGAACGACATTCAGTCGGACGGACAGCGACCACTCATACGGTGTGACTGCCGCTGCTCCACTAACATCTTTTAACTAGCTAACCAGCAACTACACAGCCGTCTGCCTATGACACGCCGTGCCAACGCTGGGGCCAGAGGGGGGTGTTAGCTAAACCCGCCCAAGTTCAATAGTATGTTCGGGACACCATTACACAGGTGTCGGGCCTCCCCACGCAGATGCGTGTCCGCCCAAGAACATCTAAGAGCCCATAGAATGTAAGGCAATCGACCACTAACTTCTAGGATGACTTTGCCGGTGAAGGTAGGGTAACTTGGACACCCCAGTCGGGTAACTGGGGTCCATGGGCAAAATGACCAAATTCCCAAGGTAGTGTAACTTTGCCCTCTTATGCCTTTAACCGCTCAGGAAGTCTTCCAGTCGACCACAGAAGTCGTCTCGGAGGTCGGTGTAACATTCCTATCATTCTCTTGACCTTAGGCCAATGTTCTCACAAATGGTTATCCTGCCCAGTAGAGTGCCTCAAGACTACTCAACAATTCCCTAGGCCTTATCCTACGTTTACCAGCTATTTGTATAAAGTATACAAGACCATACCACCTCTGGTAACGTCTTGGTATACCATTTGGGCTAAGGTGATAGTTATTGTAGCTACCTATCATAGGGTCGTTACACTACTCCCCTCTTCTCTTGGTCTGTCCTCAGACCGTCAATGTCGTCTCTTAGTCCCACGGTATGGATTGTTTATAAGCCTATGGTCATTTCGTTTAGACGGATACCTCTCAGGGAACTGTTGCAATGCTTGCATTGCGCTATCTTCTAACATCTCGAACGGTTCCTAAGAATTCTCTTCTGGACCGCACCCTTCCCAAGCGATCCTATATTGCACAAAGCGGTGTGGAAACTTTGACTTTGGATTCCCATACCATCTGGTATCAACCATTTCCGCAACAACCCAGCTAGGCTCATTGTCTACTATGTCAGGTGTTGGTATTATCTTTTGAGGCCTGCCCACAGGATCCTCACGATAGGGTTCCAACAGACTAACATGGAATCCAGGATAGATGTCCGATCTCTCCGGCCGCTCAACCTCATAGGCCCTACACCCCACCTTACGTTTGACAACAAAGGGTCCAAACATCTTGTGATCTAGTTTTTCCATAGGCCTTTTTGTACGGAGGTTCTTGCGGTTTAGCATAACCCTATCCGCTGTTTTAGCTCTGCCCTATGGGACATCTTCCAACGTAACATATTCCGGAGCCGGTTGTCTCTTTTGATCATGCCATTTCCGTTGTCTTTCCTGTGCCTGCTTTATTGTCTCTCGGATCTCTTGCCACGTGCCTTCCCAATCCTTCACAACAAGCTCGCTGTCCGGGTGGATTCCTTTGTTATCCAACACTATCCCCGACCACGGAGTCTGTGGGGAGAATCCATAATTTATCTCAAAAGGACTAGCCTTTGTGGATTCCGACATTGATGTATTATACACATGTTCTGCGAAAGCCAACAGTGATACCCAATCGTCTTGCTGATATGAACAATAACTTCTGAAATATTCTTCTCGTGTCGGATTAACCCTTTCAGTTTGCCCATCAGTTTCTGGGTGGAATGCTGTAGAGAGGTTTAGCTTTACTTGCAATAGCTGCATGAGGCTTGTCCAAAACTTGGACGTGAATCGGGAATCTCGGTCAGAGACAATTGATTCGGGAAGTCCATGGAGGCGCCAGATATCTTTCACGAACCTCAACGCCAGTTCCTTAATATGTTCTTCATTCCTTAATGGTATGAAGTGCGCCTTCTTGGAGAACCTGTCTACGATGACCGATATCTTCCTATACCCATCGGACTTTGGTAACCCAACAATGAAGTCCATGGATATTGCCGTCCTTGGTATCATTGCAACTTTTAAGGGTTCTAGGAGTCCATACTTGTTATGCCGGATAACTTTATTACGTTGACATACATGGCAAGAGCGGACGTACTCGGTAATGTTTTCATCAATCTTTGGCCAATAGCAGTTAGCCCTAACCCTGCCAATGGTCTAGTATGTTCCGCAGTGTCCAGCAATCTTTGAATCATGTTCTGCCTCCATGATCGTTCGCCTTAGACCTTCATCCTTTGGAATGTACCACCTGTTTTGATACAGGAGCAAGTCATTTTCGATAATAAAATTTGTATCGATCTTACTATCGCCTTTGAGGAGTGCCTTGAGCCTGGCTAAATAGGTTTCCTCACTATCAGCTGCCTTCATGAGAGCCTCATGAATAGTTGTCTGCAACCGAAAATCTTGCCAAGTCTGCAACACATGTGGTCGCAACATGACAGCCTCATCTCCAATATACTGTCCAGGGTGAAAAAATGCAAAAGGTTCGGGATTAACTCCCCCCTTCAGGGCGGAAGTCCCTACTCCTCGACAAAGAATCAGCCTTTTCATTTAACCATCCTTCTCTATAGATAACCTTAAAATTGAACGGTGGTAGAAACTCGGCCTAGCGGTGTTGTCTGCGGTTTAGAGTCTTTGTAGTATTAAAGTACTCTAAATTTTTATGATCGGTATACACCAATATCCGCTTATCAACTGACATCAACATATAGGCCGATGCTTTAAAAGCTGCCACTATTGCGGCCATTGCCTTATCATGGAAGTCATAATTTAACTCTGCTGGCGAGAACTTTCTGCTATGAAAAGCTACAGGATGCCTGTAACGACCATATGATAGGTAGCTACAATCACTATCACCTTAGCCCAAATGGTATACCAAGTGGTAACCAGAGGTGGTATGGTCTCGTATACTTTATACAAATAGCTGGTAAACCTAGGATAAGGGCTAGGGAATTGTTGAGTAGCCTTGAGGTACTCTACTAGGCAATATAACCTTTCGGGGGAACATTCGGATAAGATCAGGAGAATTATGGGAATGTTACACGGACTTCCGGGGCGACTTCGGGGGTCGACTGGAGGACTTCCTGAGTAGTTAAAGGCATAAGAGGACAAAGTTACCCTACCTTGGGAATTTGTTAATTATGCCCTAGGACCCGAGTTACCCTACTGAGGTGTCCAAGTTACCCTACCTTCACCGGCAAAGTCATCCTAGAACTTAGAGGTCGATTGCCTCACATTCTATAGGCTATTAGATGTGGTGGGGCAGACACGCATCTCGGCGGGGAGGGCCCACGCCTGTTTAATGGTGTCCCGAACAAATTATTGAACTTGGGCAGCTTTAGCTAACACCCCCCTCTGGCCCCAGGGTTTGGACGGGGCATCATAGGCAGACGGCTGTGTAGTTGCTCGTTTGCTAGTGGTTAGAGGTCATTGGAGCAGCTGCCCTAACACCGTATAAGAAGTCGCCGTCCGTCCTACTGAATGTCGTTCGCAGGATATATAAGGGGATTATGGGTAACCGCCAAAATGGGGGTCATCCATATATCCTCTCTCGGGCATCTAGGAGTCTATTCTGGCATCCAGATTGTAGGGTAGTCTTCCTAGTGGTACTCAGGTAGTCTCAGAAGGCCAGGATGCTTTCGAGACAAATACCTTAGTAACCAGCCCGGACCTTCTCCCCTTGATTTGTAGCATTACCCTGCGTTGTTATTGGACTCTAGAGGTATGAGTCTTATCACGGTAGAGTATATCCCGAGAGGAAGGCTATGGGTAGCGCCCACTTAGCCAACCATCGGCTACATCTCACTGGGGGAGCTTGCATGTCAATTCATCACATTGAATAATCCAGTAGATTAAATGATTGACTGCATAGCTTGTGTAGACAAAACTGCCTCTGGGCCAGTGAGTCCACCACCGAGGTATTGACTCCGGTAGTTGTCATAATAGCTAGCCACTTGTATGACTTCGATAGAAAGGGCTTGTCCACCTGCAGTGGTATTGGAGTTGGATTGTAGAAACTCATATCCTATTGCTGAAGTTAAGTGTACCCGAGTTGGTCCGACACTTCCGGCAGGATAAATACTGCTGGAGGGTAGACCTCAGACAGACCCTGAGCAGGACAGGGTGCTCGCACAATGTCGGAAGGGGTGGTGAATGTCAAAGGCTTAAATCTGATATCTACTTAAGTTTAAGCGTTTGGCATTCTAGTTCGACAACCAACCTTTCCTCGAGAGAACTAAATTGAGTGAAGCTTTGAGCTTAACTATATTAAGTTTTACCGTTGATTCTTGTGAATTATTTTACCACATCTGTATCTTCTACTTTGAGTGTTTGGTGCGGTCGCAACCTTAGAGTTCACCTCTCTACAGCGTGCCCCCGTTACAGAATATAGTTAAGCCCACTCGCTTAACTCTCTTCTCAGAAATGTTGTTTTTGGCCTACAGTTTGGCCATTGTTTGATTACGAGTCGCTTGTCTGGTACAAGAAGCATCTGGTGGAAAGAACAATGTCTTCCACTATGGCTGTGTCGCGCTCTCATTCTCGTCCCGAGCGTATGACTGGTATTGAGCGAGAAATATCTCGAGCCGCGGCAAGAGCAGACCTGAAGAGATTAGGTTGGTGGCCAATACAGCAACTCCTCATATATGACATTGAAAATGACCCTACCTTTGAGATTGAAATACCTCGCACGGGCAGACAGATGGAGAGTGAAGACCCTTGTGCATTCCTCCCAAGTTTGGCTCATGACCCGTCAGTAGGACGCAGATTACCCCTGAATAGACAACGGAACATCACTTTCGCTGATTTCACAAAAGATCTCGTTGAACCATACATACTTGAGGAAATCACAAGGCAGATGCACGATGCAAAAAGCCATCTCCTCAATCTTGCTGAAGAGCATCAGTATGCATTTGAACCGGAGATGGTGCAAAACGCTAATGGTTGGATGGAATACCAGCGAAAGAACTTGCGCAAGCTAGCTATGTCCGATCAGATGATCCGGAAAAGGGTAGAACCCTTGGAGCAGGCTGCTGCCCAGGGGTACTCCATTGATGCGGAGAATAACCTGGTTATGAACACTGCCCCTGCCCTTCCTTTGGCAATAGAACCCCCTCCTCATTATGCTGCTCAAGTCGCAGGCTGCATGATTAATGAGAAATATCAACCTTGGTTGAATGAGATGGGTAGACAATTCATCGCATAGCAAGAGCAGCTTCCGGAATTGGAAAAGCAGGTCGCCGAAGCACATGAACGTCGAACCCTTCTCGAGGTGGTCTTCAGTGAGGTTGTCCGATCACGGGGAACAACCCCTTCGGTCAAACACCTCGGGCCCTCGTCACGTCCTCGCGGGGTTACCAAATCTAGCTCCATTTCGTGGAGGCGATCATCAAGACAGAATTCTCCTGAGCGGCCCCCTCCGGAGGCTGTCCAGCAACACCCTCCCCCTTACCATGATCGTCGACGGTACCTGCCCCTCAGGCAGTGGAACAAAATAGGCCGGCGATTTGTATCGAACCAGAACGACCCTTTGCGGTAGCAGGGCTAACCACTCTACCACCACTCCACAAGTCCCAGGTGCCTTGGTTTCGGCAATAGCACCACACGCAGCAGCAAAGCCTTCGGGTAATGTTGGACCACCCTGTTTTATACGATGGTCAGAAGGGCTAGCGCCTACGGGTGTTTGTTCTCCTGACTGGAGTGTTGTGGCCGAAGGAAGGGATATTCATTATGCGCATAGGTTTCCATGTCTCCAGAGAGACTTTGAGGTGATCAATATTGGGTCGAGACCTAGGAACGACGCTTCTCAGCCAAAGTCAAAACCGAACCGATGTGGGTACTGTGAGAGTGTAAGGCACACCAGGCATAGGGACTGCCCTGATTTTGTAAGAGACTATGCGGTTAACACTCATGCCGCTAGCCAACAACCTCCTCCGACACCAAATAACCCATTACCTGAGAGAATGGACGAAGATGTGCCGGGCAAAGATGGTTTTAGGGGGTATGATTGCCCTAGAGGAGGCTCCAGCGGCAACGCTGGTGGCAGGGGATGAAATCTGCTTCCCCGTGTTGGAAACGCTGGAGGCGGTGGAGATCGGGGTGATTCCGACTCCTTGTAAGATAGCGATTCTGACTCCTCCCTTCCCGATCCGCGGAAATTCCTAGGAAGACGCCAGTCACACTGGAATGATGCGAGGAAGGAAAAGTATGATAGGCGGTGTAATGAGCTTGCTAAGTATCTTCACAAACAACGCAAGGGTAAGAAGTCAGCGCATCGACCGAAGAAACCTAAGAAATTAGATGTCGATCCGTTCAAAGGTGACTCTACCCATATTCAACGCTTGATACAGGATTGCGAAATCAAACTGGACTACTTTAGGGAATCCGTCCGCAACGACTGGGATAAAGTCAGTTTGGTAATCCCCCTTCTCCAAGGTCCTGCCAAAAAATGGTACCAGAGCATACACCCTTACATTAGTGAAGAGGGTGCCCGTCGAGAAGGTATTCCCTTCTATCCGAAAAATGTCCTTCGCACTGGGGAAGGTTTTCGGCAACGGCCCGGTGTTGTAACCGGGGCACCCTATAGAGAGGTGAACTCTAAGGTTGCGACCGCACCAAAACTCAAAGTAGAAGATAAAGATAGAGTAAATAATTCACGAAGAATCAAAACGGTTAAACTTAATATCGTTAAG
>Ga0307509_10011550_pt1 | contig 10676 bp, 12 predicted proteins | sample 10_EM_MG_FD_202245 | JGI IMG/M metagenome (GOLD analysis project Ga0307509, IMG submission 202245) | Populus trichocarpa ectomycorrhiza microbial communities from riparian zone in the Pacific Northwest, United States - 10_EM | ecosystem: Host-associated > Plants > Roots > Unclassified | place...
CTTATCCTAGGCTTACCAGCTATTTGTATCAAGTATACGAGACCATACCACCTCTGGTTACCTCTTGGTATACCATTTGGGCTAAGGTGATAGTGATTGTAGCTACCTATCGTAGGGTCGTTACAGGACGCACCGGGCGCACACCGAATTGTCAGGACGCACCGGGCGCACACCTAATTCTCAGGACGCACCGGGCGCACACCTAATTCTCAGGACGCACCAGGCGCATACCTAATTCTCAGGACATCCCAGGCGCTCACCTAATACTCAGGATGTACTACCTCATCTTCTGGAGATAAGCGAAGGGTCCCCACTTTACCTTTTTCTGACCTTGGTCACCCGGGTCACAATATATTTCACATCATGAAAAAGTATTAAATTTACTACTAACAGTCTTCTATTCTTCTAATATACAGCTTGTTGAACCCCCCCTTCCCCCCCCACTCTTACCTCCCCCGGGACCATATAGCTCCATGGAGAATTGCCACCTCAGAACCCTCTTTATACCGGCGTGTAGCTGGCGTTGAGCCCAGTGACGTCCAAGTGACGGAATCAAAATTGGTTGAGCGGTTGTGGAGGAATCTGGCATCGAGTTCAGGATTGTTAGAGACAAAAGAGCACTCTCAGAAGGGTGGTGAACTCCATGAATACCGATACGCCAGAGACGTACCTTAAACCAGCGTGTAGCTGGCGTCGAGCCCAATGACGCCCAAGTGACAGATCCAAAATTGGTTGAGTGGTTGTGGAGGAATCTGGCATCGAGTTCAGGATTGTTCAAGACAAAAGAGCACTCTCAGAAGGGTCGTGAACTCTATGAATACTGATGCGCCAGAGGCGTACCTCATACCGGCGTGTAGCTGGCATCGAGCCCAGTGACGTCCAGGTGACAGAATCAAAATCGGTTAAGCGGTTGTGGAGGAATCTGCCATCGAGTTCTGGATTGCTAGTGTATTAGGATTCTTAAAGGCCACTCTCAAAAGGGTGAGCGATCTCCATGAATACTGATGCGCCAGAGACGTACCTTATACCAGCGTGTAGCTGGCGTCGAGCCCAATGACGCCCAAGTGACAGATTCAAAATCGGTTGAGCGGTTGTGGAGGAATCTGGCATCGAGTTCAGGATTGTTAGAGACAAAAGACTATTCTCAGAAGGGTGGCGAACTGCATGAATACTGATGCGCCAGAGACGTACCTTATACCGGCGTGTAGCCGGCGCCGAGCCCAGCGATGTCCAGGTAACAGAATCAAAATCAGTTGAGCGGTTGTGGAGGAATCTGGCATCGAGTTGAGGATTGTTCAAGACAAAAGACCACTCTCAGAAGGGTGGCGAACTCCATAAATACCGATGCGCCAGAGACGTACCTCATACCGGCATGTAGCTGGCGTCGAGCCCAGTGACGTCCAAGTGACAGAATCAAAATCGGTTAAGCGGTTGTGGAAGAATCTGCCATCGAGCCCTGGGATCGCCAGCATCCCCGCTCAGCCTTCCCAGGACCCCCCCCCCGGAGTAGATAGCGATTTCATGAGTATTGATGCGACCGGGACGTTCCTCATGCTGGCGTGTAGCTGGCGCCGAGCCCAACGACGTCGCGTCTTCAGAGCTGGAATCGGTCAAGTGGTTGTGGAGGAATCTGGCATGGAGTCCTGGGATCGCCAGCATCCCCTCTCAGCCTTCCCAGCACCCCCCTCAGAGTAGATAGCGATTTCATGAGTATTGATGCGCCAGAGATGTACCTTATACCAGCATGTAGCTGGTGTCGAGTCCAACGACGCCCAGGTGACAGATTCAAAATCGGCTACGCGGTTGTGGAGGAATCTGCCATCAAGTTCAGGGTTGGTAGAAACAAAAGACCACTATCAGGAAGGTGGGCGATCTCCATAAGTATTAATGCGACAGGGACGTACCTTATACCGGCGTGAAGCTGGCGTCGAGCCCAGCAACCTCCCTGTGTCAGATTTAGGATCGGATGTGTAGTTGTAGTGGAGTATTATGCAGGATGCCCGGGAATATGGATGTTGAGGGTGATGATGAGAGAACAGTTTGTCGCGTCGCGTATGAGGCTAAGTGCCGGGAAACCATGATAAACTATGCCAAGAAATCCCCAGGGGTACCACTGAAGCGAGCATCTCTCACTGGTAAATCATGATCAGCAATAGTGTTGAGGGAAGAGTCTGGAGGCACTGGAGGTAGAGTTGCTTTGTCTTATATGTCAGGACGGAATGTGGTGTATTAGTTTGGCTCCAGATGCATGGAATTTGAGCGGGCATTGCCAGGCAACTCAGGACGCACAGGACGCAGGAGATGTAACTCAGGATGCACAGGACGCAGGGGACGCAACTCAGGATGCACAGGACGCAGGGGACGCAAAGGACGCAACTCAGGACGTACAGGACGCACAGGACGCAGATTCAACATCGCGTGTGTCAGGACGCAACGGCACCGTATCTGACGCAGGATAATTTTTTGCTGATGCTCCCAAGCTATTTGAACATCATCAAGTAACGGAGTAGAGATCTTATCAATATAAAATTGTTTACGCTAGAAAATCTTTTATCAATCCTACCTACCTGTACTTTAGTATTTGAGTCTTCCTAAACAATCTCCGTCTACGATAAAGATCATCGGTCCGAAATATCTCGCAAGACTTTGAGATAGGCTCCCGCCTAACAGTTGATGCCGAGAGTGGATCATTGGCAGCTCCAATGAGACTGGAACGCTTTCAACAATTTTGAATTGTGGAAGCTGGAATTGCCTCCCAGGCATCTGCCATTAAGTAAATAGCCAAAAGTATATTCAGTTTCGGTTGTGCCTGATGGTTATTATTGAAGTATCTTACCATAAAATTAGAATACTGTGGGCGATAGGCAGACTTAAAACAAGCAATAATGCCTTGATCAAGAGGCTGCAAGTGAGAGGTTGTATTTGGCAGAAGGTAAATAAGGGTTATATTAGTAAGGGAAGGCAGAGGAGGGCCCTCATAGTTCTCTGGCTGAGAGTTGGGATGTGGATAACTCGGGCAGTTATCACTAAGTAGAGCAATATTTCATCTTGTGATCCTCATTTCTTCGTTCAAGGTACGAAGAAACTCATACTAAAGCCCACTTAATATCCAAGCCTTTTTGTTGAACCAGTAAGTGATGAGTAGGTTGTTAATATTAATTTTGTTCTGGTGAAAGGCCTTGGGTGTTTGGGCTCTTCCAATCACCAGTAATTTTTATTTCTCACTTTCATCGGCATTCGTAATATGGAATGTTGTAATGCGTGTTTTGTCAAACTTCATATCAGCTAGTACTTTGCGATATTCCTTGCGTACATTTGAGTATGCTGGCTGCTTGTTATACTGTAACCTGCTCTCATCACAGTTTCAGATATCATGAAGCGCAAAGGACCTTAATTGATGCCGGATTTCTGCACGCTGGGAAGGTAAAGCCTTAAGATCAACACTTCCAGCTTCTTCATCACACTTCAGTCGACCAATTAAATGTCTTTCTTTAAACTTCTGAAGCCAGCCATTGGACATTGTGAACTCAGAATAAATTTCTTCACATCCAATTTCAGTCAACCTCTCTCGAACAACAAGTAACTGGGCTCTTGGAAGATCGGTGGTAACTGGTACTTTCACATACTCGGCAGCATCTACCCACTTTGCAAACAAAAATTCGAAAATTGGGAATTGGGCCTTCCGAGCTTTCTGCTTTACTGCCTCAGGGCCTATTTACATGTTTAGTAACACATACCAGCTAAATATTCCCGAGTCTCTCATCTCAAACTACTACTCGTACATACCTAATGGCTGACTTTCTAATACTTTCTCCTTCCACCCTTTGATATGTTCACTAAGACTCAAGAGAGGGAGAGTTCGGCCATCAGGCCTCCGTGGACACTTGGGAAGTTCTGCAAAGTCGGATAATTTGAGATTGGGATGCTTTGATCGCAAGACACAAAGCTCGTATTTTTGAGCCGGTGTCAATCCTGCTCGAACCTTGGGTGCCATTGAGAAACTCTCGGTCGATGTATTCGTTCGCAGTGGTTGTTTTTTTCTCAAAAGTTTTCTCCTATAGTATCTACAATTACCCCGCTCTAATTCTCTTAAACTCCTCTTCTTTCCTTATGAGTCATACTACTCCGAGTCCTCCCACTCTCTCTCACCCTCGCTATACTAAACCCCACCCCTCGCTATACTGAACAAAAGGTACCCTATTCTTGGCATTCAGTATAGCGAGGTGCGACTGTACACCACAGCCGAAAATAGGCCGGAAAATACCACAGTAATTACTAGTACCTACTAGGCCACAAACTTCAATGGGGCGGGGGGCAGAGAGGCAAAAAAGGGAAATAAACCCTAAAAGCCTGTTCACCACCCACCCTTCCCCCTCCCCCATTTTACGATATTCGAGTAGACCGCGCTAGACCAGTGAGGCGTACCAGTAATACTGTGTGAACTGGAACACTCCTGATCCTCACCTACAGATTCTTAGCTAACTCTCGGCGCGTATTAATGAACTTTAGGACACACCGCATGGCTCAATGGCCTCTCCCTCCCCGGGCGAACTACTTCGAAGGCCAATCACAGTATAGGAAGTGATATTTCACATAGACGAATTGACCCTCCTTGTTAACCCTATTTCCCGAAAATGCCTTAGTATAATAAATCTCCTATGCGGCTGGAATCGTCCATTGCGCACCATTTGAATGCATGACAGCAATATATCCTGCGAGTTTTCCACGCATCGTTACTGAACAACAAAATCATCGCAGCCCAAGTCAGGGGGAAAAATGGAAGTTGATCGTAACCCTCTAGGGTGAACCCACGAGGAAGGGAGAGGGGAAAGTAGTCATGTTTTCACGGTGCTGAGATTTCATTCAGTGGAGGTGTGGTGAAAACTGAGGATGCATTCTATAATATTATAGAGAATTCGCAGTATTTATACACCGATCGATGTCGGCTTATTCACGTACAATCTTTCCGCAGAAATTGGAAGTGCTCCTGAATTGATTTTGGGAGTACGGGTATGATAATCAGTGCTCTCTCATCTCAGGTATGATACAAGTAATAAGTAATTGTAGTAATCAAAGCAATATTTTTCAGTATTATACTATATACTTAACCATGTATGACATCAAACCAACCTAAGGCAATCATAGAGAACCTTAACTTACCTAAACAAGAAGGTTTAGGAAATCCCTCACATTGCATGTAGCAAAACTCTTGCATTGTAGGCTGGCTCAATAACCAATCAAGCGCATAACAAACTGTGCATTATTTTCCCAATGGGAGGGATCCGCACAATGCTACAAGTGGCTAGTACCATGCCTAAAATAATAACGGGCAAGCATACACTAGGCAGATGCTCTCCTACGCACTTTTCTGGTACAGTACAAGAAGGAATTGTTTCGCCAGTCATCTACGATACCTCCGCCTTGATCGAGTGGGTCCGCCCCGATACTTGTAAAGCATTCTGACGGCAATCTCCCTATCGATCCCTACATGGCTACTTTAACTCTCCTCCTCCTCCTCCTCCTCCTCCTTTCTCATAGTATATATGAGAGCTACCGAATTTCGACCCTCCTCTTGTCGAGTATGATATCATACCAAACACCCAAACACCAACTGACCCAATTTAAAAAAAAATAACTTGATTTTCAATCAACGGCGAATCGGTTATCCCCCACTTTCTTAATAATAATAAAAGAGGCATGACACCACCTATACAACAGTAAATTTACGGTACAGTACACACCATAGCACTACCGAAAAGGCGGAATCCTTATTTATCAACACGGCCGGACTCAGACTCCCAATCCATGCCCTATCACTCTACTATTCTTCCCGTTTTCTGGATGTTGACTTCTAGCCTGTGCTACGGCAGTTCAGTAAGGTATGTAGGTTATGTGATAAATTTTGTCATTTCTTTTTCTCCCCGCTCCATTCTAGGATCGGCCGTATGATACTGTATCACACAATACTCCTACCACGCCCCGCCCCATTAATAGCTGAAGGGCGAGAGGGAAATTTTATGGCGACTCTATGATTAGGCTTCGTCTAATGATTTTAACTGGGTGCTTCCGAGATGCCCGGGGTCTGGCCGCTCGCTGTACTCAAGTACAGTACGCACAAGATGATCCCTCGAAGGTAAAGTACAGTATCGAGTTCAAGAAGCTCGAGGGTTCATGGGCTCCTGATGTGAGCGACAATCTCTGGCAACACAATTGACAACCCCCTAGGTCAGACCGCGCAAGCCCTCTATTTTATAGTAACATATATAGAATGCAATACTTGTGTGCCCCTATTGTGGAGTTTTTCTCGCATCAAGAAATAGCTTATACGAAGTTGCAAATCCCCCAGGTAAAAGCGACATTAGTATTTTACAAAGAAACAATATAGCTTGTGCTGTAGCAAAAAGTTGCGTAGTAAAATATTACCCTCGAAACAAAAAGAACTTTAGACGCACAGAAGGGATTCAATGCCTTCTACAAATCATGCACGCCAAAACATTTAAACAGTAGCTCACACTTTGCTGCGTTTTCCGTATATGCTGCCTCGCCGTTGAGCTATATCCTGAAATACCTCGCTCCAGATAAAATACATGAATCAAGGAGTGACATCGAGAGAAAGTGAAGGAAGAGATAAAACAAAAAATGTGGGGGAAAAGATATTACAGTGTCGTGGGATCCCGGCAGGCCCCTAATCCCCGGATCCAGAGACAATATCTCTTGGGGATTGGTGCTTTCCATGCACAACAGCCTGAGTGAGCCCCTTTGGACGTGTTATATATTGTCGCAGAGTTTTCGCGATTCTGCCAACCTATGAAACTAAGTCTAGGGTGGGCTGATCCAGTGATTTCCGCCGATAATCTGATAGCAAATTCCAAGAGACCAAGACATCCCTGAATGGGAGGAAGAATAAAAGGAAAGGGAAAACCCCTATATACGATCAAAAGGGAACGGAGACAAAGGTTAAATAAAATACGACCCACAGTCGGGTTTCAAAAAGCAAGAGAAGAGGCCAGAATATCATGATCCCGCAGAGAGTTTAGTCCATGTCTTGACGGGTTGAATGAATGGGTTTCACCACCATCGCAGAAATCACTCTCTTCGCCCCCCTACAATGATACAGAAGTTAATACGCTGCCAGGTGTGCGCAAATCAAGTCAATAAACGGGAGAAAGAAAAATTAAGTGTACGTACCCGCCTCCACCGCGGGGCTTACTACGATCCTCTCATCACCACCCCCACTAGCACCCCCCGACCGGCTACTACCCAAGTTGCTGGGGCCTTGGTAGCCACAATTCATACTCCGTTCCCTTGCAGAACTCCTCAACAAATGCAGCTTCCGGAACCTCGCTGACAACTCACTCTTCCGTTTCTCCTGGATAGCCTGTAGACTATCACGGACACCCGATTCTAGGACCTGACGCTTGTCCTCGTCAATGAGTCCGGCTGTATTGGATTCCTCAAGGATCGTAGTATTGAGCACGCTAAGGGCTTCTAAGAATTCAGGGGAATCCATGAGCATAAGCACTGACACGTGCTGCAGTATCCTGCACCACGTGTGGGGGTCTCGGGATGGGATGATTGGAGGATAGGCGGAAACTGTAATGGTTTTGTGAGTGTTAGTAGACCTTTTAAGAACTAGTTGCTTTATCCCAGCGAGAAGAGGAGATAGGCCTTCCTCCTCTTACCCGACCCCCCCCCCCCCAAAAAAAGAAAGAGCTTTTCGAGACGAAGGCAAGCTGGTGGTAAAAAAAAAGTGGAGAGAGAAGGTGATACGAACATCTTAGGGATTTATTCTGATCCACGTACCACGAGCTACCACGGAGTGGTAATCCCTCTATTGGAACGGAAGTCAAATCGTGCGTTAATTCCACCAATGCGTGAGCAGCTGCGTCATCTGAGCTCGCTCCTCCCTCTCGCAGAAAGCTCTTGAAAAAAAGCATCCAGGTCGAACCCTTCAATTCCTCATCCGTGTGCAACCAGTCCTCTCTCGCGATCCGTATTACGGTGGTATAAGCTCGAAACCACCCATCTGGCACTAGCTGAAACGCCCATTGATTGTGAGCTATCGAGGATATGTCTGTAAGCGCGGCATGCGAAGGCAAGAGGCTATCGAAGAATAAACGACGCCAATGGGTATTTGCCGTTGCCGCGGAGAGCATTGAATGGGAAGTTAAGCGCAGCAATGTTAAGTCCCGGGGCGAGAGCAAGGAGAACACATGGTGGATCACTGTTTGCCCTTGTCAGTGATTTAGAACCACCTCCCACCCTCCGTCTTAGGACCATGAACTCTAGCCATGTTGCCGGCTGCAAGGGAGGAGTATGAAGAAAGGGGATCATGCAAAATAATGAATGTGCTTCTTTTATGGTAATTGGAGTTATGTGTGGATCCTGTGAAGTTTGCGGGGAGGGGGAAGTAAAGGGGGGTGGGTGATTGGGTCGAGGAAGGGGGAGGGGGTCGGCGGGCTCTGTGAATTGGCGACAGATGATAATTATTTTCCCTTACCTTCCAGCGGAAGCTTCTCTAAAGATAATCCGTTCATGATGACGTTGATCTTTCCCCAATTACCCGGAGGCTCGGTGGATTAAGAGGAATGTTGCAGAACTAGGGAACTGGGTTGATGTTGAATAGAAAAGAGCAAGGTTGCGCAGAGGCAGGTAAGGAGATAGCAAACTCTGTATGATACAGAAGGGAAGGGTAGGCAGGAACCAGAGGAGGCAAGCCCAGCTAGGGATGCTTGTTGGGGGGGGGGTAGAGAAATGCGGGAAACAAGGCAAGAAATAGATATGTATAAAGAGGAATCCTCAAGGATTGGGGGAGGGGGGCTCGCTCAGGGAATCTCGGAGGGACAAGACCCTCTATTTGAGCAGATTTCTGAATTTCCTCTTTTTTTTTCTCTCCTTGAGGGAGAAGGAAGGGGGAAGACTTTTGAAAAGAGGACGAGAAGACGCGGCCCTTTGGAGCGAAACCTCTTGTGGTGGGAGTGAGTGCTGGCGCCCTCCCCCCAAGACTCGAGGCTCAATCGAGAGAGCCACAATCGAACGCCAGGGAACGAAACCCAGCCAGGGATTGGACAAATGGAAGAAACCCCTTGAATCGAGCTGAGGGGATGCGATGACTTCATGCCCCGCAGAATGTTGAAGGCCTGACCAAAGAAAAGTGTTCCTGCAACCGTGTTCTACCAAAACAAAAATCACACGAAATTCTGACTGGAAGAATGAACCAAAAAAAAGAAAATATAAAATATATGGGCGAGAAAGAAGAAAAAGAGAGAATATTAAATCAAGCTGCTGGTGCAGTGCCGCTATTACAGCTTAGCTATGCCATACCGTACTCTACCACGCCAGTGCTCGCACGGCCGAGTTGAAGCCAAACACCTAGGGTGGAAATTTCCATGCAAAAGCATCTGGCTTCAATTGGGCCGCGCGAGCACTATGCTAGCACTCGAGTATATCCCCCGGACTTAGACTAGCGGAGATCCTCTTTCGAAATGATCTCTATTTTAAGCATGGCATCAAAAGTGCCTTAGAAACTCCTAGATTGCCTGCTTTCTTGCTCTCGTCAATCCTCACTTTTCCTGTTTGTTTTTTTTGCGAAAGGTTTCTCGGTGGCTTGAAAGGAAGGTTGTCCTGCTCGTGCATTTATTTAGTTTGAAGCTAGAGGAGGAAGGGTCAAGCGGTCATGGATCTTACTGCTGATCAACAGTGCATGCCATCTGTCAAAAATGAGAGGGGGGAAAGGCAGGAGGGGATTGATAGGGATGGAATGTGGTAGTGATAGGACCCTTTTCGCAAAATATTCAACAAAATAAAATTACACACTGCACCTTGCACCGGCATACAGTGGTCATCTGATGGTGGAAGGGAAGTGAATGAGAGGCTGAACAAGACTTTTTATTTATTTTTTCTCTTACTTCCTCTCCTCCCTCGATACAGGAAATGCACAAATGCAAGTGTTGTGCTCGTAACTGGTGCTGGTATAAGTAATTGATCGACATCCTTTTCTCACTCCCGTGGATGCACCTCAGCGCTTTGCATCCTCCAAAAAGTACGGTGCATGGTGTGTGCACGTGAAATTGAATCTGCCCTCTTGAGAACACCAAAGTTGGGCAAGGGTGCGAAAGGTGAATGAATGAATGGTGGTGGAGGGGGAGCACAAGAGAAATCCCGAGGCTTTGGAGCCGAATCGGAGAGCTCGAATCGACCTTTCTCTCGTCTAATGATGCGTCCAAGAGGGGGTCTTGCAGGCTACGTGGTACGATAACTTGTCTGAGTGACGCTCTAGTACCGGTAGTAGTTTTGAGGGTTGTATTCCCGTACCGTACTCGAGTACCGTATACTCCCGTTTGAAAAGTTTTCAAAAGTTCTTGTAAACGCACTGTGCATTCATAGTTGGTGGTTGTTGCTCGGCTGGCGTCAAGATACTACGCCAGCCACAAATACTACTATGAGTACATGCACTGTACAAGTGTGGCTACAAGGATTTTTCAAACGGGAGTGTGCTGTACTCTACCAGTACCGTACTCGAGTGTCATACCCGAGTACGGTACAGCCTACTAGCAGCCCCCTCGCCCTACGGTCAAGCCTGTTATCCATATATTAGCACTATTGAAAGAAGCACTATAGCATATTAGTCAAGTCTGGAACTTGAGAATAAATAGTTGGCAGATTTTGTGGCTTAG
>Ga0307509_10011551_pt1 | contig 10676 bp, 10 predicted proteins | sample 10_EM_MG_FD_202245 | JGI IMG/M metagenome (GOLD analysis project Ga0307509, IMG submission 202245) | Populus trichocarpa ectomycorrhiza microbial communities from riparian zone in the Pacific Northwest, United States - 10_EM | ecosystem: Host-associated > Plants > Roots > Unclassified | place...
TATATGCTCACACAATTACTCAATCATGTATCAAAAGAGCAATGTTCGAGAGGGGAATATACGAAAAAGCGGGGCCCTGGGCGGAGAAAATTCATTGACGGGGGGCTGTTCGGGGCATTGAACAGGGCGGGGGCCTGGACGGGGGCAGGGGCAGGGGTTGAAAAAAAAAACGCCCGGCCCCGGCCATTGACCGGGGCGGGGCGGGGAATTGAGGCGGGGGCCCGCCAGTTTCGCGGCCCCGGAGGCCCCGTAACGAACACTAGGGAACATGCTCGAAGCTCTGACGTTTGGTGAGAAGGAACCAGCGTCAGCGCAGGAGCGTCCTCGAGGTGAAGCCGTCAGGGTGGGAGAAGCCTAGATTAGGCGATGGGAGAACGCACAGGTGGTGCAACAGACGCATTCAGGAGATACAGGACGGAGGGGTCCATGTCGGAATGGCATCAGGACAGACCGTGCTAAGTAACGCAAAATCAGGTCGCAAAGTGGGATCGACATCGCGTCCTGATTAGCGATTATCGTTCGTGCGGCCGGTGCGTCAGACGCACAGGACGCACAGGACGCAGGGTATTATTTTTGCTGATGCCTCTTGCGGGGCACAATCAGGCCTATTTCAACCTTCGACAATTCCATGTTGCAGAGTTCTACACTGAGCCAGATTCAGACTCTGATGTGCAGGAGGATGCCGGGGTCAGGAAAAGCCCAGGAGCACCTTTGCCTGGTCTAATGCGGGCTGGCGAATGAGGATGCAGACCAGTGATCGCATGGTCACTAAATTTCAGATCATTTTTCATGAGAGCTGATTTCCCTCACTTGTATCAGGCCGGGAACTGCCTATTTGACTCCTTACACAGGACAATATATCCAAAATGTGCCTCTTCCTCCAGATATCCCACCTCTTGGGTGTGAGCCTCTGTAGATGCAGTTGGAGTTGGAAGGGTTTCTAGGACTTGTTTGAGACGAGCTGGGTCGTCTTTGTCCTCTTGGGTGCTGTTTTTTCTTCGCTCATAGCTTTCTTGCGTTTTGGTTTCATTTCTATCCATTTGTTGGTTGGTTCAGGGAAGGGGGGTTTCTGGCACTTGATTGTTCTGGGCTGGGCCTTCTTTTGGTTTTCGAAGGAATGTTCTTGTGTTTCATGGGTTTCTTCATACTTAGTTTTCGCTATTCTTGGTATCTATTTCTGGGTTCCTAAGATTCTTTGTGCCGAACTGATTCTTCTTTGAGCCTTCAGGTAGCAGTTCTTTTATTTCACGGGTTTTTTCTTTGTTTTGGTTTCATTTCTATCTATCTACAAATATCTTTCTGAATTGTGTCTGTGCTGTTATACTGGTTTCCAATATCTTACCCCATTGGCTTAAATTTCAATGGTTTGAGTACCCTTTTATAGAATCAGGCAGGTGAAACAGAAAGCCTCTTTGAGACGCCAAGCGTCACTTTAATCTTTCAACTTGCTCAATTCTTGATAATCCAATCCTCGGGAAACTATAAGTTATCATGATTCGGACAAGTAATCCCAAGCGCAAAATCCTGTCCTAGCAATGGTAATTAGGAAATCTATTCCCAAGCTATAGTAAAGCGTGCAAGTCTTCTTAGAGTCATTTTGAGTCCAAAAGGGAATAGCATGGATCCAGTAGATACTCATGAATGCGGGGGCCTTGGATGCTAGCAAGAATCCGAAGTCTAACATAAAGCTTATTTGTCCCCAAATAGACGCTGTGAGTTCAAAAGTCCTCTTGGAGAGCCTTACGTACACAAACAATTCCTTATCTCCCACTAGATGTTTCATAAACCCAGAACGATGACTGGAAATACGAGCAGACGTGAGTTAAGCCTTCTGAAACGGAAATCCAACTCTAAGGAGTCTGAAATACAACATTCTTGACCACTTGTGTACCAGTCCCCCGAACTCGGTCATGTACTTTGAGATCTTCAGTATCCTTCCTAGCGGATTGATCACGAGCAGTGGACTAACAAGGACAAGTTTACTCATTTGCCAAGGACCACGAGAACAATAACCATTGTTGGCCATGATGAGGATATTCCGAGACGTCCCCATCGAGCTGAAAAACGTCCTGCAGAACGTCCTCTGCATCAACATCCTCAGAGAGTAAGGACATCGGTGAGATTTGAGAGTAGTGTTGGTTACGGGGCCTCCGGGGCCCCGCAAAATGCCGGCCCCCTGTGTAATTCACCGCCCTGGCTAGTTGAATAGCCCGGGACGGGCTGTGCTTTTTTAGGGTTCCCTGCCCCTGCCCCTGGCCCCCCCCGTTCCCCAGACGGGTCCCCGTTACAACAGCTGTGGAGAAAGGGGCCCCGTCCAGGGACTGAGCGGCGACTTGCCCCAAAAGGGGGCGGGGCAGGGATCACCCTCAAAATAACACCCGAGGCACGTTGTAAGGGCAGGGCCTGGCGAGTGTAAACCCGCTGCGCCCCTCCCCATAACGAACTCTATTTGAGAGTCAAACTTTCAATTTTGAAATAAGATGCTAATAAAAGGATTAGGGATTACTCCACATCCCCGGCTCTGAATAGCCCTTCCCAGGTACTTTCATCTCAAGAGCCGGTAACACAATTACATTCAGGCAAGCTCAGAGCCGATTCATCACACTTTTCACCCTATGCTACCCTGGATGAACAAACCTTTCCATCTCATCCGGGACGGAGTAGAGTCAATCTGGACGTTCCGGCGTCTGCTAATGTGGTCCCAATCACCTCACAACTAACAAAAAGCAATTCCTGACATGGTGATGAGAGGATGGTTTTTGAGAACGCTGCAGATATGGTCATGTATCATACATGGTTTGTTAATCCCTTTGTAAAGCCAGCTGAAAATGATACTCTTTTGGAGAGCTATTGGGCCAAGGCAGCTACCAAGGTAGCTTGGAGGAATATGCAGATGAGAAGGCCGGCAATGACCTTTGTAAGTCTTTCAAGTAAGGAAATATGGCTTCTCTGAGACTTAGCACAGGTAATTCAATTTATTCAGTGGAAATCCAGGCAGTTCAGTGTCAGGGCACATCTAGTTTCCGAAACGAGAAAGATCATTGAGAACCTTTACCACTTATCACATAAAACAGCAACCAAGATACAGGCAAAAATTATATATTGCCTGCAAAATGCACTGTGTATATGCCGTCCAAGTAAACAAGAGGTTAGTTCTTTTCTCATATCGTGCCTGATAAGACGGCAAAAGGCTTATTCTTCAAGGCACATGGCTTTGGATTTGCTGCTCTAGAAAGAGGAAAACTCTTGTTCTATAAGTGGTTTATGGGTGGGAAAATGCAGCAAATGATCGATAAATCGTTCGTGAATTGTACTAACGCTGTCCTAGTATGCTTTACCACCGCCTGCATTTATCATTTGTTGAAGGCTTGGAGTTCTGGATCAGTGATTCCACCTCTAGGTTTCTTGGTTTTACCAGCGCAAACTTAGTAACGAATCCTTCGAGTCCAAAATTCACCGATCTAAAGAGAAGTGTACTAACAGCCAATTTAGATGTTTATCTTCGACAGTGTCCAACTTGGCAAGCGGTAGCTCTGGAGGTGAAAAATAAACTGGTTGATGACAAAAAAAAAAAGCAATCAGAGAATGTTGCGGGAGAGTGGATTTATTCAGGATCTGGAGTGTCTATCTGCACTGGAGGATAAAGAAGGCACAGGATATCAGGATTTGGCGGTCTCAAGGGAAGAGGAGAGCAAGTTTTGCAAATTGTGACTAAGCAAGGCAGATTTCACAGGACTAATACTTAGTAGTAATAAAGGTATGTTGGTTGTACGCTATGACGTCATTTGACTTATAGTTTTTATACGACTACGCACTTGCGTGTCATCGTTATATTATGATTGGTTGATTGTTTGATGACTAAGGATTGTGATGTCATATGATGTAATGACTTTCACACATGACTCAGATTATGAGTCAAGGGTTTCACGCATGTGAGTCATTTGGGCACATGACTTGGTTTATGAGTTGATTGATGGATTTCCATCTATGACACACGATGAGTCATAGATGTTATGTAACGCAAGGTGATGAGTGACCTGGGTTAGGGTTGTGGGAAGATGCCTTTATAAGGGGCGTGGTTCTGACCAAACGATAGCCCACGCTTCTCGCAAACTTCTTCCCCCCCCCTACATTTCACATACAAATCTCAACCTTACCCCGCTTTGCGTCCAGATCAAACCCCTCTCCCACTTTTTCCTTGCCCGTCCGCCGCCATGTCGGACCCCCACAACCTCCCACCAGGGAACCTGGCCTTTGGCAGGCTCTCTGCCCTCAACTCCCCGCTCCCATCGCGTTCAGGAACACCCTCGATCGATCACCCTACCGAGTTCATGATGAGGCAACTCGCTCAGGCGAGGAGCGCCCTCAGGCTCAGCACCCAAGACTTTCCGGACCTTAGCCCAGACGCGCAGGCCGGCACCTTACCCGTCGAATCCATCACGATCGTTCTCCTCTCCCAGCTCATCCAAGGCCTTGTGACCGTTTCACATGAGCTGAGCGGGGTAACCCTGGCGGTCGCAACCATCTCCGAGGAAAACGAGAACCTCAGGGAGGAGCTCCATGACATCTCCTCTCAACTCGCGAACCTCCCCAACAATCAAGAACAACCAACCGCTCCGGGGATCGCCGATCTCCAAGCATCCATACGTGACCTGTCACATCGTGTGTCAGCCCCGGCCCCTGCCCCCCTGGCTCAGACCGCCCCCCCACCAAGAAAGCCCCAGCCCCCCCCAACTGCCGGCCCCCCCCCTTCAAGGAAAGGAAAAGAAAGGGCCCGTGCACCACCCACACCTCCCTCAGCCGCGGCTGAAGACCCTAAATACCTCATACCATTCTACGATACGAGGCTTGGCAAGGCGTTCGGTGACCCCGAAAAATACGCCAGGCTGTACCCCAACTCATACGAAGCCGGTGAATTCCGGAAGGGGAGATACGACCTCGACTCCTTCACACCAGGCCACCTCCACCCTGACGTTCACCCCTCCCCCTCTTACGCGCAAGCTGCCTCCGGCTCAGGCTCGGGTGGTAAGGGCAAAGGCAAAGCTGGGAAACCTCCTTCCCCCCAACAAGTCGCGAGTGCGGTCGCCCCTCCTGTTAAAAAGGGGCCTCCCTCCCTCCCAAGTGCCCAACGACGCTTCTTTGCTCCTCCCCAGTCCCCGTCCCCTCACCCAGACGCTCTCACTATTGCCGCTACTTTTCCTGACATCGCCGCTCGCGTCCTCCGCGAATCGAACTGCCTCCCACCCCTTGGGTTCACTGCCACTGTCAACCCTCGTGGCTCCGTTTCCCTGACCGTCACTGACAAGGCAACCCCCGCCGCCTCATACTCCCCCTACTTTGACTCCCTCACCAGGGCCCTCAACCAGTCCTTCCCGGTAGGAGAAAACCCCTGGTGCACCCTCGTCCTCGCCCCCACTGCCGTCCAATTAGCCATTCACGGCCTCCCCCTACGTTTCCTCCCCCAAGATGAAGAGGATCTCTTCCCATATATCCGGCAAGCAATCCTCAACGACAAAGCGACCCAGATTCTCTCAGCCAGGTACCTTAACCCTAGCAGAGATTCTAGGGAGACCAAGCAGGCCACTTCGGTGGTTATCACCGTCGACCCCCACAACGTTTCGGCCCTCACTTCAGGGGTCGTTATCCTCTCCCAGAAACGCAAGGTCGAACTTGCCTTCTCCTCCTCCAAGTCTGCCCAGTGTAAGAATTGCTGGAGATACGGACACGCCCATCAACGATGCCCCGCCACCCACCCCACGTGCCCCATTTGTGCGCTTCATCATACTCGCGCGGCTCACAGATGCCAGAATCCAACCTGCCCCAGGGGCGGGATCAATGAGCCAGTCCCATCCTGTTGTCCGACCTCGCCTCCCCATTGCTGTAACTGCGGTGGTGACCACACTGCCACCTTCAGGGAGTGTCCGGCTCGACCTCCCCCGCCTGTCCCAACCAGAACCAACTCGCCTGCCCCCGCCCCAACCGGTCAAGACCCCATGGATCTGGCGGTCGATGGGGGTCCGACATCCGCTACTCCCCCGCCCGCGTCGGGTCCCCTTGCGGTGGACTTGACCCCCAGACAACCTCCGCCGGCTGGACCTTCCACGCGTCCTGGCACCATTCACGGCTTCGGCGGTCCTCTCCCCCTGGAGGAGCCCAGCCCTACTCCTGCCTCTTCGACTCGTCGGGTTCGTCCCGGTAATGAATAATCGCCCAATGCCCCCTCCCCGGGGTCAAGGGCTGGTTCCTGCCCCTGCGTTTCATTCCATCGTTCAACATAACTGCCTTGGGAGCTGGAATGTTTTTCTTTCCTTGTTTGAGTCGTTCAAAGCAACGACCACCTATCCTTCGATAGTCCTTTTGCAGGATCCACCTGTCAACAAGGCTCATCTTCCTTCCTTTAATGGTTTCAAGTCCTTTTTTCCCCCTGTCAGGAAGCCACGTGTGGCAGCCTACGTTCATATGTCTTTTCTTTCCAACTACACGGTGCTCCCCAGGTTCAAAGGGGTGGATGATGTTCTTTCTCTCGACTTCTCCTCCGATGAGCCCCTTTTTGGCACCGCCTTCCACTCGTTCAGGATAATTAATGCCTACTCTACCAACACAGTCGACCATAGGGTCCACTCCGTTTCACCAGAAATTCTTTTCCCCGACCTTGGGTTTCCCCTCCTAGTTTTAGGGGACCTCAACATCCACAACCCCCTCTCGCACCCTCTGCGGCACTTCTCCCACCGGGAAATCTCTTCCTCGACTCCCTATTTTGAGAAGGCGGCAGAATCCGGCTTCGCCCTCCTTAACCCCCCGGGTGAGTACACAAGGTTTCCCCTAGCAGGGAACGCTCGCCCCTCGGTAATCGACCTCGCCTTCGCGAACCCCCCTCTCCTTCCCATAATCAAGAGTTGGGAAGCCTCCCTCCCCTCTACAGGTTCCGACCACATACCCATAACGATTACCCTCGCCACGCCATCCCCAAACCAGAAAGCCCCACGCCCGCGTTGGGCAGACACGGACTGGGAAACCCTAGACCCAATCATTAAAGGGTTCAGGGTCCCAGCCGCGCCTCCATGCCCCACCCCCCTACAGCTGGATGTATGGATGTCAGAATCGCTGAACCGCCTGGTGGCTCTCCTGAAAGAGCACACGCCGGTTTCCAGGCCGTCCCATCACTCCAAACCTTGGTGGACCCCTCACGTGATTATCCTCCGTCGTGAATACCACAAGGCCGCCAGAGCAGCCAGGAAACACGACACTCCACACATGCGGGAAGTTGCTGGCACCTCCAAGCTGGGGTACTTCAAGGCAATCAAGGCCGCTAAAAACAAACACTGGTCCTCCTTTCTACTGACCGCCACCCCTCAGAGCCTGTGGACGGCTAAGAGGTTCGCCTATGGGCGTGCCCAACCTCGTTTCCCCTCCCTCCCAGGGGCCGAGACCCCGACACAGATGAACAATGTCCTTTTGGACCACTTCTTCCCCGCGAAGGAACCCTTCTCCCCGCCACCCAGGCTCAGGCCGGACAGGTCGGCGACCCCCCTAACGACGGACGAGATAGCCACGGCCCTCTCCAAGTGCTCCCCGACCTCGGCCCCAGGCCCGGACGGGATACCCTACTCTGCCTGGAAACAGGTCCACAAAATCAACCCGACGATCCTCCTCCACATACTTGCCCCACTGGTACTCCTGGGGTATCACCCCGCATCACTGAAAAGTTCGAACGGGGTGGTGCTAGACAAACCGGGAACGCCCTCTTATGAATCACCCTCCTCCTTCAGGATAATCGTCCTGATCCGAACAGTTTCAAAGATCCTGGAAAGGATTATAGCAGCCAGCCTACTTGCGGCAGCCCGGCTCAGAGGGCTGCTGCACCCCAACTAATCCGGCTCGCTCCCTGGGCTAAGCACCTACGACGCGTGCCTCACCCTGACCAATGACGTCAAAACCATGCAGAGGCCCCGCCTCAAGGTCTCCTCTCTGTTTTTAGATATAAAAGCATGGTTCGACAACGTCGACAACAAAACTCTGGCCCGAATCCTGAGGGAAGGCGGGATACCCCCCTACCTGGTCTCCTGGGTTTCGTCCTTCCTTGGAGAACGAAGCTGCACCCTGATTTTCCAAGGGGCACCAGGGACCCCAGCCCCAGTCAACGTCGGAGCCCCCCAAGGCTCTCCGATCTCCCCACTCCTCTTTCTTCTCTACCTTGCGCCACTGCATTTCGGGATCCCTCGTGGTCTGATGATCTCCTATGTGGACGACTTCGCCCTCACAGTAGCTTCCCTCTCCTACCGCGGCAACATCCGACGGCTCCAGGACCTCTTCGACAAGCTCGAAAGGAAGCCGTCCCGCCTAGGGGTCTCCTTCGCGGTCGCGAAGACAGAACTGATACACTGGAGAACCCCCAGCCAGAGGCACACCCCGAGGTGCGTCTCACCTATCCAAATCAAAGGGGAACTGTTCCACCCCGGCATCTCCGTTCGATGGCTCGGGTAGTGGTTCACTCCGGCCCTTGACCCCGCTGCACACTTCGCGCGTCGCTTGGCCCTTGCCCAGGGTGCGTCCGCCCTAATTCGCCGCCTCAGTCCGCCCGGTGCGGGCCCCCCCCCCTCCCTATGCCACAGATTGGCGACATCACTAATAGCCCCCATCCCGCTCTACGGTGCGGATCTGTTCACGCCTAGCGTGGGAACAACAACCCGACTCGACACGTTTTGGCGGAAGGTCCAAAGGTGGACCACAAACTGCTTCTCAGCCACGCCCACCGGAATACTTTCGGTGGAATCCTGCCTCCCACCCGTCTCCCTCCTGATCACCCACCGGCAGAGGTTGGCGGCGCTCAGGGTGGTCTGCTCCCCTCCTAGCGTGAACCCGGCAACGGCCCGCCTCCACCCCTCGTTCCCTTCTCTCTCAGTGTATCGGGCGCCGGACTCCTCACGGGCTCTGACCAGAGGCCTGTCGTCCGTTTACCTTCCCCTACACTGGAAAACACCGCGCCCAGTCCCACCGATGAGGAACCATCTCCCGGTGGACGCGGTGGCTCACCGAACGATACCCTTCGCCCTTGGGGTGTCCAGGATGCCCATGATCAACTCCCACCTCGTGTGCCCGGCACCCAACCTCCCACCCCAGTCCCTGATGGACAACACATACTCTACCCTGAAGAAGAGGGCGAGAGAGGCACTCCTTGAGGAGTGGTCCTCCCTTTTCCCGACCCCCGGGTACTACCTACACCCGCCGGCGCTGCAGCCAAGGCCCTTTATGGGATTGGGCAAGTTTGTTGCCGGTAGAATTCACCAGATGAGGGCCGGTAAGAGCCACCTGGCCGCCCACTCAACCTGGAGGTCCCCCGACGCAGACACCTCCTGCCCCCGCTGTGGTTTGGAACCCAAAACCTTCGACCACGCCATCCTCTCCTGCCCCTCGAGACAGCACAGCAGGTCACGCCTCCTCCACGGCGTCGCTGATGTCGGTCCCGAGGCCCCACTTTGGTCATCCCTTCCTCTGTTAAAAAGACACGCCTCCTTCATAGGCGTCACCGCCACGGGATTTCCCCCCTCGATGTTCCCGCCCACCACTCCCCCCTCTTCCCCCCCGCTCTCTCTCTCGCCCCCCATGGTGCCTCCCCCGGTTTTTCGTGTTTTCTCCTTGGCTGAGGTATAGGGCCGTTGGGTCTTCTCTCCTTTGTTGTTATATAGGCTTTCCTTTCCAGACGGCTAAGCTGTTAGTTTGTACTTTCCTTATTACATGTGGCCGTTGGCCCGGCGGAGGAGAAACCTGCGCGATAGTGGACATTTAACTGGTGCCGTGACTTTCTTTTGTTTATGTTTTGATTTATAGGTTTTGTTCTCTCCATAGCTAGCGCTGCATGAGGCTTTTTGTACCTTAAAACAATGAACGCATGATTACAAAAAAAAAAAAAATGAAAAATGACCAAGCGATAGCCACGAACCATTGCAACAACACCTCCAGCGATTGAAATCTCAACACGACGAGAGATCATCGTCACTTTCCCCCACCCACCTCTCTTCCCCCACGATGGCTACTGCCTAGGGGTTGACGTTAAGCCATCTTCCCTCCTCTCCTGGGGCACGCCTGCCTCACCTCCTTGGGGTTTTCGTTCCTGTTCATCGTTGACACCCGCTCATGAAGTTCGGTTCTCCCCCTTACCCCGCACTTGCTTTGCACCTCGCTTAGCATTTTGCACGGTCGGAAAGCTTCTCGCTTCGTTCACGGTCGGCGTCACGGTGCCGGACTCTCGGTCGAAGTAGGCCTCGGCTTGCTGGGCTTGTACCTCTGATGGGGAAAGCCTCGGTTAGTAACATCACGGTCTCGCTCGGTTTCGTCGTCATTCCAAAAGCCCTTGCTATGGCCCGTTTGTCGGCTGCGGCTAGCTTGTTCGCAATCCTTCCTCTCTCCTCCTCCCGGTTCTGTCCGCTTGCACCGTACTGCTACCATCCTCTCCCCGGCTGGCACCCTACTGCTCATCACCGGCTGGCACCCTACTGCTGTTCACTGGCTGGCACCCTACTGCTACTCACCGGCTGGCACCCTACTGCTAATCGTCGTCGGCTGGCATCCCCTCTGCCCGGTGGCCCCGCTCGCCTACCCACCTCTCTCCCTCCCGCGATTTACTCTACGGTCGCAAACCTCGCTTAGGTTACGGTTGATCATGGTATTGCACTGCC
>Ga0307509_10011552_pt1 | contig 10676 bp, 5 predicted proteins | sample 10_EM_MG_FD_202245 | JGI IMG/M metagenome (GOLD analysis project Ga0307509, IMG submission 202245) | Populus trichocarpa ectomycorrhiza microbial communities from riparian zone in the Pacific Northwest, United States - 10_EM | ecosystem: Host-associated > Plants > Roots > Unclassified | place...
CGTGGCAAATCATTTTACCAGCAAGCATATCTTTTCCTTGGGAATTCTCTTTTTCCAAAACATACAGAATAATTCACCATTGACAAGGGTATCAGCTGGTATTTATAATATTATATTTAGCATTGCTACTGGGATGTTTCCTTTTCTTTTCCTTTCCTTTCCTTCTGTTTGCACCAGAAGAAGCATGCATAAGTGGGCCGGGAAAGATGGGCTCAATGCTTTCTGATGTCTTGTAATTGGGATTGGCTTGTTGAGATAGGCAGCAAAAAAAAATCCAAAATATTGTCCTTTGCTAACCATAATTTATAAATTAAATGAATGAAAAAAAATAGCAGACGGATTTAGCATCATGGCTCAATTGAGTTGATTGATTTTGAAGAAAAATCTTAATGTTAGTAATTACGTGTTTGGTAATGCTGCGCAGCAACGAGCTTTTCAATTAAAAAAATATTTTTTTATATCATCACATTAAAATTATAAAAATAAACATTTAAAAAACTATTTATTTGATATTTTTTAAAATAAAAAATAGTTTTAAAATCATTTTAAAAATACAGATTGAATCACAAAAGAATCAATCTCATGTATAAATTATTGGATCAAGTGTATAAAGCCCAGCAATTTTATAGTCGTCCTATCGGGCCAAGAGTGTCTTGTCTCTGATTTTGCGTCTCTCTCTTTGTGTGATCTTCATCCTCTAAGTCCTTCGTTTCTTACCTGCTCTAATAATTATTTCCATTTTCTACCATTCAACACACCAAAAGTAAACATTCGCGTTCATACACCAATGCAACAATGCCTGAAACGAGAAGAGAAAAAATAAAAAACGCATGGTTGAATGCTTTTTCTTTGTTAATTATTATTTTGAGAAATAAAGTTTTGTTAAATTACTTGGCCTCTTAATATCTGTCTCAAGGTTTTTTTTAGAGAAACAATAAGTTTATTGATATTAAATTGATACAAAAAAATTATTCTCTTAACATATGTTATTGACAAAAACCTTCGCAACTTAAAAGAATCGTTGTCTTTTAGTCACCGTGAAGTTTAAAATTATAGTTTTTTCGAAAAAAATTTCTTTCCAATCATGTAGATGAATCTCCTGCTATTATAGATTAATGAAAACGAACCGCAATATCAGACATCACTAATAAAACATTTCGAGTATGTTTAGTATTGTGATTGTTTCTGTATTTATAGTTTTGAAAAAATATTTTTTTATATGGTTGTTTTACGTAAATTATATGTTTAGTAAATTTTGTGATTAAAATAATTTTTTTATCAAAAATATATGATTAGTGTTTAGTTAAAAATATAGTTGAAATTGTGGTTTTACATTAAATTACCAAATAGGATATTAACACTGAAAAAGATCAACGTAGATTTGAATCACGGGTACAATGGGAGTCTTGAACCGAGTTCTCACGTGAGAACTAAAAGAGGAGGAGAAGAGATGTTAGGGATATTTTAATAAATAAATAAAAAATACTCTTCTAGACTTATTACTTTTTGCGAAAGAGTTTCTAGAAGCGGGCGAGGCATACTTTTCATTAATCTATGGTTAGACCACAATTTGAACACGGACACCACCACATTTTCTAACACAAGGAAAAACACCCTTTTTATCTAATGGATAGTAAAGGGGATTATATTAATATCTTGTTATCACCTCATTCAATAATATCTTATCAATTAAACACCCTATTTGAATTCATAAGAAGCTTTCGTGTTCAAGATTATGGTTGATATTGTTTTTTAAATTGTTTTTTATTTAAAAATGTATTAAAATAATATTTTTTATTTTTTTTGACTCTACCACATCAAAACAATCTAAAAACAACAAAAAAAAATTAATCTAAAATAAAAAAGTTATTATTTAAAAAATAAAACATTACCACAAAAACAAATATCTTTTAGCTGGTAGTCCCAATCCAGTACTTCATCTGTCAAGATCTCAGGATACTTGATTGGTGGCTGATTTAACGTGCATGAATAATATAACAACAATTTAATTTTGGATTTTAAAGATAATATAATTTTGGGAATTTCTTTATTTTTAATTCCCTCTTCAATTATGATTAAATTGGCCGCGTTTGACTTGATTAGAAATCCAATGTAAATTATCAAGTTTTTAGTCTAGTTCCTGATTTGACAATTATGGTCAAATCAATTCATATTAAAAACTTTATAATCTTAAAATCAGCATTTAATACAATTTTATTTTTGCAAAACTGAGTATTACATTCACCTTTTATAGATTATATTGTCGATAGCCGTGACCTTAACAGAAGTCCCTCAAAAAATCATTAGCTAAGACAGTGTATTGAATGTATTTTCAACTGTATTTTTTAAAAATTTAAAATTTATTTTTTATTTGAAATTAATTATTTTATATATTTTTAGATCATTTTGATGTATTGATATAAAAAAATAAATAAAAAATATTATTTTAATATATTTTCAAGTAAAAAACACTTTGAATCATAATCGTTGCTACACTTTCAATCACCTCCTAAATCTAAATAATTAGTACAACAACATTAGATTATATAAATATTTCAACATATATCCTTAATTAAATGTGCAGGCAACAAGAATCCAGTCCAATATGATTTTGATGACTGCACTGATTACTAGCTGGTCAGCATATTAAATAAACTTTAATTAGTTCTCTTGCTCTTGGGGCACTAATTAAGGTTTTTTTTTTTCCTTAATAAAACAAAACAGATTTAAGACACTATTTATATTTACATTTCTTGAAAAAAAATTTATTTAAAAATTTATTTAAAATTAATTGTTTTAGATGTTTTTGAATCATTTTAATTACTAATATTAAAAATAATTGTTAAAAAATAATAAATATTATTTTAATATATTTCCAAATAAAAAAACATTTTAAAAATCAATCATAATTTAGTTTCTTTTAATTTAGTATGTTTCATGTTAAAAAGAGTGACTGTACCCAAGATCATATGCTATGAAACTGAAATTTCATGCTATATGCCCTAAATCATTTGACCCTGCCGAGTAAGATGATTATATGGGAAATATGTCAAAAAGATGTCTCATTCCGAGGATAAAAGAACATCGTGTACATATAATTTCTTATCTCTCTAAGAAAAATATTTTAGTTAAGTGGATGAATATCGGAATATGTATGTTTGGATTTCTTGTCTGTTAATAATTATTGTCTAATTTTGAACCCTCCATTGAAGTACCTCTGGGAGCGCGAGCCCGTGTAAAAGCAGGATTTAAATCCAAATTAAAATTAATTAATGTAAAATTAAGTTGTTATTGATGATAATTGCTAGCTGTTGTTGTTCTTTTGCAAGTTAATTTTGGATCAATTTCCTTATATGAAAACTAAATTCCTCCCATAGGATATTGGATATTAGCCACTCCATCTATATATCTAAGTTAATGAATTTCTTTGGGAGGAAACTCTTTGTCTTTGACATGTGACTCTGGAATTTTTTTTCCCCTTTCTTAAACCTTTCCTTTTGTTTGTACCTAAAGAAGCGTATTTGTAGACGGGCCCAAGAGGAGGCAAGGGACCGTGGGCCTTGGAGATATGGCTTATTGGGCTTGGACCATGGATTGTATCGATAGATCCCAAAGTTGTAAATCCTGCCTTCTCTCCCGCGGTGAATTTTTTATTTACAGACCCTGCAACCAAACATTTTGGGCTATCACTTGGCTCGTATTCAAAAAGAAAAGGAATTGTGAAAGAAAAAGGCATAAGATTTGTTTATCTCAAAACTCAAAAGATTTTTTCATGTTTGTTAAATTCCTTCACGCTTATTTATTATTTGTTAATCTCAATAGAACTGTGAAAGAATTTTTAAATATTCATCATTTGATTTTTCACGATTTAAATATTTTTAAATCATCTTTAGACTGTTTAAAAAAAAACAAATAAAAAAAATCAGGTAGAACACTTAAATTTTATTAAAAGAATTTTCCTAATATGAAAGTCTATGTATTTCTAAATATGACTCTAAAATAATAATAATAATAATAATTTTGTTAGTGAAGTTATTGTGTTTCAAGATATGGTTTATTATTTATTATAATAGTGTAATTGCTATTTGTTTTTTACTATTAAATCTTTTAACTTGGTATTAAGGGCAAGATTTTTTTTACCATGATATAGATGTTTTTTTCTGAATATATGGGTTATGTTGGTAATTTTGGTTTTAAATTCACAATTAAATTACTCATTTAACCCTTAAATAAAATAATTTAATGCCCACTATTCAAGGGCATTTTTGCAATTTTATTTTTTATGAAATAGTGTAATTACTTTGATATCTTTGAAGACAAAACCAATTAAATTCTCATATAGAGTTTTTTTTTTCATTTTACTTTGTTTTTATTGTAAATTTTAAGGGTACTCAATGACATTATTTTAAAATATATTTATTAAATGTAATTAAAAAAACCATGTTGGCACGTGCGTCATGTGTAGGTGCTCCTCACGCCATTCATAAGGTGCATGAGAAGTCATCCAGCTACCGAACACTGCTTTTTAGGAAGGTGTTTGAACGGTCTCGGCATTCTCTACCCAATAAGGTGACACGTGTGCTATCATTCACGGCGGTTTGGCGTTGGCGGTCATATATTTTCCACCCTTCTTCTATTTCTTTCCAACTAAATTTTCACGCCAACCCCTTAAAAATTAAAAAACGAGCCTTTAATTTGCTTATTCTTCAAATTTGATCTATTTTCTTTTTATTATGATTTTTTTATTTTTAATAATCTATAAAATTGGTATGCCTTTTCAATTTCACCCTCTTATTTATTTTTTTTCAAATTTCGTGCATGTTCTTTTAATTGGTATTTTTTAAGTCATTTTTTTAATTATTTTTTTTGTGATTTCACTCTCCCTTGCCTTTTTTTTTCTTATTAAATTTAATCTTTATTTTTTTATTGCTATTTGTTTTTGCCTTAACAAGCTTTTATCTAGGATAATTTTTAAAACTATTTTTTTAAATAATTTTACCCTCCTTTTTTTCCTATCAAGTTTAATCTCTACTCTTTTGATTGTTTTTTTTTTTTTGCTTTGTCAAGTTTTTAAAATTGTTATTTTAAAATTGACTTATTATAAACTTCTTGATTTGACTCGGATTTGAAATTTCACGGATTATGAGTTTTTAAGATTTTTCCGGGTTTAAAATATTTATACGGGTTTACTTGGTTTTTACAAATATTTTTTAATTTTACCCTTGTGATTTTTTAAAAAAAAATTTAAGTTTGATCTTCAATTTTTAACTGCTGTTTATTTTATCCGTGATCATTTTGTTTATTTTTTCATTAAATTACATATTCCTTGTGTTTTTCTATCAAATTTTATCTTTATTTTTTATTGTTTTTGCAAGTTTTTTATTGATATTTTTTTTACCAAACTTATCATTCAAAATTAAATTGGTTAAGAATTATGATTCTCGATTAAATTCGGGTCAAAGATTTTACAGGATACGACTTTTAGAAATTATACCAGGTTTAAAAGGTTTGCCGGGATTTTTATCCTTGTTGCTTGTTTTTTTTTTCCTTTTAGTGGACTAGTGTTTTTTTTTAAAAAAATTTGATCATATTTTAGTTTTTTTTTTCAGTTTGATTCTATTATATTAACATTCTACAATTCTTTTATATCTCACCACCTATATATTTTTTTAATTTTTTAATTTTTGTTTTAATTCTTTTAATTATAATTTATTTTGTTTGGAATCATTTCTTTTTTAATTTAATCCTCGTTGGTTTTTTTATGTCAAGTTTTATCCTCGTTCGTTTTGTTGCTGTTTTTTTCTTTTGTAAGTTTTTTTTTATTAATATTTTTCTTTGGTTTTATATTTCAAAAATATATTTGTTGACAGTTAAGTTTTTTAATTGAACCTGAATCCAGAATTTCACAAAGTTGTAGGTTTTAGAGATTATATCAGGTTTAGAAGATTTGTCCCGGGTTTGCTTGTTTTCTCTTCTTTTTTTTGAGCTTGTGTTTTTTTTTTTATCTTCCATGTTTTGGGTTTTGTTTTCTTATTTTTTGAGCTTGGTTCTATTTGGGTTAGCATTTTTTTTTATTTCACCTCCTTGCTATTTTTTAACCTGTAAATAATTTATTAAGTTATAAATGTTTTGTGATTTCACTCCTTGTAATTTTTTTAATCTTTTAAATTTGATACTTATTATTTTAATTACTATTTGGTTTGTTTGAGATCATTTTCTTTTTTTTTATTTGTTTCAGATTTCATAATTCTTATGTGTTTTTCTCTCAAATTTTATGCTTATTTTTTTGTTATTTTTTTGCAACTTTTTTTTTAAAAGATTGTATCATTCAAAATTAAATTGGATGACATTTAAATTTTTTAATTGAATTTGGATCCAGAATTCGACGAATTGCAAGTTTTTAGACTAAATTAGGTTTAAGAGATTTGTTTAGTTTTTTTTTCTTTTTCTAAACTGATTTTTTTTTAAAAGTTTTTCAATGTCTTTTTTTATAGTTTTTCTTTAATCAGGTTAGCATTGGTTATTTAATAATTCGAATAGGTTCAACCGTTCAAGTGCGGTTTTTTCAGTTTTTTTCATTTTTTATTATTATTATTATTTATATTATTCAAATTACCACTTAAAATAATAACTTGATACTTAATTTTTTTATCCCAACACTTTTTTTATATAAAACAATTAGATCGATCTACAATGAAGCATGTGCAACACATCTAAGTGACAATTCTAAAATATTTGTTTTTTTTTCTTTCTATAATACTTAAATCTCATTGGTACTATTAATAATTTTTTTTTAATAAAATTATCAGTGCATGTACAGATACATTGTCACAATCACACACCAATTCCACCTTCTAGATCCATGACCAATTGAAAACATTCAATGGTTTGATTGGTTGTTAAATTTCTCTGGCTGTTAAATTACTTCAGATCATCCCCCTAATATTCTTAACCAAAATTTCCCTCTAACTACCCCATTAATTATTATTAACAAAAACAAGAAAATAAAATAAAATAAATCTCTCCCCCTCTCCTACACACTCCAAGTCTCTGTCTTGTATAACAAGGATTCAACATTTCCACTCCATACCTGTCCAAGGAATCCTCAAAATACCAAATTCGATAAACCCTATAATATTTCATAAACAAATCACTCAAAAACACCAAAAGCCACAAACCAAAAAACTCTTCTTCTTCTTCTTTTCCCTGTCTGTTTTTTTCTAAAGTTATTATCACTTAAATCCAGTCTACTAAAAACCCATCAAAGAAAATCTGAAAAGTCTGAATCTTCTATAAAAAGTTCGAGTCTTTTTTTTTTTTTTTGCTTTTAGTATTAGTATGCATAGATCCAGAGCTGTTATGGCTTGGAATGTGTTCAAATTTTGTACGGCCTTAAGGGGTCTAGGCTCGATCATGATCTTGTTGGTGCTTGGCGTTGTTGGTGTAACATATTATGCTGTTGTTTTGAATAATTATGGCCCTGCTTTGTATGATGGTGGCATCGATTCTCTCGTTTCTCTTGCTGTCTTGATCCCATTCCATTCTTTGGTAAGATTTTATTAGAGAAAAAAATACGTGTGTGTTTGTTTTGTAGATTTCTTCTGGGTCTTAGATTTCGTGTCCCACCCCCCCTAATGTTTGATTTTTCGGGTTGCTAGTAAGATTTTTAGAAGCGGGTTTTTTAAGGATCTTACGTTTTTTTTTTTTATTGAAGTTAAGAAAATTGTGATGAAGCTAAAATGAGTCTCTTGAGAATCCTAGGAGATAAAAAAATGTAAAATCTTTAGCTTAAAATAGTGTAAAAACAGCAATTCACTGGTAATAGTGGTAACTTGGTATTTTGTCTGAATTTTGCAGTTAGTGATGCTACTGTGGAGTTACTTTTCTGTTGTTTTAACTGATCCGGGGAGCGTGCCTCCTAATTGGAGGCCTGCTATTGATGAGGAAAGAGGGGAGGCTGACCCGTTGAATGGATCAGAGTTTAGTGGAGTGCAGTCTGACCAATCAAATCAAAGAATCCGATATTGCCGGAAGTGCAACCAGCTGAAACCACCTCGTTGCCATCATTGTTCTGTTTGTAAGTTTCTATACTCTGATCCCTCTATAGCATTCTTTAGCTTTAGTTAGTTTTTCCATTAAAGAAAATAATATTTGGTGTTGTGTTTGTTTCAGGTGGGAGGTGTGTGCTAAAGATGGACCATCATTGCGTATGGGTTGTAAATTGTGTTGGGGCCTTGAATTATAAGTATTTTCTTCTATTTTTGGTAAGTTTGCCTTCCCGCTTCATCCCACGAAGGTTTCCTATTTCAAAATTCTTGTTCAGCTGAAATAATGTGATGCACCTCTTCTGTACCTTTTGGTTTAATGTTGGTTTTTGATGTATCTCTTAGCTTTTAAAAGAGATGTTTATTGTAATGCGAATAGGCTTTTGTTTTGTTTAAAGGGTAAGCATAATTGTGGTTGGTAGTTGATTGATGTTTCTTGTTTCATGTCCCAGTGGGTAGGCAGAGGGAGGTATATGTGGTTCAAAGTTTCCATCCAGGGCTCATGTCATGTGAAGTTGAGAATACGTTGTCTTACCATATTTATGTTGTCCAACATGTTGGAAGTTTGGGACTGAACTAGTTGTCTGATGTGCCTGTGGTGCGTTGAATTTTGACAAATGTTGAGCTGCCTGCCTGTATATTAGCATACAACCTTTCCTTATTTCAGTAATAAATTACGTTATCAAATCAGCAGGTACTTCTTTCTTGTATAACTTGGAAGATACAGCCTAGGCTGTTTAACAAAGCTCCAATTTTCAGTTTAGAGTGTGGTTTAACCTGGAAAAGATTTTTTGTGGATGGTCAGACACCAGCATCATTAATTTCGGTGTCTACCTTTCGAATCTGATGACTCAGAGGTCATATTTTTCATGAGTTTGTGTTGTTTTTGTTTCTCTCGTCTTTCTTCTTTTTTTCTTTTAGCTTTTAGAACAAGTTGTCTGGATTTTAGAACATTGTTCTACATAATCAAATAGAACTTGCTATAAGAAATAGTTGCTAGCACTAGGAAAACAGACTTGGCTTTTAGTATATGCTCTTTTTTATTTGGGGTTTCTACGTAATCGTGGGTCGCCTGACATATAATATTTTTCTTGATGTCTAATTACTTGCAATCTTATATTTTGATGCAGTTCTACACATTTCTTGAGACAAGTCTTGTAACTTTATCTCTTTCACCACACTTTATAGCATTCTTTAGTGATGGAGAAATTCCTGGGACTCCAGGCACCCTTGCAACCACATTTCTTGCCTTTGGTAAGTTATACTTAGCCTGGCTTTCTGACCTACATAATGGTGAAGTCTGCTGTTTCTAAAACTATTAGCGATGTTTTTCAGTCTTAAATCTGGCGTTTGCATTGAGTGTTCTGGGATTTCTGATCATGCACATATCGCTTGTGTCTGCTAATACTACAACTATTGAGGTATTTCTTTCACTTAACTTTGTGTATTTCTTCCAGATGTCAATTTGCCATGCACTTGCAGCTGTTACCTGCTTTGTGGATGTGGTATAAGAAACAGTGATGACTCTATGCAGTGTCAATGTCTAGTAAAAATTGGTAGATGAGTAGGTGTTTGGGAAATAGTTTAGGTACTGCACTGGTGGGTCTATATATCACGTTGATGTGTTGCTTTGCCCCATGCTCATAGTCATGAATGTTCACTTCTCTGATCTTTGATACTCAATTTGCTCGGTTTTGTGTGGGTCTCCTGATACACCAATATTCAGAAGAAATAGAATTGTTGCCATCTTTGTTAAAGATGTTGTACTGATTGAGCTGCTAATGTCTTGTTTTCAGGCATACGAGAAGAAGACCACCCCAAAATGGCGCTATGACCTTGGTCGAAAGAAGAATTTTGAGCAGGCTAGTACCTTCTGTGATTTATTTTTGATTGTTTATTTCATTAAAGCTCTGTATGAAAGCTAAGAGAGGGTTAAATTTATGCTGTCACTGATTTAATGTACTTGTGATAGTATTACCTTTTGAATTACTTCTAGGCATATTAAATGTATGAAAGGTGTGAGAATCAGGATGGCTATAAAATACAATACTCATTGCATACTCAACACGCAATGCATTGTCTAAGTGCAATGTCATAGCACTATTTTACTATAAATCAGAAAAGCATCATAGAATGCTAATGCTATGTAGCGAAGATAAATGTTTCATAGCCTTGAGGGATGTGTTTGAGCTCTGCTGTTAGGAAATTGTTCCTGGTGCGCTTTCAAATTGTATCATAGTTAAAATTTATCACTTCATTATGCATATGGTTGAGCTGTGTTGAAATGGTAATCCTTTGACCTAATATATTGTGAAAGTGCAATGTCAAGTTACTATAACCACCTTTCATTTGATTTCAAGTTGTGCTGCCTGGTTATCTAGCTTGGTATGCCCGTCTTTGCCTTTCATTTGATTCACAGTTGCCTGGTTATTTGTTTAATATTTGAATGTGTTATGCTTATGTTACAGGTGTTTGGGGCAGATAAGCGATACTGGTTCATTCCGACTTATTCAGACGATGATTTACGGCGAATGCCTGCACTTCAGGGTCTTGAATATCCATCGAAACCCGACTTTGATTCCCAGGAATTCTAGGCAGCAGTTGTGCATCCATGAATGAGGATTTTTTTTT
>Ga0307509_10011554_pt1 | contig 10676 bp, 17 predicted proteins | sample 10_EM_MG_FD_202245 | JGI IMG/M metagenome (GOLD analysis project Ga0307509, IMG submission 202245) | Populus trichocarpa ectomycorrhiza microbial communities from riparian zone in the Pacific Northwest, United States - 10_EM | ecosystem: Host-associated > Plants > Roots > Unclassified | place...
CATCTGTCCCCGGAGTTTCTTCGTTTCTTCCTCCAGTTCCCGCCTCGTCTCCCCATCCTTCTCCTCCAACGCCTGCATCATCTCCCCTTTAATGGCCTTTAACTCAGCCTGGTGCCGCCTAATCTGCTCGTTGAGTTCTCGGTTGACGGCTTCTCCAGCCGCAGTGTCGACGATATCCTTGTGTTCATCCACCAGCTCCCGCTGGATCTGCAACACGACCGGGTGGTTCGCCGTGATCCCCCGAATGATATCGTGGGCGGATTCGACGGTGTTGTGATGGCGAACCATCTGTGCACCCTTGTCGAGGACCGGCTTGAAGAAGTTACTGGAGAGTTCGTCCTCGCGAGATTCACCAACGTCGCTGGACACTTCGCCCCACATGTTGGTGACGAGAACGACGTTTCTCAAGGTCGTGTCACCACAAAGTTCACGGAACATCTTGAAATTCCGCCCGGTAATCCCGGTAAATCGTTTGTCGGAGATCCGGTAGAGGTAGATGACACCAGCGAGCTTAGACCCTTTCTCGTATCTGTCGAGGAGATCAGCCCGGAAGGACGGAAATCGTCATTGTGTCTTACGCTGTAGCCAAGAAAGCCGCAATCATCTTCAAAACTTCCGTATCGCTCCTTGTAGTGTCGTCGAATCCTGGGGTATCGATAAGGATCACCTTTCTTCCATTGAGGGTGAACATATTTGCGAGTTGGACCTCCCCAGTGCACGATTCCAGGTTCGTCCCGATCCGCAAGTTCGAGCCGCTTGCGATGTTGACAAACTAGAGGCAGTAGGGTAAGCTTCTAGTCACGAGAACGAGACGAACCTACATACGGTTGTTTTCCCGCTTCCAGTTGCACCCATGACACTGTGGCGACCGTTAGGGTTATGTTTTGACAGGTACTGGGTTGTCGGGTACACACGCGATCGTGATGGGTAGAACGGGGGCCGACCGGTTCATGCTCCAGCGGCCCCTCCCCCGCCGGCGTGGAAAGCTATGGGATGTTCGATCGCTGCATCGTGTCCAGGATCGCGGGGGTATCTGACCTTGAATTGTACGACGGCTGGGCAGAACTCCTACAACCCGACATTAGGTCAGCCATCGCGAGTGGCCAAGTGGGAAAGGAGTTGAACGTACGGAGTAAAACGAGGATGCATCTGTGAAACGGAGCGAGCTGCGTATTGGCGGCGTTCAACCTGTTCCACCTCCCTTATGCGTGGAGGGGAAGCGCCGTGGGATGTGGGCGCACAGTGTGGCGACCAATGGAACGCACAGATCAAATCGCTGTGTGCCGTGGACCGGCCCGCGGATGGAAAGGTGAAGGTGTTTGATGAGCAATAGAGCCCAGTTTACGTCTTTTCGACGCCGAAGCGGTGCATGGGGCGCAGTATACTGCCAGCACACGACGGGCGATGTATCTGGATTCTGGACGGGTGAGAGGACGTCCGCGCCATGAGGGATGAAATATTCCCAAATCTCCTGGTGTTCTCCCTCGCGTAGATAAGTAGTGGGGATGATTATCTGATAGGAGTCAGACGGAAAGGTCCGACTGCGGGCTGATGTCCCTTTTGCTTCTCGAGCCCGAGGAAGGGTTGAACCTCTCCTGGTTTTGCGACTCATGGCAAGCACTCTGCGGAAACTCAAGAGTCTCGTACTCTCCCACACCACAGACAGCGAACAAATCACGAATTTGCTCGAGACCGCCTCCGTTCCGCTCCATACCGGGGATTGTAGGAGTTGTTCCGATCCGTGCACTGACGGTACGTCATTATCACCCCCTTCCATCTCTCGAGAGTTATTCACGCATCCTGAGGGGGTTGTAGGTCATGAAGGCTGGAAATTTGACGTGGATATGGAGACTCAGATGCTTGGGAGCGTAAAGCCCTATAACCGTCAGGTAGGTCGTCTGTCGTTGGTGCGACCCAATCATCAGAACCCTCGTAGATCGTGATATCGACTGGGAAAGCCGACTGGGAACGAGAGGTCACCGAAGTCAACGGCTCTCTTGCCGCGTTGGTTCACGCCATATCCCCCAAGCCTACGATGAAACCTGCCGATTTCGTGGCTAAGAAACTCCAACACTCAGTTCCTGGGGTATTCAATCAAGGCGAAGGCGCCCGCCTCTCGATCCTCAATGGGAGCCACACGACGATTTCGGAGCACCACGACCGAGAGACCGTTCTCATCTTCCCGGACTATCGGGTCGTTTTCGGGGTTGAGAATACGCCCAAAGCTGCGGAACTGTTGTACGAGAAGGCTGTGAGTCCGAGTACGACGTACATCCCAACCATACCGGAGGAGCGCGAAGATGGAGAATTGCCGTTCGGAATCCTACCAATACCATACTCCTGTGTGATCCTGCTTTGTGTGTCGCCTTTCCTCTGCGGTCTCTTCTCTCTCACTTATTTGCCCTGTCTGCCAGGTTCCCACAAGCGACGAGACAATCGTTGCCACGTCGCCGCGCCCGTTCTCGAAAATGGTACGTTCCCCATTGCAAATCAACCACAGCACATCCCCTGAACACGTCCTATGCGCGCAGAATTCATTCACGCCCTGCAACACCGTAACTGGACAGTAGACACCAACCTCGATCACCACCACCTCCACGACGTCCTCCCTCCCTCAAAACCTCCCACCGCAGCAGCCTCCCAAGTGGACCTCAACCCGGAGCAAGCAAAAGAGGAAGACCTTGATGATGGCCCTGAACCCAAGGCACCCGCCCAATTCCCCGGTAACATCTCCCCTCGCATGCTATGGAACCTCAAGCGCGCACTCGTCCTCAAGAACTCCCACATTGGTGGACACAAATACGCCGGAAACGTCATCGTGAGTGACCACTTGTTTCTTGACCTGTTCGGGTTTAGGTCCCCGTTTCCTTTCTTCGGCTTGGATACCGATCCTGAGCGCGATGACGAGGAACACATGCTCCTTGACGTCAGAAATTACGCTTTCCCGCCCACGGTGTTATCCAATTCGATCGCTTTCAGCGCCCACCATTCCGACTTTGAAGTTCCGTTATCTCTCCCGATATCTTATCTCTCATCTTTCGGAACTGGTTGCTTATCCACATCTTCCATAGATTTGCACTCCTGCGGGACAGTCAATTTGGTATGGTCGGGTCACCCAACACGAAGTCGAAACGATTGTCGAACAGACCATCGTTCAGGGCAAGATCATACCTTCCCTCTTCAGAGCTGGTATGAACGTCTCCAGGCCAGGTTGCCTCTCATTGCACGATTGGTAACCCCCGTCCCGCGGTGGTTCCGACCCACTAGACTATGACCAGACGCCCTCCAATGACCTTCCCTCCCCTAGACTTTGCTAGACCTCATGATGTAACTAAAGGGTTATCGCCTTTATTCACGTTTAACGCGGGCGATATATACCGTAGAGGAGATTAGATTTAGGTGAAAACCGAGAGAAACAAAGTCTTGCATTGAACGGGTGTGTACTCTGCAGGACCCTATGAAAGTCAGGAGAATGAACGAATTTATGTATGTCAGAAACACAAAAGGCTCAAGCGAAAAATTAGTGGGGGTGTATACGAAGACGTTTGGTTTGGTTTGCTAGAAATGATAAAAGTCGCGACGGCAGAAAGGGGATCGTTACAACAGAAAGGTTTATTGGAACATACCGGAAGCAGGATTCACCGTAGCTGATTGTAGTGACACAACGATTGCGAACAAGGGACAAAGATTGTGAGGAGGGAGAGCATATCAGGGTGCGTGGGGGGATATCGTCGGGGTGTGTGCCGACAAGGCGAATGAAGGGCGGACCGGAGTAAGGAATGTGGGCGGGGGTACCAAAAACTGGGTGTATGACGAGGAACCAGGGAGTATGATGGCAGTGACGGGTGCTGATCCGTAGCGACGGGAAAGAATGCAATAGGGACGTTGCTCGTGATGTTATTACAGGGGATGATCGGCTTCGCATGTGCTGGGCCAGGAGCAAGATGGGGGAGGAGAGGATGGTTCGAGGGGAGCCTTCAAAGCAAAGCGGAGGTTCAGGATGACCGTATCCGGGCTCAGAAGTCGTCGATCTGCCCTCTTCTCCGATGGCCCGCGTACCGTCCAGCAGGTTTTGTGTGGTTCTCCACTTCGTCCTCTGTAGTCGGCTCCTGCCACTCATCGTCATCTTCAACCGCCTCATCTGCCCTCCTTCCCCTCAGTTTGCCGATCGCGGCTGATATGAGGTCGCCCGCGTCCTCTCCGTGATAGGTGAACCCTCGGAAGTTTTCCTGTATGCTGCTTGTCAGCGGGGGACTCTCGTCTCTCCTTTCCCTTGAACCCTTCCTGCCCCCATTCCCCTTGTTGATCTTCACGCCCTTCTTCGGCCCACTCTTCGAAATCTCGATCCCCTTCGGCTTCAAGCTGGATATAGTCGTCATCCCGAAACCTCCAAACCCACCCCCGCTTGGTTTCCGCCCATTGGTATCCGACCCGAGTGGTCCGTTTGGTAAATGAGTCATGCTTGAGCTACGGCTCACCCAAGCTTCTGATGGATCGTCGTCGTCGAGGAAGTCGTTGACGCCCAACCCGCTGTCGTTCAGATCCGTAGTGGTGAACTCGGGGTCGAAGTTGGCGACGGACTCGTCTGATTCTACGACAGGCTTGAAGGGTGGGGTGACCTGCTTGAGGGAGAGCGCTGTCCAGTCGATCGGCTTGAAGAACGTATGTTCTTTCAGTTCTGCCGCATCTCGTATGGCTCCCAGCCGGTGTTTAGGATTCCGGTTTAATAGCTGCACAATGGCTGTTAGGACAGGAATCCCGAAGCGGGGGTCAACTTGCCCCTTTCACAAACTGTTTCCCATCTTCGTTGATGACGCCCCTGGGGAATCTGATCTTGCCGAAACAGATGTTCTTGTACATCTGCTGTGTGTCCTCTGCGTAGAACGGGCTCCAGCCGCAACACATCTCGAACAGAAGGACACCGAGTGACCACCAATCTACCATTTTCGAGTACCCGTGTTCGTCTAAAAGCACTTCGGGTGCCAGGTATTCCGTCGTTCCGCAGAACGTATTCGTCAGCTCGTCCGCGCGCAAGTCCGGTTTTGACAGTCCGAAATCGCACAGGGCAACGTGACCTGTAGCGTCGAGAAGGATGTTCTCTGGCTTCAAATCCCTGACAAAAGAGGTTAGGGACTCGGAGAATGGAGACAAACGTTTGGGATTCTTACCTGTAGACAATGTCATACTTGTGCAGGTGTTCCAACGCCAAGATCAACTCAGCGATGTAAAACCTTGCCCTCTCCTCGCTGAATCTTGTTTCCTTCTGTAGATGCCAGAAAAGCTCTCCACCGCTCTTAAAGTCCGTTATGAGATACAGATCGGCATCGGTCTGGAAACTGAACTTCAAACCGACAAGGAACGGTGAGTCGAGGGACCGTTGGAGGATTTTGCGTTCTCCGATGGTATGAGCAACCTCCTTCTTAGCGACGATCTCCTTCTTGGAGAGGACCTTCATCGCGTAGATTCTCTTGGTATCTCTCTTCCGCACCTGGAAGACCTTGCCGAATGTTCCGCGACCGATGAGCTTGAGGAACTCGAAGTCTCTCGGGGTTAACGCGCGCTTAGTCTGTTATCCCGCCCGGTTAGCGCGACGGCTAAGAATGGAAACGCCGACGGGGTTACCAACCTTGTACGCTTCGAACGTGATCTGGACCCTCATCTCACCGCTTACAGGTTCGTTCTCCAACGGCGTTAACCTAAAACCACACAGAATCAGCCCACGGTGTCAAGAATTCAGGGGACAGTCCCGTACTTGTACCAATGATCGACTGTGTGATCATGTACGAGGGTCGGTTTGATTTGGACAGTGCCGAGGAAGGAATGGGTGTCTTCCGAGCGGTCGTAGATATTGCATATCAAATGCGATTCTTCCGACGTAACATCGCTAGATAGAGCGGAGATACGTTCAGCAGTCGCTCAGGACCGAAAGGATGAAAAAGGGCCAACGAAAAAGATGGAGAACGGGTGTGTGGGTAGCCTGCGAAGTTTCCGATAAGGAGGGAGATTAAGACCCTAAGACTCACAAGGAAACTTCGTGCTTCCACATGGGATTGTGGGCCGATCTAGAAGTAGAGCCCAAAACGCCGCTAGTCTTTGAGAGGAGGGATTTCGTTTGGGTCGGGAGTTGTAAATTGGGGGGGCGACCGTTGGGAGTTAATGAGCCGTTCCGCTTGTCCGTTGGGCCCTTGTTGCCGATTGCATTGAGGGTGGCGAGTGCGGTGGAAGAAGAGTTCCGAGATAAGGTGGTAGCAACTCCCTTGACTTCTTTGTCGGCCTCGTCCGTGGGATCTCTTGAGACGAACTCGTTCTGTTCGAACTGGACGACGACGTAGGGGCGGGCGTGAAGAGACGGTACGTTCAAACCCCTCCCTTGAATGAGTTTGACGTGGATCTGACCCTTGGATGGGCCAGATGCTTGGGGTTTTGGAGGTGATTGAGCCGGCGGAGGTTTTGACTTTGGCTTCGGGGGCTCCATTATGTTGAAGACGGGGGCATGAAAAGTAGTGGTGGGAGAGGCTATCGGGGTTTTTGTCGCGAGGTGGACGTTGGTGGTGATTATGGGTGTGAGGATGAAGGTCGGGGTGGTCGGGACGTTGTTGTAATCAATAGAGAGGCCTGTGGGAGAATCGAAAGGGTTTGACTTCTCCCCGCCGGTCATCCCAGGCTTTGGCGTAGTTTCGCCACTGGGCATCCAAAATCCGAGCATAAATGAGATTATAAGTGGGGAATGGTGGTGGTCGGAAGGGAAGGTAGTCCGCAGGAGAAGAAGGTGTAGCGAGATGTAGATATAAGATTCACTCCACATTTGATCCAAGCTTCTCCTTGCCCTTTCGCATTCCCGCCATCCCCAGCCCAACGAGAAATCCCAGGAGGGTCGACTGACCGGTCGTCCGTAAACCTAATCTGTCTATACAGAATGAAAAGATAAGATAAGGCCGTTGTAATGAACGGGGGGAGCACTTACAGACAAGCCCGAATATCGCGCCCGTCCCCACCCCAGCTCCGACCTCCGCCAATTCTTCTAACCCATGACCCAGCCTGCGAATGCTCTCCTCAATCGTGACCCAGCCCATCGCAGTCGCACTCAGCTTGAGGCCCTGTCTGCCCCCCTCCCGTAGTCCTCCGAGTATCTTTCGGTAGTTTTTCGTTTTGTTGTAGAAGTACCAGCCCTGTAGCGTGGTCGGAGCCCGGTGCGCGTTCTCCGCCAGGAAGCGGAGGCCCTCCTTCCGCGAACCGCGTACTGCACCAATGACGGTCCCGACCACCAGCGCTGCCCCCGGCACCTGGTACAGTCGAGGCGGAACGTTTATGTGGATGGCTTCATTTTCTTGCATGAATATTTGGGGATTCGAGACGGAACCCTGGTGGCGGCGGATGTCTTGGATTTGCGCATGCTTGTCCCTTCAAACAAGTACAAATCTGTTGTGGACCACAAACAACTATCTTGTCTTTCCTTCCAATCTCTTTGCCGCCCCTTGCGATTTCGACTCGAGAGCCGTTTCTTTCCAGATTCCAAGAGTTATTGCCAGGATGCGCCATTGCTCTATCGCCCATAGCCCCCGCCAACCGCGGCACTTTTCTTGATGACATAAGCAGCCGTGCCTCGCCTCGACTTCAACGTCCGAGCACGAACACACAACCCAGCACTCAACCTGGCCAGCCACACTTCCCCTCCGACTCCAAATCTCCCTACCAGCTATACGTTCAACTTCCAGCGAGAAACGAGTTCGTTCGTCCATCCCTGATTCGCCGTTGCTATGGACCTGGAGCAACAGCAGACCCAGCAACAACTCCAGCAGATGATCCCAGCCAACATCCTCGCCGCTCCCAATCCTTACTTCCCAGATCCAAACCCCGACCTTACTGGAGGCCTACCGATTAGTCTCGATTCCCTCAGGGATGGTCCACCGGGGAGCAAGCCCTTTTATCCCTACTCGACTCTCATTCGGTTCGTGTCTCCCCGCACCCTCTCTCGTCCACCTCACCGACTAATCATGTCTTTTGGTCTAGTTACGCGATCAAAGGCTCACCAACCGGAAAACTTCTACTGGAGGACATCTACTATGCTATCGAATCCAGAGTGAGTAGCGCCAGGTTCATGTTCAAGTCGCGTCGAGTTTGCTCACGACTCTATCAGTTCCCCTATTTCCGAACCGCCCCAGCCGGGTGGAAGGTACGCATCTCGCGAACTCCCCTTCGGCGCGTCCCTCTCAACGCTGTTTGCATTCCAGAATTCCGTCCGCCACAACCTTTCCCTGAACCCATGTTTCGAAAAAGTGGCCAGACCATTGACGGACAGGGGCAAAGGCTCGTACTGGACTGTCAATGACTCGGTGGATCCGCGTACGGGTGTGCACCGTATTCGCAAGAAGAAAGGCAAAGGGTCCAAGAACAATAACGCCGGTGCATCTGGTACGGGTAGCGACGACCCTGACATGGATCCAGATTATGCGCCACCCGGTGGTGGTGCTGGCGGGGGTAATGGGAATGCGGGAGGTCCTAGCAGCCCGTTTGACACCACCGCGTATGTGGTACCCCAAGATATCCCACAGAATGAGGGGACGAGCAGGGTCGTGCAGCCTCCGCCACCACCCCCTTCGCCTTTCCCAGCGGCTTTCCCACCTTCGTAGGTCTATCCATCCCAATGTGGCGCCGCATTTTTTGACTCGCCTCGCCTCCGTCACAGGTTCGACCCGACCTTCCCACCGCATCTACTCCCTCCTCCTCCCGGAATCCCTGGGATCCTACCCCCCTTCAATGCAGATGAAGCGTTCGATATGGACGAACATGGGAACCTTGATTGGAAGTCCATGTGGAGGAAGGAGCTGAGCCAGCTTATCCAAGTTACGGACGAACAGGAAAAGACGGGCATCGACCAGGAGTGGTTTAGGATTATGCTATGGAAGTTGAGGGCAGCGTTCTTCACACCCCCTCCCCCACCAGCTGGACACCCGGGACATCCCCCACATCCCGGGCTCCCAGGACATCCCCCACAACCCGGTCTCCCAGGACATCACCCCCACACGCCCGTGTTGCAACCTCCCCCACCACCACCACATGCGGGTAACCCCGAAGGTGTGGTTTTGGCCGGTGTATCAGTGCAACAGGTCCAACCAGACCGCTGATCTCGTGGTGCTTTGGTGTAGTCACGACGCTAACGGTCTCTTTTTTCGACTTCTGGCTCCCTTGCGGCTTGGTTTGTTCGCCCCGTTACATACGCTTTCGGCTTCGTGGAGTCCCTCTGAATCATGGACTTCGGACGATGATTCCGAGTTGCGTCTCCTTTCGCGCCTTTCTTTCTGATCGATGGAATCCTCCTGCTCTCAACCCACACTTCACTATCCCCTACTTCCTTATCCCTCGAAATGTTTTCCGATATGCAGTTTGAACGTGAGCCTTGCGTATATCTCTTTTTGAATTCTAAGTACACCGTGTAGGTACACTTGCAATTTGAGTACGCATTCGTTTCCCCACAACGCGTGGTGCTACATCCAGCTCATTGGCTCCGATCCCGGCGGCATTGCGCTGTCCACATCCCACGACATTGCGACGGATCTGAACTTGGGGGTGCGTCGAACCGATCGTCGGCCGGCCATCGAACCCGTGGAGGTCCAAGGCGCTTCGGGCACTTTCTCCGGGGTCGGGGATAGGCTGGGGGGTTTGTCCCCGTCACGGCGTCGGTTCCGCTTGCGTTTTTGCGGTCACGCAGCCTGAGTTCCCGTTCGACCCGGGAGGGCAGGAACCATACCTGACTCATGATCTCTTGAACTTTTTGCCGCAATTTGCAGGGTCTGATCATGTGATCCCCGACGTGGTTTTTCCTAAAGGGGAGGGTGAAGGATGAATCGATGACTTCCCAAACGTCCGTCAAAAGCGTATCACCCCATCAATTGCCTGGAGCGAGGACGTTGGTACGTACGATCTCGTACGCTCTGCTTATCCCTGTTTGGGACCTGACATCGCCTCGAAGGCCAATCCCATGGGTGGGAGGTACGAACGCTCGCCGTCAAATTCGTGAGCGATCACCGCGCATCCGCTACTGCGATCTATGGACAGGGTCTTGAGTACTCGTGGATTGATCATCGTCCCACCTAATGAGGATATCAGTCCCTATCAGGTTGTGAATTCAGTCTGGTGTGAAGAGTTCCTTTGCCAGGCGGTGGAGAGGCACGATACGGTCGTATATATACGGCCTCGTTCCCGGCCTCCCCCCCTCCTTCGCCCCCGCTGCATTGCAATGACGTCCAGTGAAATCCGCCCCATTAGTGGGCTATGTCTTCAGAGCCTGGACTTCCTCAATAACGAAAAGTAAGCAGATCCAGCTTCTTGACTCCGGGGTGTAGATTAAATTTTTGGATTGAACCCCCAGCTTGACCCTCAACGTGAGTCCGGCCGCCTAATTCACTCCCGCTGCAGTTGCGAAAGGCGATCCGACACCGGACATACCTAGGCTGTTTCGAAGGCGTTTTCTGCCTTGTACGTTTACGACTATTTTTTGACCATCGGGGATGAGGTGCGTGTTGTCACATTCCGCGTTGGCGAGTTGCTCAATCATGTGCTGTAGGTCCGGTTCGCGTGGAATGGCCGGAAAACGTGGTGTTCGTCGGGCGCTCTTCGTTTCAAAGTTTACTAGGCTAACGAGCCTTCTAGTATTCTCGATCTATGTTCTCGTGAGT
>Ga0307509_10011555_pt1 | contig 10676 bp, 8 predicted proteins | sample 10_EM_MG_FD_202245 | JGI IMG/M metagenome (GOLD analysis project Ga0307509, IMG submission 202245) | Populus trichocarpa ectomycorrhiza microbial communities from riparian zone in the Pacific Northwest, United States - 10_EM | ecosystem: Host-associated > Plants > Roots > Unclassified | place...
TCGACCGCGATCCAGGGCTACGCGTTCGACACGCTCGAAGCGTCGAAGGTAGCGCTACGCGACCTCGTCGGCGGTCGAGGTCGTGCCGATCTGATCGAGGTGCTCGAGACCACGGGCGGCAAGCGGATGCCACCGGACTCGCCGCTCGATCCCCAGGACATCGATCTCATCAAGGCCTGGATCGCCGCCGGCGCGCAGGGGCTGTGATGCGCATCCTCCTCGTCCTCGCGGTCCTCTGCGCGGCCAGCGTCGCGCACGCCTATCCCCAGTACCAGCTGTCGCACGACGCGACGTGTACCGCATGTCACCTCGCCCCCGACGGCGGCGGCATCCTCACCGAGAACGGCGTGATCACCGCCGAGTCGGCGGCGTGGAAGCCGGGCGACGGCGCGTTCATGTACGGCATGACCAAGCCGAGCTGGCTCGAGCTCGGCGGTGATGTTCGCGGCGCGGCCGGTTACGTCAACCCGGGGATCAGCAGCGTCGCCGCCTATCCGATGCAGGCGGAGGTCGCGGCGAGCGCGCACTGGTCCGGGTTCTCGATCCACGCACTCGCCGGGTTTCGCCGCCCGCTCGACGGTGGCAGTCCGGTGCACGTGCTGTGGTCGCGCGAACACTACGTCATGTGGCAGCAGGATCCCGGTAGTGGCCACGGCCTCTACATTCGCGCCGGCCGGTTGATGCCGACGTTCGGCCTCCGGCTCGCAGAGCACGTCGTCTACACCCAGCGGTTCGGCGGCGAGCCGCTGTACGGCGAGGCGTACGCGCTCGCCGCGTCCTACGTCACCGATCGCTGGGAGGTCCACGGCTCGGGCTTCGTCCACGATCCGATCGCGAGCGCCGTCGAGCATGGCGACGGTGGCGCGCTCTATGCGGAAGCCCGGCTCGGCGAGCACGCCGCGGTCGGTGCCGAAGGCAAGTACAGCTCGAGCCCCGAGGCGCACAGGACCTACGGAGGCGTCACGGGGAAGTTGTTTCTGCCGGGACCCGGTCTGCTGTTCCTCGCCGAGGCCGAGGTGATCCGCCAGACGCTCGTGGTCGGCTCGGACCACGTGACCCAGCTCGCGGGCTATCTCCTCGGCAGCAAGCCGCTCGGCGGCAGCTTCCTGCTCGATGTCGGCGTGGGGCACTTCACCCAGGATACCCGCGTGAAGGGGCTGTATCGCGACTGCCTCGACGCCAACCTCCACTGGTTCATGACCTCCCACGTCGAGTGGTTGCTGACGTTACGCGCCGAGGTGCTCGATCTCGGCAGTAGCACGAATGGCGGCTATGCTCTCGCACAGGTGCACTACCGGCTGTGACCACGCGCGTCCTGCTTGTCGAGGATTACTCGCCGGTGCGCATCGCGTTGCGCGACGGGCTCGCGGACTACGACTACACGGTCGATGTCGCGGTCGATGGCGAGGAGGGGCTCGGCCTCGCCGAGAAGAACACGTATGACGTGATCATCCTCGACGTCCTGTTGCCCCGGCTCGATGGCCTCGAGCTCGTGCGGCGGCTGCGCGCGAAGCACGACAACGTCCCGGTGCTGATGCTGACGGCGCGCGATACCCTCGAGGACAAGGTGGCGGGGCTCGATGCCGGCGCCGATGACTACCTGGTGAAGCCGTTCGAGCTCGCCGAGCTCCTCGCGCGATTGCGCGCGCTGGTCCGCCGCTCCCAGACGACGCGGCCACCGGAGCTCCAGATCGAGGATCTCGTGATCGACACCGTGAAGAAGAAGGTGTGGCGCGGTGAGGTCGCCATCTCCTTGTCGGCGCGCGAGTACGCGCTGCTCGAATATCTCGCGGGACGCGCGCATCAGGTCGTGACACGCTCCGACATCTGGGAACACGTGTACGACTTCCGCTCCGAAGCCCAGTCGAACGTCGTCGATGTCTACGTCGGGTACCTGCGCAAGAAGCTCGGCGCACCGACGATCATCCACACGCGGCGCGGCATCGGTTACGTCCTCGGTGAGGAACAGTGAGCACGTTCTCGATCCGCAACCGGCTGATCGTCGGCGCGGTGCTGGGCGTCGCCGTGACCTACCTCGCGAGCGCGTTGATCGTGACGCTCGTCGTGCAGCGCTCGCTCTACGCGCAGTTCGACCGCGACCTCCTCGCAAAGACCCGCCAGCTCGCCGAGCAGGTCGAGCAGCACCGGGGCCAGCTCGAGAACGAGATCGATCCGCGCACGCTGCCCGAGACCGAGGCCTTCCAGCTCTGGGCGCGCGGGCTCTCGGTCGACAAGTCGTCGAACCTCGGCGACACGAACCTGGTCGCGTACGTCGGGGTTCGCGAGATCACGCTGCCGAACGGACACACCGCCCACCAGGAGACCTGGTACGCGTACGCGAGGCTCGAGGGGCGCCGCCAGGTCCCGAGCTTCCCGATCATCCTCGCGCTCGCCGCCGAGACCGGTGACATCGACGCCTCGACCCACGAGGTGATGGTCGTGATGATCGCGATCGGGCTCACCGGCCTCGTGTTCTGCATCCTGTTCCTGCTCGCCGTGGTCTATCGCGGGATGCGACCGCTGGGCACGCTCGCGGCAGCGATCGAAGCGATTCGCGTCGACGACCTCGCGATCCGGCTGTCGCCGGAGACCCGCGCCGTCGAGTTGCGGCCGATCGTCGGTCGGCTCGACGACCTGCTCGCGCGGCTCGCGGCGGCGATCGCCCGCGAGCGCGAGCTGACCTCGGAGATCGCGCACGAGCTGCGCACGCCGCTCACCGGGCTACGCACCACCCTGGAGGTCGCGCTCGATCGCGAGCGTGGCGCCGAGCGCTATCGCGACGCGATGCAGCGCTGCCTCGCGATCACGATCGAGACCGAACGGATGGCGACGTCCTTGCTCTCGCTCGCGCGGCTCGACTCCGGGCAGGCGAAGGTGGCGTTGTCATCGATCGATCTCGACGAGCTCGTCCGCGGCAGTCTCGCGCCGCTCCAGGCGAAGATCGCGCAGCGGCGGCTCGAGCTGGTCACGAAGCTCCAGCCGATCACGATCTCCAGCGACGCGGACAAGCTCAAGGTCGTGCTCGCGAACCTGTTCGACAACGCGACGACCTACGCGACCGAGGGCGGTCTGGTGACCGTCACGCTCGATGACGAGGTGCTCGAGATCCGCAACTCGTGCGGCACGCTGCAGCCATCCCAGATCGAGCACGTGTTCGAACGGTTCTGGCGCGGCGACCCGGCGCGCGCCGAAGGTGGACACGCGGGAATCGGGCTCGCGCTCGTCCAGAAGCTGCTGGTCTTGCTGGGCGGCTCGATCGAGGTCTCGGTCTCCGGCGGCGAGTTCGTCGCACGCGTGCGCTTCAGCCGATCGGCACGCTGAGCGTCGCGGTGTAACCGGCGCTCGTCGAGCCCGACATCGCGGGGGTCTCCTGGGTGGCGCCGTCGCTGAACACGTTGTCGGTCGCGAGCGTGATGTTCGAGAAGTTCGTCACGGACTGGGCGTAGCCGGTGGTCGCGAACACCTCGTCGCACTGGGCCTTCGGCAGCGCGAGCTGGCTGACCGAGATCTTGTTGTTGCCCGAGGTCGCCGATGCGACGTTCGTGTAGACCTCGAAGTGGATGTGCGGCCAGCGGCCGGAGTAGCACGCGGGGAAGATCGTCGTGAACGTGACCTGGCCGTTCGCGTCGGTGACCTGGACGCCGCGGAGGTAGCTGTCGGCGGTGACGCCGCTCGAGTACAGCGAGTAGTTGCCATCGCGATCGCAGTGCCAGATGTAGACCGCGTAGCCGACCGCGGGCTCGCACGAGCTGCCTTTCAGGATCGTGAGGGTGACGGTGAGGGGGATCCCCGCGGCGACCTTCGACGAGGTCAGGCTCGTCGTGATGTCGCTGCGGACGATGCCGCTGAGCGTGAGCGCGTTCGCGCCGTTGGTGCCGTCGCCGGGGTAGGGCCCGGCGGTCTCCTGCGGGATCGTCGAGCAGGTGCCGCCCGAACCGGTCGTGCCGTCGGTGCCGGCCGCGGCGTCGGCACCGACGTCGACGCTGTCGACGTTCGTGCAGCTCGCGAGGACGGGGACGAGTGCAGCACCGCCGAGGAACCACAGCATGCGCCGGCGGGAGAGGAGCTGGAGGTCGTGGGCGAGGCCGCGATCATGATCATCCTTGGTCATCGCTCTCTCGTGCCCCGGGCGTGGCTGACCCTTGTATTGCGCTCCGTTTCAAGGGCCTGTGCGTCGTGGATCTCGACGGAAAACAAGCTCTTGACCATCGTGCCCCGCACGAATGATGCTCAGCTCGATGGTGGCTGTCGGGCCCACAGTCTCAGGGAACGAGCGCGGCAGTGCGTCCAACCACTACGACTTGCTCGCACGCCTCGCCGCCGGCGGCATGGCCGAGATCTTCCTGGCGCGCGCGAACAGCCTGGAGGGCTTCGAGCGGTACGTGGTGCTGAAGCGGATCCGTCCCGAGCGCGGTGACGACGCGCGGTGGGTCGCGATGTTCCTCGACGAGGCGCGCCTCGCCGCGCAGCTCCAGCACCCGAACATCGCGCAGGTGTTCGACCTCGGCCGGATCGGCGACGACTTCTTCTACACGATGGAGTACGTCCACGGTGAGGACGTCCTCGACATCCTCGCGCGCACGGTCGAGGTCAAGCAGCCGATGCCGGTCCAGGTCGCGCTCGCGATCATCGCGGGTGCTGCCCAGGGGCTCGCCCACGCGCACGAGCGTTGCGCGTCGGATGGCCGGTCGCTCGGGATCGTCCACCGCGATATTTCCCCGTCGAACTTGATGGTCAGCTACGAGGGCACGGTCAAGGTCGTCGACTTCGGCGTCGCGAAGGCGCGGTTCCGCACGACCGAGACCCAGGCCGGCACGATCATGGGCAAGGTCGCGTACCTCTCGCCCGAGCAGTGCACGACCGGCGCGATCGATCACCGCAGCGACATCTTCTCGCTCGGCATCGTGCTCTACGAGATGCTGACCGGCACGCGCCTGTTCAAGCGCGAGAACGACTACGAGACGCTGCGCGCGGTCGCGAACGATCATCCGATCGCGCCGTCGGCGGTCGTGCCGAACCTGCCGCACGGGCTCGACGACATCGTGATGCGCGCACTCGCGAAGGATCCGTTCCAGCGCTGGCCGACCGCGCACGCGATGCTCGATGCGCTCGAACACGTCGTCGAGGGCGCGGGGATCTCGATCACCGCGAACGTGCTGCGCCGCTACATGCGCGACATGTACGGCGTCCGCGAAGAGCCGTGGCGCGAGCTCGAGCGCGCGATGATCCCGATGCTCGACGACTCCGACATCGAGCTCGTGGAGGACAGCCAGCCGCGCGCGGTCCAGGGCCTGCCGATCGACGTCGCCGCCGACGCGGTGCCGATGCTGCAGGAAGGCACCGGGATGATCGATCTCGAGGCGCTGTTCGGCGCGCATCGCGAGATCGCGTCGCAGCCGCGGATGACCGCGCCGCCGCCGAGGATGCCGGCCCACTCGGGCCAGGGTCCGGTCGCGATCCCGACCGGATCGATCCTGATGGTGCCGCTGCCGGTACCGCACGCTCGCGCGGTGACGAACACGGCGATCGCCCGGGTCGCGACCGGTTCCGCCGACGGCATTCCGTATCCGGTCCGCACCACGATGAACACCTCGGCGGTGCGGGGGCCGCGCTCGATCGCGACGGTCCTCATCACCGCATCCGGCCTCGTCGCGGTGATCATGATCGCGTACTTCATGTCGCATGCCGGCAGCGCGCCGGCGGCGAGCGTGTCCGGATCCGGATCGCCGCTGCCTTCGCCGCCGACGGTCACCCACATCGACGAACCGGCGAAGGTGACGGTCACGCCATCGGCGCCCCCGCCGGTCGTCGCGCCGGCGCCTCCGCCGGTGGCCGCAGCGGCGCCGCGCAATCCAGCCCCGGCTCCGGTGCCGGCGCCGGTCAAGGCCGTCGCGCCGGTCCCGGCGAAACCTGTCGCGCCGGTCGTGGTGAAGGCTCCCGCGCCGGCTCCGGTCGCGAAGACGTCGTCCGCGCGCGCGACCCCGCCTGCGACCCCGCCCACGCCGGCGACGGCGAACAAGAAAGAGGCATGCAGCGATCCGCTGGACTGTCAGTACTGATCGCGCTCGCGATCGCGACGCCCGCCCGCGCGGACGACGAGGGGGACGAGGCCAAGGCGCTGTTCGCGAAGGGGCGCGAGCTCGCGAAGGCCGGCAACAGCGCCGACGCGTGTCCCCTGTTCGAGCAGAGCTTCAAGCTCGAGGCCGCGCTCGGGACGAAGCTGAACCTCGCGATCTGCTGGGCCGCGACCGGCAAGCTCGTCGCCGCTCAGCATCTGTTCGAACAGCTCCTCCTCGAGACGAAGGATCAGCCGCAGCGGCTCCAGCTCGCGCGCGAGGGTCTCGAGGGCGTGAAGGGCAGGGTCGCGCACCTCAAGATCGACACCAGCGCGCTGCCTCCCGGCGAGATCGTCGAGGTCGACGGTAAGCCCGCGGAGACCGCCATTCCCGTCGACGTCGATGCCGGTCATCACTCGATCCACGCGGCACACGCGCTGCCGATCGAGCTCGAGATCCTGGAGAGTGGGCTCGCCGAGGTCAAGCTCGAGGTCGTCGTCGCGCAGCCGCGGTCGCGCCAGGAGCTCTACGTGGGCGGCGCGGCGGCCGGGGCCCTCGCGATCAGCATGTTCACCGGGATCGCGGTGCTGAACGAGCGCGGGTCCGCGCTCCATCACTGTCACGACTCGCCGACGGACGGCTCGCTGCAGTGCGACCAGCGCGGGATCGATCTGCTCGACCGCGCGCACACGATGTCGCACGTCAGCACCGGGTTCCTCGTCGCGGGCGCGGCGCTCGCGGCGTTCACCGCGGTGCTCGAGCTCAAGTGGCGGCGCTCGAACGAGGGGGCGACCGCCACCGCGTGGACCGCTCCGCACGCCGCGGGTGTAGCGTTGGAGGCCTGGTGGTGAAGGCACTCTCGATCGTGGTCCTGCTCGCCGGATGCGAGCTGTTCGTCGACGTGCCGAACGCGACGCTGGCAACCGGCGGCGATGCGGCCTCGGCGTGCACCGAGTCCACGACCTGCGTCGCGCCCACGCCCGTGTGCGAGACCTCGAGCGGGGCCTGCGTCGAGTGCGTGGTCGCGGCCGACTGCACCGACCCCGCGAAGCCGTTCTGCGGGATGAACGCGTGCCGCGGCTGCTCCATCGACGCGGAGTGCCCGGTCTCCAACGTCTGTCTCGGCGATGGCACGTGCGCGGATCCGGCGCGCGTCCTCTACGCGAGCCCGACCGGCGCCGCCTCCGCGTGCACGGTCGCGAACCCGTGCTCGTTCGACACCGCGATCGGCCAGGTCAGCGCGACCGCCGACATCGTCCGGCTCGCCCCGGGCGTCTACGACCGGCCGGATCAGCTGTCGATCACGAAGGACACGACCATCACGGGCGAGGGTGCGACGCTGCACAACACGGCGACGACGACGGCCACGTTGATGTTCGACGTCTCGGCGGTGAGCGTCACGTTCATGCGGATGAAGTTCGATCTCGTCAACGGGACGTTCCAGGCGTTCGGTGCCGAGTGCCTGATGAACGGCAAGCTCACGCTCGATCGCGTGACGATGAACGGCGGCTACGCGGCCGCGTACGCGAGTGCGTGCACGCTGACGATCGATCGCTCGCAGCTCGACGGCAGCAACATCTACGGGATCTATTCGATCAACTCGACGCTCGCGATCTCGAACTCGTTCATCACGAACAACGGCAACGGCTCGCAGGGCGGCATCGTGGCGACGACGTCGACCGGCACGATCCAGCACGTCACGATGGCGGGCAATGCGCCGTCGAGTCAGGTCGGAGGCGCGGGCGCGATCCGGTGCAACGACACCGGCGTCGCGATCCGCAGCTCGATCATCTTCGGCAACGCCGATCCGCAGACCACCGGTTGTGATGTCGGCTACAGCATCAGCGACGCGCCGGGCGCGACGAACGTAGCCATGGACCCGCTCTACGTGGCGCCGGCCACGCGCGACTATCACATCCAGGCAGGCTCGCCGGCGATCGGGCTGGCGGACCCCGCGTCCCTCGTCTCGCATGACTTCGACGGAGACCTCCGCCCGCAGCCAGCGGGCAGCATGGCGGACTCCGGCGCCGACGAGCTTCCGTAGCCGATAGCAGGTGCCAGGACGATTTCCTGCGACACGCCGCCGGGTCGCGGCTCCACCGGCCATGAAGCGGTTCCTCGTCCTCGCGATCCTCGTGGCCTGTGCGCATCAAAACGGTAGCGGAGACGACGACGACGGCAGCAACTCGCCGCCCGGTTGCGGCGACGGGATGATCTCCGGCACCGAGCAGTGCGACGACGGCAACACCGCCGACGGGGATGGTTGTGCCCACGACTGCACGCTCGAAGGCGGCATCACGCCGAGCTGCGGCGACGGCATCCTCGAGGCGGGCGAGGGCTGCGACGATCACAACACGGTCGGCGGGGATGGCTGCTCGGCCGTGTGCCAGCCCGAGTCGAGCGGCCTGCCGTGCACGCCGCACACGTTCCGCTGCGGCCCGAGCGGCGACGTCGAGACCTGCAACAACGCGGGCACCGCGTGGCAATACGTGTCGACCTGCGCGATCGGCTGCAACGCCGGCGCGTGCACCGATCCGACCTGCCAGGCCGGTACGAAGCGCTGCCACGGCGAGACCGTCGAGACCTGCAATTCGTCGGGCACCGGCTGGGACGCGGGCGAGACCTGCACGACCTACTGCGCGAGCGGGCAGTGCGCGCTCGACGGCCTCAACGTCGACATGAACTCGAACTACGACGGTCAGCTGATCGTCGCCGGCGACTTCGTGGTGAGCGGCAGCAGCACGCTGACCTCGACGGTCGGCGATCTCACGATCATCGCCGACAACATCCGGGTCGAGGCCGGCGCCGCGATCGCGGTCGCGCCCACGGGCACCGACAAGCGCGGCGTGACGTGCGGATACCCGTACTACTACTACTACGCGAACTACGGCCAGACGACGGGTTCGAGCCTCGCGCCCGCGTACGGCAGTGACACCGACGCCAACGCGGACCAGGGCTCGATCGGCGGGATCGGTGGCAGCTATTCGTGCAGCACGACCGCGACCGGCACGGTCAATCACGGCGGTGGTCGGCTCCGCCTGATCGCGAAGCACGACGTCACGATCGCGGGTCAGCTGCTCGCGGCCGGCGAGACCACGACCTACGGTCCGTCCGGCGGCTCCGGCGGCGGCATCCAGATCGCCGGCGACACGATCACGATCAGCGGCTCGGTCTCGACCGCGGGCGGCACGTACGGTAGCTCGACCGCCGGCTACGGCCGCGTCCGCTTGCTCTACGGTCACACGCTGACGACGACGGGCACCATCATCGGCAAGGTCACCCAGGGCCGCCGGCCGCCGCTCGAGCTGACCTCGGCGACGCAGCCAACCTCCACGTTCACGTACAACGACGACTTCACGACGTTCTCGCTCGCGCACGACCGCGCGTTCGACGACGCGCAGGGCTACCTCCACACGATCAGCACGAGCGAGTTCGCACCGCCGAGCGCGGCCGCGGGTGTGTTCTCCGCGACGGAGTCGTTCGACATCGACGCGTCGAAGTTCGTCGCCGGTGCGAACTACGTCCACGTCGCGTCGCTCGACGCGAACTCGACGCTCGGCACGGTCGAGAGCCGGTTCGAGGTGGTGATCAACACCGATCCACCGGCGGCGACGTCATCGAGCCACTCCTCGGCGACGACCTGGTACGCGAACGCGAATCCGTACTTCGGCTGGACCCTGCCGGGAGGGTTGCCCGACGCGAACTTCAAGCGCGTCCACTACGTGTTCGATCACTTCGGCGACACGGTGCCGGCCGTCTCGGATACCTCGCTCGTGGCATCGCAGCACCAGCTGCTGATCTCGAACGTCACCGACGGGATCTGGGTGCTCCACGTGATCACCGAAGATCTGATGGGCCACCTCACCAAGCGTGCCGCGCATGTCGTGGTCCGGGTCGGCGCGGATCCGGGCAACGGCACCGTGTTCGGCTCGGTGTTCGACGACATGAACCATCCGGTCGCCGGCGCGGTCGTCCGCGTCAACCGCGGCCTGTTCGCGGCGACGACGAACTCGTCGGGTAGCTACACGATCCCCGGCGTCGCGGCGGGGACCTGGGAGATCAGCGTCGTGGCGACGGACCACCACGCCGATCCGCAGACCCTGACCGTGACCGCGGGCAACCAGGCGTCCGCGAACTTCTCGGTCGTCCACAACTAGAGGTCCAGCAGCCGCCACAGCGCCGGGTTGCGGAAGAACCCGAAGTGGCCGATCCGCTCCTCGCCGAGCTCGGCGGGCGCGTAGCGGCGCAGCGTCATCGGCGCGTTCGAGTACGCCGCGTGGAGCACCGCGATGCTCTGCTCCGACATCATCTCGTCGTCGGTGAACGACAGCGACATGATCGGGGTCGTGACCTTCGCGAACAGCCCCTGCGCGCCGGGCTCGGCGCCCGCGGCGTAGTCCGGATCGAGGCACCACCGCCGCCACTGCTCGATCACGCCGCGCGGCAGGTCGCCGACCATGCGCAGCGCGCGCCCCGGGAAGTAGCCGAACAGCGGGACCGCGAGCGGCGCGACGACGAACCAGAGCAGCCAGACCTTGCGGCGCAGCGCCGGCGCGTTGTCCCGCCAGTAGCCGCTCCCCGCCGCGACCGTGATGATCCGCGCGAGCTCGCGATGATCGG
>Ga0307509_10011556_pt1 | contig 10675 bp, 12 predicted proteins | sample 10_EM_MG_FD_202245 | JGI IMG/M metagenome (GOLD analysis project Ga0307509, IMG submission 202245) | Populus trichocarpa ectomycorrhiza microbial communities from riparian zone in the Pacific Northwest, United States - 10_EM | ecosystem: Host-associated > Plants > Roots > Unclassified | place...
CCAACATTGAGCCACGCTGCCGCCACAACAACAGCCAACTTATTTCCTTCCACCCTGCCTGCCGACTCAGAACCCGACACAGTGCGCATGGCGCCGACCCCTTACGTCCCACCTCGCAAGTGCCCGCGACCATGCTCAATCAGCATCGCAGCCCTCCCTTCTACCTTACAACCGACGTTCTTCACCACAACCCGCCCTACCACTGCGATGAGTGCTCAAAGCGCACTGCTTTCCCTGACGTGAAGGCCAGCCGCGACACGTCGCTGAGCGCATCCGCACCTACACTGACAGCTCCCTCGCTAGGCCAGCACCTCCACGAGCCGTCACTCTCGTCAAGGACGCCGTGTCATCGCTTGCAAGCCCCCAAGGCACGAGCATGAGGTCTGAGGCAAGTATTACTCGGGTCAATATTCACATGCCCCGCAGCGGTACATGTCGAACGTGAACTACGTTCTTCCCATTCGATGTTGCGGAGTACCCCGTGAGTAATGCTGTCCTGGTCTGCACTGCCGAGCGTTCACCGCGCTCTCATCAGGTCGTTCCTGGTGGCAATTACCACAGCGTGCAGTATGCGACCTACATCTCATCGATCTCATCCACGAACACCCGCTTCGAGCATCCTCCCCCCAAAAACTCAACAGACGCTCTCGCGCCCACAACATTCCAGGTGGGATCAAGCATCTTCTCAGCAACCCCAAGCGTCGACGTCGTGTCTCGACCCGCTCCACGTCCCTGCCATCTTCTCATCGTTCGACGTGGCCGAGGCGCACTCCACCAACGCCTGCCACCCGACGAACCTCTGTCCCTTCCTCTTGTTCTACTCCAGAGGCTCAACGCCGTCGGTCCCAGTCACGATCCCGTACTCCCATTCCCACCAACGTCACTTTTCCGCAGCACCTACCCGACTTGCCTCGCAAGCAAATCAGCTCCGAGGTTCTTACGTCGCTCGGCTTTGCATCAGACGTTCCGCCTCAGTATGCTCGTGGTCGAATGGAATGCCTTGGCCTAAGGTACGAGTTTGTTTTATCCCATTTAACCGTGTATTGGTTACTAATGTATTTTTCATAGTATGTATCAAGTTTTGCGGTCGACCAAGGCTGCGTTCTCAGGGTCAACGTTACCCAAGACGCTTGCCATCAACGTTAACGACCAGGCTTCGACGATCGCACCCACACATATGGCAGCCGTTTACTCGTCAGGTCCGTCTGGTCCTGAGCCGCAGCTCGTCGTGATGTATCCTGTCCACCAAGCCATCCTCTCTCTCTACTGTGCCAACTTCCCCGTGCTTCCAACTTCCATGTCTCCACCGACAACTCCAGAAGCCCCTCACGAAGTCCCCGTCGTGCCAATCGCCCTCCCGAATCCAGAGTCATTTCCCTTCCTGACACAGTTCTTGTATCTCAAGAACGTCCGCCAACCTTTCGACGCGTTTCTCTCGCTCACTCCTGCAAACGGCATCCCTGGTGACCTTGACCAGCCGGAGCGGCATGACGCGTTCGTCGCCGAATACTCGTCCACTCTCGCGCAGAACTATACAATGCAAAGTCTTGCTAGCCAAGCAGTCAAGGTTCATGGCCTCTGGCGTAACACGTATGCGTTGGGCATCTCTGGTGCCGACCTCCAGGCGTTCTTTGATCTGGCCACACACTCTTTCAACACACCACCTACGACTCCGTGGGGTACTTCTCTGTCGACGGCCACCACTGTTCGCCACTTGGGGGCCAGCATCAGCAAAGCTAAGTATCAGCCCCTTCGGGCTATTCACGTTGCGATGGCTCTTTTGACCAATTCGACGCCGTTGCCCAAGACTCAACCGTGTCGATTCCTCCCTCCTCCAGCTCTTCTGAGCTTGGTAACGCCCTCCTAGAGGTCTGCACATCAGAGACTCAGCAAGTGGGCCGTACCTCTATTGCTCTGCCCAGTGCTCGTGTCTCAACCCAACCTGCCTTCTCGCCGATAACGCCGCTGGACCACAGCCCATCATATCCTCTGCATGGCTATGGTTCCCTCCGTCACCGACAATAACACATGTTAAATTCGTCCTGTGTGGTGCAAGACCCCGCCACACACCTGGTATTTGCACCGATCAAGGTTCGTACCTATCTCGCGATGGCTTGCTCATACTCAACCAGGAATAGAGGCACCCCCCGCCATCCCTATCCATTACAGGTCCGCTCTCATATGCTCACGCAGGCGACGTGCGTCCCCAACCCAGACGCAGGAAGGGCATGTCGAAGTTGCCGTCGACAAAGCAGAGCGTGCGGCGCAAGCCTGCCATGGCCTGCCTTTTCTGTCTTTATTTTCAACCACGGGATAATGCTGACGGACAACGTGGGATGGAATGTCAGCTGGTACTGACGTCAAAAAAAACAAAGAACAGGTCATGTGCGTGATGACATGGTTTTGTTAACCGACACTGACTTGATCTGGGCACTGCGCAGGCGTCCATCTGGTGGTTCAAAACAGTTGCGGACATGTACCAGGCCGCAGCACCTCGCATATACCGGCAACGCACAAGCTCAATCAGCTCATGCTCATGGGGCGCATGTGGAGCGCGCCACGCCAAGTCCGGGCAGCCAAGGTGAACATTGGCACGATCACGAACGTTGTTGGTCGCAGTGCCTCGCACACGTCATGGGCAAGTCGCACACGAGGGAGCTCGTGCTCATGGGGCGCATGCGGCATGTAGAGCGCGCAGGAGGCCGCTGCGTGGGGCATGGTCAGAATTACGAGGCTCACTTATTTATTAGGGTTCCGTTCACCTATTACACTCTACTCGCACCGTTCACCTCGGAGTTGACCCAAGACAGCCCAGGTGAGGAGTATCCCTCCAACATCGGCCACATGGGACGTAACCTTGGTTTGACACAGAACCTGTGCCGTTTGGACGCCCAGTGGAATGCCGTGAACACGCATGGTGGGTGGGTCCCGTCCTCTCCCCTCCTCCGGCATCTTACTCACATGCTTGGGTGGGGTCCCCTGTCAACGCAACAAGACTCGCTCCGAATAACTGTTAAGTCCCATGATGCTCAAATGATGGATAGTGGTTTGGTATTTCTGACCATGTGCCATGTGCTTATCCTTCCTTGCTGTGTCTCGCTCTGTAGGTTCTAACGCACATGTCATGATCTTGATCATACCACCAATGGACATGTGATTACTCACTCACTCTCCGCTTCGCTAGCTCACTCCTTTGTGTGTCCTTGATTTTCGGGGTGTAACCTTGGTTGACACGGAACCTGTGCCGTTTGGAAGCCCAATGGAATGCCTTGAACGTGTATGGTATGTTCGATCCTCTCCCCTCCGGTGTCTCACTTACATGTTGAATGAACAGAAACCTCATGTGTGATGTGCTTTGATGGGTGGGAGGTAATTATGTCGCTTCGTTCATTTCCAACTGCTAACGTCAGTCTAGTTTGGATAGTTATCTGAATGTTGACACCTCTTTGATGTAACCGGAACTTGTCGAAGCGATGGGTAGTCTGTGTCCTTTGACGTGTTTATACTTTTGTACGTTTTTGTGTCATCGGCTGTTCATCTCAATCAACTCATGTTCCACTGCCAGACATGTTTTATTAGAGTTTGCTAGAATAATGATACTCCGCTGGTGACTTGCTTGAGAAGGGTCAACCGATATATATGCGTGTGTATGTATTGATCCCTATATTCTGCCCCTTGCCTCTCTCCATAATACGACCCTCTGCCACCGACAATGACCCGGAGCAGGACCAGACAAGCACAGATGGCACAGAGACCAGCAGCTAGTGGGGAGTCGTTCAATCTCAGCAATATCTCTGATGCGTCGAGCGATGACAGGCTGGAAGTACCAGACGGCCAGGCAGTTCCACCTTCGTCGCAATCTCCTGCAGACATTGTTCCTACTCCCAAGTCATCTGATGCATCACCCGGGCCAGACTCTACAGTCCTTCTTGCTCCTCCACCAGTTAGACCATCCCGCCATACTGCTGACGATGTCTGGTATTTTTTCAACCGTGGTTCCAAGGTTGATGGGACAAAAACCATTTGTAGACGTTGCAAGTAAGTGACCACCCTTCATCACAGTTAATCTACTGACAAGGGGCCAAGTGCTGAGTATGCAGTATCCACATCCAACTCAGGCCTCCGCCTTCATCTGGATAAGGTACACCAGGAGGAATATCTTCGCGTTTCCTCCCTTAATAACTGGACAACTCAACTTCCAAGCTCAAAAGCTAGCAGCAAAGCTCTATCAGAGTCTCCGTTGGACTTGGGCAGGCAGCCTCGGATACCATTCTCAAGGAAAGCGCTTGTAGACCATTTGGTGAGGTTTATCGTTGCGAATGATGAGGTCAGCATAGTTTTACATTATCTTGTGGCCTTTCTGATCTCTTTGTCACCAGTCTCTGAACATCGTTGAATCTCCGGAGTTCCGCCAGCTTCTCCTGCTGTTTCGTGAGGTTGAAGATAAGGATATCCCTCGGCGAACAAAAATAAGAGAGGCCATCATCAGGACATGGCAGGAACACTTTACCACCCTGAAACAGGACCTAGCGGTGAGTCTCCTTTCACGAAATCATGTATTTTGTCTTATTTATGGTTATAGGACGCATTGGGGAAGATTTCGTTTACTGCTGATATCTGGTCCAACCAGTGTCGCTATCCATACCTAGCTGTAACAGCACATTGGCTAGCAAAGGATAAAATCACTGCGCGCCTGCACCTAAGAGTGAGCTTGATTGCATTTCATCGTTTACGAGGGAGCCACAATGGTCCTCGCATTGCGAGGATTGCTCTCCATATCCTGGATCGGGTTGGTATAACTATCAAGGTTCGCAGATGTTATTTTAGCCATTGATCTGTATGCTAATGATGTGTCAGTGCGGTCATTGGACACTTGACAATGCCGAAATGAATGCAACTTTTATAAAGGCATTTGGGGAACTAATGCACGCTCGGGACTTCCCCTATGACCCTGAGGACAGCCGCATTATGTGCTTTCCTCATATCATCAACATCTGTTCCACTCACGTTATTGAAAGCTTCACCAACACGGCTCTAGCAGATGAGCAAGCAGAATTTGATCCAACTCTCCCTCCGCTGGTCCCAGCTGAACAGACCTATGACGAGGCATGTGCACGTGACCCCATTGCCTTGTGTCGCTCTATTGTTCGGGCAGTCCGTGCATCAGGCAAACGACGCGAACACATGCAAGGGATAATCCGTGAGGGTAATGCCAAAGGGTGGTTCAGGTCACAAGAGGATACCAATGAGACGATCCAGATCCCTGACGTACAGCTCCTGCATGATGTCAGGACTCGTTGGGACTCAGTTTTTCGGATGATACAACGCTGCTGTATATTGCGACCTGTAAGTAATCGTTAAACTTTCATGTATCTATACTCATCAACAACTAGGCTATTGAACATTTTCTCTCTTCTCCGATCAACAAAGACCTTGCAAAGCTTAATTTGACCAACCAAGAGTGGTTGGTCCTTGAGGACTTTGAAATGATATTGGATGTGCGCTAAACCCTGCCTCAACTGTTGTCTAACTATTCACATGGCTACTAGGTTCCCCATGCCGTCCAACAAGCCATGTCCACTGAGAAAACACCTATCTTATCAGGTGCAATTCCGGCCTTTGAAATGTTCATGACAGCATGGGAGCAACTTGGTAACAAGAACCCTCGCTTGTGGCGGTGGACATCAGTTGGTGGTAAGTGGGTGGTAAAGTATTATAAACGCATGGATATGACACGTGCATATATTATATCGATGGGTGCGTAGCAATACCTCTTGTGATACATGCATTATCTTGACCAGTCAAAGCAGTCCTTAATCCCACACTACGAATGAAGTGGATCTGGAAACACTGGGACAGCGAATATGTGGCTCAGGCAACTGAGTCAATAAAGGATCTGGTATGCTTCGGTGGAACCGTGGCTCAAGTTACTTTAGTTGATACATCACTTACAGATGTCGGAATACCATCGCACCATCCCCAGTTCAAGCCAAACATCCTCAGCCCGTCCCACAACCAAGAAGTTTGGCCTGGGTGAGCTGGCCCAACGCTATGGTGTTGCGGACATGATGAACTTTTCTCGGAACAACACTCATGCCAATCAAACTGTTGATGAAGAGTTTCTTGCATATACCACTGCTGCTTTCAGGGGAGATGAAGCTGGGGACACTGAGATACTTGCCTTCTGGGAAGTGAGTCCTTATTTTCTTCATTTGTTCTCTTCCCGATCTTATGCCTTGCACCACAGAATAATGAACACAAGTTCCCGACGCTCTATGCAATTGCGTTAGACTATCTTCCCATTCAGGCCTCTGCAGTCCCCTGCGAGCGTGTCTTTTCTTCAAGTGGGGAGACTGACACAAAGCGGCGAAACCGGATCCATCCAATTCTAATGGAAGCCCTTCAAATGACTAAATTTTCTGTGAAACGGAAGCGGTTGGACTTTATGGAGGGTTGGTCTACCTTGGAACATGACATGCAGGGAGAGGAGGATGATCAGCCTGACCTTTTAGCTGAATTTTCCAGTGGTGTTTCAGGCGGTCTTGATCGCATAATAGCTGAAGTTGGTCAGGATGATGAGCCTGAGGAATAACGATCATATAGATACTAGTTACAATGTTTTGTTCTGAGCCAGGAGGGAAACGTGTCACAGGGATGTGCACAAGGTGTTAGCTCATCATTTTATCTCAAGTGCTTCGTGTGCCGCAGAGTCTGTCGCAGCTCCTTGGTCTGAAGTTTGTGAAAGCACATTCCCAATGAGGATTGAGCGCGGATGCGGATGCGGATGCAGATCCGCCTTCGTGAGCACCTCGCGTGTGTGCTGACGAATCCAGATGGCTTTGCTGCCCTCGACAAGTCGAACACGTTTGCCCCTCGTCTACATCACCTCCCCATCCTCTCATCGTCGTTATCATCCACTGCTTCTTCCTCCTCGCATCGCCCATCCATCGTCATTTCACCATGCTAAGACATCTCGCCCCAAGTTCTGTGCCAAAGACTCACGGATCGCCCACTCTTGTCGCCTCAAAACAACAACCTGCGTACCGTCTCGCCAGGAGAATACCACATCGCCAAGCATGCCGCTTTCCCCCTTTGTATGTCTCTGCCTCGCTCCCTTGTCATGTAAATTCCGCTCTCGCTTTCCTTTCCTTTCCTTTCTAGATAGCCTTTGGCCCATACCTCCCTTCAACATTCCTTTTTCAACTAGCCAATGACGCTTGGACCTCGTACCGCACTTGTGCCCTTGGTACAACACTCGTCTCATCTTTTCCTTTCTTTTTACTCACCTTCAGTCTTAATGTACTTGTTCCTACGGCATCAACCCCGACGTGTAAATACCATCGCCTGGCCTCGCAATATAGCAGGCAACCGCAGCCCCGATTTTCTCTCTATCTCGTGTGCGATTTCCTTTCTTCTCTTCTCTGTCTGATCCGTTTTGAAACGATGTTGTTTGCTGTCAGCGCGACTCATATCCTACCCAAGTGAATACTCGGGTCAATATTCATATGCCCCGCAGCAGTACATGTCGAACGTGAACTACGCTGCTCCCCCATTTGACGTTGCAGAGTACCCCGTGAGTAACGATATCCTGCTCTGCACTGCCGAGCATTCACCGCGCTCTCATCAGATCGTTCCTGGTGGCAATCATCACAGCGAGCAGTATGCGACCCACGTCTCATCGATCTCATTCATGAACACCCGCTTCGAGTGTCTGCTCCCTTTCAACACACTACCTATGACTCCAAGTTCTCTGTCGGCGGCCACTACTGTTTGCTGCTTGATGGCCAAAATCAGCAAAGCTTAGTATCAGATCCTTTGGGCTATTCATGTTGCGATGGCCCTTTTGACCGATTCGATTCCGTTGCCCAAGACTCAATCGTGTCAATTCCTCCCTCCTCCAGCTCTTCTGAGCTTGGTAACTCCCTCCTAGAGGACCGCGCACCAGACGCTTAGCAAGTGGGCTGCACCTCATTTCGAAAATGCGTTGTATGACCCGACCTCCCCCATCGTCAGCCGGAAGGATTACCCGGTCTATCCCACTAAGAAGCGGCGGTCGGCTTCATCCAAGAAGCAATACAAGGCCGTCGCCATGCTGAAACGACCAGTGTTATCGATGGTTCATCGCCGTCGCCGATTCTTTCCCGAGTGTACTCAAGTTGGAGCGCCTGACTAACCGCGCAAGAAAGCCATGCACAACGGCCTCTGGGAACTTTCTGAAACCCCGTCTAAGCATCTGCGCAGACCAAACCTCTGTGCCATGGTACCAACGTCGATGCCGCCTAGTTTGTGCAGCCCCCTGTCGCCTCGCAAGACGAAGTTCTTCCTACCTTACAAGCCCAAAACACAGGTCTGCCGCCTCTGTGCTGTGCCCTCTCGGCGATGCTCCCGCAACTTGGGCCCGGCACGCCTTCAGGTGAGTCATCGATGGAACATAGCGATGAAAGCTCACCAGCGCTGGCATACGCAAAACAACAACAGATTCGGACTATCCGTCGTCGGGATGGCACAGACGACTTCCATTCACTCAAGGGGGTGACATCCATGGTCGCGCGCAACAAGGAAAGCCCACGTGCACATGTGATACCCGAGTGGGGTACCGGATTGGGTGGTTTTGGCGACGAGGCACACGGGAAAATCCTTCCGTGCCACAGAGTCCGTGAAGACGGATTGATGCGAATTAGTTGCAAAACAGTGAGATGTCTTCCTATTGAAATGGTAATAATTCTGATTGATGACATGCATGTAGCTCAATGACCTATTGAATGGAGTTTTCAAGGAGGAACTTGTGTCGTACCAAGTTATTGATTGTCGATTTGATCATGAAAATCACGGTGGCTACGTCCCTGGAGCGGTCAACATTAATACGATGACGCAGCTGGAGGAGTACTTCCTTGGTGTCACGGCCAACAAGTCTATTCCAAGCGTGAGTGGGGAAGGTGGTCCAAGCCATAACCTCGTCTTCCACTGCAAGTTCAGTGCCAAACGCGTGCCCACTTTGTACGCTCGTTTCCGAATCTCTAATTCCCTTCTCACCCACATATACATTTGTTTCAGTACCAAACACCTGCGCTCGACGGATTGTACCATTAATAACAATAACCACAATTATCCTTGAGCACGCCCGATCCTCTGTAGCCAACGATCATACCCTTGGGGTGGTGCCGGAAGATTCTCGCATCCTACCAACGAAGAGGATGGACATAGGTGACGGTCCGTGCCCACCCCCGTCGAAGAATACCGGCTTGAGGGCAAACAGGATCAGCCTAGGTGGGAGGGGTCCTCTCAAGCGCGCAGAGACATGGACCCTCAGCCGCTTGTGATCCTGTGGCACCTGCGTTCACTTCTCTCATCCTTGTCGTTCATTACTTGCGCTTCGCTCGGCATACTGGAGATTTACGATGAACCCCCACCGGGTTCTGTCGTCGTTTTGGGTCTCTACATGGCTAGATTTTCCCTCAAAGACTTTCTTGATTTCCATGGACGATATCTATATCCGTACGCAATCCTCGCACATTCAACAGCATCCATGCATCTCCCGTCAATGAAATTTAACACAGCCAACCATATATATCCCTATCGACCACGCGTACTACCCCATGACATAGGCGCAGATCCACGCATACGGACTTCATCATCTGACCACTAAAGGTTCGTTCCTATCTTGCGATAGCTTGCTCATACTCAACCAGGAATAGAGGCATCCCCCGTCATCCCTATCCATTACAGGTCCGCTCTCATATACTCTCACAGGCGGCGCGCATTCCCAACCCAAAGGCAGGACAGGGCATGTTGAAGTTGCCGTTGACAAAGCGGAGCATGTGGCACAAGCCTGCTGTAAGGTGTAGACTCGCCTTGGCCTTGGATTCAGCCGTTTCCGACCACGTGATGGCTTCTGCACCCACCACTTGACACGTCGACAATACCATCGCACACACGCCTCGTCCCCTCGCCTCGCTCTCCGCTTCCATCGCCTCGCAATCTATACACATTCCTTTGTCCCTTCCAATTCCCGACACATCTCGCCTCGAATCTCGCTACCAACAACACTCGGATCGCCCAGAACCGCTAGCACAACAAGTCGCGTGCCGCCTTGAGGACGGAGAAGTAGGCCCAAGCACCACGGCCTTGTCGGATAAGGAGATTGTTCATAGGTCCCCATGTGCTTTCGTACGTTTATCACTTTCCTTTCTTATCAGAACCTACACTCACTCCTTCGTTACCTTAGCATTCCTTTATTCGACCTCGTGCCCGCTGCCATGCCCCCGAAACCGAACGTCGCCGCGTGGGTCTGTCGCCAGCAAGACGGATGCTTTACACTTTCCTTTTTCCCCTCAATTCCACTCACTTGTTCGTAGTGTACTTGTCTCGTAATCGCGTCAGCCAAACCTATAAATATCCGTGCGCCTGCCTCACTGAACAGCAGGCAACTGTGGCCCAAGATTCCCCCTCTTTCTCGTGTGTGTGCCGGGCGACCGAAGCCCATCCCTTCCTTTCCCTCTCTCTTGAATACAACCGCTAGCGGACGCGCGATCGCTACTCACCGTCCAACATTCGATCTACCCCACGGCGCGCTCTCGGACTCTCGGGAACACGGCCTGGATCTCACTCTATCTTTTCACCCATCCTTTATTTCTTGAACTCACGCATGGACACGATGTCTGCCATACACTGCAAT
>Ga0307509_10011557_pt1 | contig 10674 bp, 10 predicted proteins | sample 10_EM_MG_FD_202245 | JGI IMG/M metagenome (GOLD analysis project Ga0307509, IMG submission 202245) | Populus trichocarpa ectomycorrhiza microbial communities from riparian zone in the Pacific Northwest, United States - 10_EM | ecosystem: Host-associated > Plants > Roots > Unclassified | place...
AGTCCATCATTTAATCTACGCGACTATTCAATGTGATAAATTGACATGCAAGCTCCCCCGGTGAGATGTAGCCGATGGTTGGCTAAGTGGGCGCTACCCATAGCCATCGTCTCGGGACATACTCTACCGTGATAAGACTCATACCTCTAGAGTTCAATAACAACCCATAGTAATGCTACAAATCAAGGGGAGAAGGTCCGGGCTGGTTACTGAGGTATTTGTCTCGAAAGCACCCTGGCCTGCTGAGACTACCTGAGCACCACTAGGAAGACTACCCTACATCCCGTAGGCTAGAATAGACTCCTAGATGTCCGAGAGACCATATATGAGCGACCTCCATTTTGGCGGTTACCCATACTCCCCTTATATATCCTGCGAACGACATTCAGTCGGACGGACGGCGACGACGTATACGGTCTTACGGCAGCTGCTCCAATCACCTGTGTTAACTAGCAAACGAGCAACTACACAGCCGTCTGCCCATGACGCGGCGTCCCAACGCTGGGGCCAGAGGGGGGTGTTAGCAAACCCCGCCCAAGTTCAATAGCATGTTCGGGCCACTGTTACGTAGGCGTGGGGCCTCCCCGCTCAGATGCGTGTGCGCCCAAGAATATCTAACAGCCCATAGAATGTGAGGCAATCGACCTCTAAGTTCTAGGCTGACCTTGCCGGTAAAGGTAGGGTAACTTGGACACCTCAGTAGGGTAACTGGGGTCCATGGGCATAATGACCAAATTCCCAAGGTAGGGTAACTTTGCCTTCTTATGCCTTGAACCGCTCAGGAAGTCCTCCAGGCGACCACAGAAGTCGTCTCGGAGGTCCTTGTAACATTCCCATATTTCTCTTGACCTTATGCGAATGTTCTCCCGAAAGGTTACCCTACCTAGTAGAGTACCTCAAAACTACTCAACAGTTGCCTAGGCCTTATCCTAGGTTTACCAGCTATTTGTATAAAGTATACGAGAACATACCACCTCTGGTTACCTCTTGGTATACCATTTGGGCTAAGGTGATAGTGATGCTAGCTACCTATCCTATGGTCGTTACACTAGGCCTTATCCTAGGTTTACCAGCTATTTGTATAAAGTATACGAGACCATACCACCTCTGGTTACCTCTTGGCATACCATTTGGGCTAAGGTGATAGTGATTGTAGCTACCTATCGTGGGGTCGTTACACAGCCTTCCTTGCACTTCTCGTGTCAGCTAGCCATCCGCCCTCCCCCTCCCCGACATTTGGATCCGCTAGCACCCTACTCCGCGCGGCTCTACGCCCACTACCAGACTTCTGCTTCCTCCTGATGTCCTCGGGCTAGGGGCGCATGTTTAAACCTTCTTGCCGGGTCCTGTTTCCCGCAATAGCCGACCGGATCTTCCTCCGACTGCCACGAGCCTTCCTTCTCTGGGCGGCATCCTCTCGAACTCGGTCGCTCTTCCTGAGCCTTGGCTGGCGGGGCTATATTTTTCCGGGAGCTTTTCTCCCCTCCTTGTGTCCCTGGGACCCATCATTCAGGAGTCCCTATTCCCTCGGGAGCTGAGCCTGCTGGTATTTTACTACGGTTTAGCTTATAGGTGGTTTGACTTGCGGGAGTGGGTTTGTTTTTCTTTGTTGGTTGTGTCTACTGTCGGTTGGGGTTGTTTTTCTTTTGGACTAGGCTTTCGCGGGGGTTATTGGTTCGCCGTCATCAGGGCCTTGTTCTCATCTCCTTGTAGTTTCTACCCATAGTACCGGGCGGAGTTTTCTTTGTCGGGCAGGGTCTGAGGGCTTTAGCTTGGGGATCGCGGGATTGACTGTAGTAGGAGGTTTTGGGCGACATGGTCTTCATTCTGGCCGAATGCCCGTTGTACCTAGGACTGTGGGATTTAGCATAGTTGTGCTGTGGCCCCGATAGAAACAATTAATAAACGAGATTCAAACAAAAAAGAAAAAAAAACAAAAAACGAAAGCGGTCACAGTAGTTAGCACAAACCATCTCCCCTACACCTCCGGCGATTGAAATCTTAATATCATGGAAATCATTGTGGGATCCACCACCACTCCCTCTCCTCCCCCTTGATGGCTTCTGCCTAGTGGAGTGATGCTATCACACCTCTCCGCTCCTTTTGAGGCCTTGTCCTTCCACTACGGGGTGCGTGTTCCTGTTCATCGTTGACTCCCGCTCATGAAGTTCGCTTCTCGCCCCTTATCCAGCATTTCCTTTGCACCTCGCTTAGGTTTTGCACCGTTGGCATTTCGCTCTCTTCATTCACGGTCAGTGCTGAGCTCTTCAAGCCCTTTGTGAAGTACCTTTCAGTCTCGGCTACGTGGTCCTGTCGGGGAACACTTCGGTTAATAACTGCAGCATCTCGTTTTCGTTTCGCATTCGGAAAAGCGTCGGCCGGGGTTACTCTAGTCGGTTGTCTCAACCGTTTGAATTGCCTTCCCCTCCCCATTCTTCCCCCACCACCCTCTTCGTCTTCTTCCCGTTGCTCAGTTACAGCTACATCCTTTCACCTCTCTCCCCCTCCTCAGCTGGCACCTTACTGCTCTCCTTTCTGCGGTTGATATTCGGTCGGTATACAAAAACCCACCTCAGTTACGCCCGTCCTTTTTGCCGTCACTAATGCCATTTTGGCACACCCTCCGGCGACCTCTCATCAGAGTAACCTCCTTCTACCTTTCCATCCTGCCATCGGGCACCGCTTCCTCCCCCGGCATCGCTGCGGTGTGCAGGTCCACACTCTCACTTCCCAGCTCAGGCTGATACAAGTCATTTATCAGACGTACATTTCCTTTGTCAGGGGTTCATTTATTTCCTGTGTTTTTATAGTTTTGTATTAGATGTCACTAAGGGTTCTCCTCTCTTTCCTGCTTGCTTCTTTCCCTTCTACGTCTTTCGGATGTACGAGTATGTTCGTAGGATTTGGTTGCGCGATAGGCGAGATGTGCGGTTGGTCTCATACCCAAGGGACTTGGTGGTTTGGATGATTCCCAGGGTGAGGAGGGTACGGTTTTTGTTGGCCATAGTGTTAAAGGTGAATGCTGTCTTTGTACCTTTTTTGTCTTTTTTTGAATTTTATGATTATTGTTTTAAGGTACAAAATCTTGCATGCAGCTCGTCCTATGGCATAAAAATACCTCCAATACCCGTGGGAAAAAGCCAACCCCCCAAGTCCCTCTGGTATGGAACCAACCGCACATCTCGCCCCCAACAAGAAACCCTTGACTAGCTAACAAGATAGAGGAAAGGAATCAAATCAAAGAACAAGCAGGAAGAATCAGGAAAACCCATGGCACACTCATCTGGACAAAAAAAAAAATCAAAAATCAAACAAAGCAGTAACCACTTGGAAGGTTCCCGCACAATTAGTGCAAGGGTGGCCAGGCTCACGTAAAGAGAGTCCTGGGGGGGCCTGCATGGCCCGCTGTATTGGCAAAACACTCGAAGAGAGGAAGGAGATACTGCAATACCATCCTCCCAGAGGTAAGCCGCGATGGACCGTGGTCAAAGTCCGGAAGGTGAAGAAGTAGTTATGGATACCAGCCAGGTAGTTGTGGGTACCAGTCGGGGGAGTGGAGAAGCAGTAGGGTGCTAGCCTATCCGAGTGTGTGAGGAGGAGGAGAAAGAGTGGTAGACCATACTCTGTGCCGTAGAAACTATTGGGAAACGCGTTCGTGTCTTGACTAGGGAGCCTCTTAAAGAGCAAGAGAGTAGAGAAATCGACTGTGGCCTATTGAAATGTTTTCTCTTACTGGAAACCGTGTACCTGGCCATCTGTAACATAGCGGTTGAGAAGAGAGTTGCCGACTGTGCGGATACTGTAAGCGAGGCTCAAAGCAAACGCTGCATGGGAAGAGGATACATCATCAGAAGAAGATGAAATCCATCAACCCAGGGAGAAGAAAGCCCAATTCGATAAGCCCAAGGGCGGGAGAGATAAGGGGAGATGCACTTCACCCCCTAGGGCGAACGCCTGGCGGGGGGTGGAGTGGGGAAAAGTGGTGATAATCTTGTGGTGTTGAGATTTCAATCGCCGGGTATGTAGAGGAGACGGAGGATGCTGTCTTTGTACCTTCTTTTTTTTTGTTTTTCTTTTCTTTTTTTGAATCATATGATTATTGTTTTACGGTACAAAATCTTGCGTGCAGCTTTCGCTATGGCATAAAAAAACCCCCAACTACCCCTGGGAAAAGGCCAACCCCGCATGTCCCGCAGGTGTGGAACCAACTGCACATCTCGCCCCCAAAAAGAAACCCTTGACTAGCTCAGAAAATAGACGAAAGGAATCAAATCAAAGAAGAAGCAGGAAGAGTCAGGAAAACCCATTGCAGGATCATCAGAACAAAAGAAAAACAAAAAGCATATGTAGTGGAGACCACTTAAAAATTCCGCACACTCAGCGCGGGAGGTGTCAGGCTCGGCATGATCGAAGTCCTGGGGAGGCCAAGATGCCATCTGTTTTGGCAAAACCTGAAAAAGAAGCAGGAGATAGTGCAATACCATCTTCCCAGAGGCAATGTCCCAAATCGTGACTAAGCAAAGAAGATCACACGTGACTAATAGTTATTAGTCATAAGGTATGTTTATGTTTCATGCTATGCAGTCAGTGGACTCATAGTTCTCACATGACTCTCACTTGTGTGTCATCATTATGTTATGATTGGTTGATGTTTCGATGACTCACGATTGTGAGTCATAATGATGTAATGACTTTCGCGCGTGACTCACATTATGAGTCACGAGTTCCACGCAGGTGACGCACTTTGCGCACCTGATATGTTTTATGTTTTATGATTGGTTTAAGGCATGTTGCGCAGTGACTCATAGGAGTCATCTGATAGCTTTCGGGCATTACTCATTAGGAGTCATAGGACCGCATGACTCGAGTTATGAGTGACCAGGGATAGGGTTGTTGGCATGAAGAATGTATATAAGGAGGAGACTCGGTCACAGTAGTTAATAGGTGATTTTAACCTCCATCATCCATTAGCAGACCCCTATCGCTCCCTTTCCGAGCGGGAGTTCACAATCTCCACACGCTATTTTGACGCTGCTTTCGAAGCTCCGTATCATCTTCTCAACACCCCCGGGGTGTACACCCGTTTTCCTTTTGACACCGTCTCACGACCCTCCGTTCTGGACCTAGCCTTCGCTAATACCGCCCTCTCCTCCTTCGTCTCTTCGTGGGACACCCCCCTCCCCTCCCCTGGCTCAGACCACGTTCCTTGTGTGATAACACTAAACCCACCCGCGATCATGCTACCCCCCCCTACTCCACACTGGGCCCTCCTCGACCTAGAAGCGGTAGGGAAAGCACTGGATACCTTCACCATACTACCCTGCCCCGCGAGGCCCACACCCAACTCCATGAGTAGGTGGTTCGATATCTCCTCCACCTGCCTCACCTCCCTCTTGACCTCCCATGCCCCAAGCAAGCGCCCCTGCCCCCGCTCGAAGCCATGGTGGTCCCCCGGCCTATCATCTCTGAGAAGGGAATACCACAAGTTCGCAAGGGTGTCCCGCCTCAACCCCTCCCCCCTCAACCTGAGCAATGTAAAGAGCTCGAGGAGAACATACTTTAAGGCCATCGCCTCGGCCAAGAAAGCTCACTGGTCGGACTTCCTGTCCTCGGCCACTCCACACTCCATCTGGACGGCCAAGAGGTTCGCATTTGGCCGCCCACCACGAAGATTCCCGGACCTTCCAGGGGCCTCCGATCCGGCCGAGGTAGCGGAGACACCTCTCGACCACTTTTTTCCATCCAAACACCCTCCTCCCCCGCTCCTCTGCCTCGCGCGCTATGAGGATTACACTCCCCTGACCTCTGAGGAGGTCTCCAGGGCCCTTTCCAAGTCCTCGAACACCTCCGCGCCTGGTCCCGACCAGATCCCGTACTCTGTATGGAAGTCTGTGCACCGAATCAAGCCCGCCCTTCTTCCTTCCCTCCTCGACCCCCTGTTGGCCCACGGATTTCACCCTCCCTCCCTCAAGAAAGCGCTTGGTATTGTCCTCGACAAGCCGGGCAAGCCCTCATGCGACTCGCACTCCTCCTTTAGGGTCATCGTCCTTCTTCGTACACTCTCTAAAATCCTCGAGAGAGTGGTAGCGTCCCGCCTCTCAGCTCAGGCTACGATATGCTCCATCATCCACCCCCTTCGGTGCGGGTCCCTCCCCGGAAGGTCTACCGCCGATACCGCCCTTGTCCTTCAGCACAACGTTGAATGCTTCCACCGCCTCCGATACAAAGTTTCCACTCTCTTCCTCGATGTGAAAGGGGGTTTCGACAATATAGAATCCCCCTCACTCCTCTCTCTCCTCCGCAAAAAGGGGGTAAGCCCGTACTTGGTCCAATGGGTCGGTTCTTTCCTCAGGGACCGCACCTGCCGTCTGACGTTCCAGGGATCCCCCCGCTCTTTCGCCCCTGTCTCGGTTGGGGTCCCTCAAGGATCTCCCATCTCCCCCCTCCTATTCGTCATATACGTCTCCTCCCTCCACCTGGAAAGTCCCAGGTCACTGATTATCTCATACGTCGACGACTTTGCCGTCACGGTGGCCTCACCCTCCTACAGGACCAATGTCCGCCTACTTCAGAAGACCTTCAATGCGCTTAAGAGGAAGGCCTTGCCGATTAATATTTCCTTCTCCGTCCCGAAAACTGTGCTGATTCACTGGAGAACTACCAGGAGCAATGAGCCGCCGTGCTCCCTCCCGGTGCAGTTGGAAAACCAGCTCTTCTACCCACAGTCCCACCTGAAGTGGCTGGGTTTCATATTTTCCCCCACCTTTGACTCGAGGTCCCACTTCTCCAGGAGTTATACACTTGCGAATGCCGCCCTAGCCACGATCCGCCGCCTCTCCCCGCCTGGGATGGGCCTTCCACCCTACCTTTGTCTCTCCCTGGCGCGCTCGCTCCTGGCTCCTATTCTCCTGTACGGGTCCGCGGTTTGGGCCCCCCCACAGTCCATCATGGGCCCAATGTCCGTTTTCTGGCATCGGGTTTGTAGGTGGATCACCAACTGCTTTTCCTCCACCAACCTGACGTGCCTGCACAGGGAAGCCTGTCTTCCCCCGCTACCTGTTCTGGTACGCCACCAACGCCGCCTTGCCGGCCTGAGGCTCATCTGCTCCTCCCCGGAAATAAACCCGGCCACAGCACGCCTCCCTAAGTCCGTTCCCACCTTGTCGCCCCACCGTGCCTCCTCAACGGCGCGTGGGAAGTTCACCTCCCAGCCCTATCTCTTCTTCAACCTCGACTGGCGTGCTGCTCCAGACAAGATCAAGAACCCGAGATACCGACACAACGCTATCACAGCCTTGGCTAATGCGGCCGCCCCCTGAGTGGAAGATGTCTCTACGCTGCCACCCATCTCCCTTCACTTAACAGACTACCTACTCCCGATCCCGGGGGTTGTTCCATCTTACTCACGCCTCAAACTAAGGGCTAAACAACTCCTCCTATCTGACTGGTCCACCACCCCGGCCCCCCCTTACTACCCCTACCCGGCCTCAACTCGTCCCCACCCCTTTATGGGTCTGGGCAAATTTGTTGCGGGAAGGATACACCTGATGCGATCTGGGAAAAGCTATCTCGCGGCTCACCCCTCGTGGGGCAATCCTGACGCCGACATGTCCTGCCCTTTATGCTCAAAAGCCCCGCAGAGCTTCGAACACGCCATCCTGTCCTGCCCCTCCTCCGTATATCAGAGATCCCGCCTCCTCCAAGGGATCTCGGACTTGGACCCAGAGGCCCCTGTCTGGTCCGACCAACAGCTGCTCATTGCGCTGGCTGAGTTCATTCGCACCACTGCCACCGGTTTCCCTCCGGGGATGCCCCCTCTCGCCCCCTCCCTCCACGCCCCTCCTCCGAATCCTCTCCTCCATACTACTTCCCCACCCGCCCCTGGCCCTGGAGACTAGTTTAGCGTTTTTTACTTTCCTTGATTATAGCTACGGCTGCTGTGCGACACTTATTGGTCGCGTTGGGGGAACTGGTTATGTTTGTTTCTTTTGTTGATTGTTAGTTTGATTTCCGGTTTTGTTTTGGCCATATCGTTCAAGATGCATGTCATTTCTTGTACCGTAGAAACAATGAACATATGATTTAAAAAAAAAAAAAAAAAGAGAAAAAAGTAAAAAAACGGTCACAGTAGTTAACACGAACCATCTCCCCTACACCTCCGGCGATTGAAATCTCAACACCAGGGAAATTATCGTGGGATCCACCACCACCCCCTCTCCTCCCCCTTGATGGCTTCTGCCTAGGGGAGCGATGCTACAACCCCTCCTCTCACTCTGGGGTCTACCCCCTCCTCCACGGAGTTGTTCCTGTTCATCGTTGACTCCCGCTCATGAAGTTCAGTTCTCCCCTTTACCCCGCACTTGCTTTTCACCTCGCTTAGGTTTTGCACGGTCGGCATTCTGTCCTCTTCACTCACGGTCAGCGCTGAGCTTTCCAAGCCCTTTGCGAAGTACCTTTCCGTCTCAATTGTGTAGTCCAGTCGGGGAACACTTCGGTTAGTAACTTCAGCACCTCGTCTTTCGTTTCGCATTCGGAAAAGCATCAGCCGCGGTTACTCTAGTCGGTCGTCTCAAGTGTTCAGACTGTCCTTCCTCCTCACATCCCCCTCCCTCCACCCTCCTGGTCTTCGTCCCGTTGCTCGGTTACAGCTACACACGCCCCCCCCCTTCCCGCCCCCTCAGCTAGCACCTTACGGCTCCCTTCCCGCGGTCGATCTTCGGTCGCTATACAAAAACCCGCCTCGATTACGCCCGTCCTCCTGGTCGTCGCTAATGCCGCTTTGGCACACCCTCCGGCGACCCTTCACCAGGGTCGCCTCCATATACCTTTTTATCCTGCCATCAGGCACCGCTTCGTCCCCCGGCACTGCTCCGGTGTGCAGGTCCATACTCTCACTTCCTAGCTCACCCTGGTCCACGTCACGTATAAGACGTAAATTTCCTTTGTCAGGGGTTCAATCATTCCTTATGTTTTTATACTTTTTGTAGTAGATGTCGCTAAGGGTTTTCCTCTCCTTCCTGCTTGTTTCTTTCCTTTCTACTTCCTTCAGGTGTAGGAGTATGTTCGTAGGATTTGGTTGGGCGACAGGCGAGATGTGCGGTTGGTCTCATACCAGAGGGACTTGGGGGTTTGGATGTTTCGTGGGGTGAGGAGGGAATGGTTTTTGTTGGCCATAGCGTTAAAGCTGAATGCTGTTTTTGTACCTTTTGTTTTTTTTCTTTTTTTTCTTTTTGAATCATATGATTATTGTTTATGGGTACAAAATCCTACATGCAGCTTACGCTATGGCATAGAAAAAACCCCCAACTACCCCTGGGAAAAAGCCAACCCCCCAAGTTCCTCTGGTATGGAACCAACCGCACATCTCGCCCCCAACAAGAGACCCTCGACTAGCTAAGAAGATAGATGAAAGGAATCAAATCAAAGAACAAGCAGGCAGAGTCAGGAAAACCCATGGCACGATCATCCGAACAAAAGGAAAACAAAAAGCAAACGTAGCGGAGACCACTTGCAAAATCCGCACACTCAGCGCGGGAGGGGCCAGGCTCGGCATGATCGAAGTACTGGGGAGGCTAAAGCTGCCATCTACTTTGGCCGCACACTCGAAAAAGAGGAAGGAGATAGTGCAATACAATCCTCCCAGAGGCAGGGTAGGAGGGACCGTGGTCATAGTCCGAAGGTGAAGAAGTAGTTATGGATACCAGCCAGGTAGTTGTGGGTACCAGCCAAAAAGGTGAAGAAGCGGTAGGGTGCCAGCCGATCCGACCGTGAGGAAAAGAGAAGAAAGAGGGGTAGACCCAACTCGGTGCCGTAGACTATGGGTAATCGCGTTCGTGTCTTGACTAGGCAGCCTCTTAAGGATAAAGACAGTAGAGAAATCAACCGTAGCCTGTTGAAAGGTTTTCTATTACTGCAAACCGTGTGTAACGGGGGCACCCTGTAGAGAGGTGAACTCTAAGGTTCCGACCGCACCAAATACTCAAAGTAGAAGATAAAGAGGAGGTAAAATAATTCAGAAGAATTAACGGTAAAACTTAATATAGTAGAGCTCCAAGATTCACTCAATTTAGTTCTCTCGAGGAAAAGTTGGTTGTCGAAGTAGAATGCCAAACGCTTAAACTTAAGTAGATATCAGATTTGAGCCTTTGACATTCAGCACTACTTCGAACCTTTGTGCGAGTACCCTGTCCTGCTCAGGGTTCGTCCGAGGTCTACCCTCCATCAGGATTTATCCTGCCTGAAGTGTCAGACAAACTCGGGTACGCTTAACTCCGTCAATAGGATATGAGTTTCTGCAATACATCTCCAATACAACCGCAGGTGGAAAAACTCTTCCAATCGAAGTCATACCAGTGGCTAACTGTTATGACAACAACCGGAATCAATACCTAGGTGGTGGACTCACTGGCCCAGTGGTAGTTTCGTCTATACAAGCTATGCAGTCCATCATTTAATCTACGCGACTATTTAATGTGATAAATTAACATGCAAGCTCCCCCGGTGAGATGTAGCCGATGGTTGGCTAAGTGGGCGCTACCCATAGCCAACCTCTCGGGACATACTCTACCGTGATAGGACTCATACCTCTAGAGTCCAATAACAACCCATAGTAATGCTACAAATCAAGGGGAGAAGGTCCGGGCTGGTTACTGAGGTATTTGTCTCGAAAGCACC
>Ga0307509_10011558_pt1 | contig 10674 bp, 5 predicted proteins | sample 10_EM_MG_FD_202245 | JGI IMG/M metagenome (GOLD analysis project Ga0307509, IMG submission 202245) | Populus trichocarpa ectomycorrhiza microbial communities from riparian zone in the Pacific Northwest, United States - 10_EM | ecosystem: Host-associated > Plants > Roots > Unclassified | place...
ATAATAATAATAATAATAATAATAATAAGTTGAAGAGAGCTTTGAGATGTGATATTGATATAAAGATTAAACAATGATAAAAATAATTGTCAAGGTTAGAGGATCCACTAATGGTATTTCAAACAAGTATAGTATAAATTCTTATTACTCAACTGGAAACCACACACAAAGGAGGTTCTAATCTGATTATAAATTGTTAACATGATTACATTAGTTATCTTATTCGAATAATGCTAATACTTTTAAATGTTGTCAGGTATTCATAATTATAACTTATGTTAACAACAAATCAAGTTCCTTTCATAGCATAGGTGTCGGTTATACTATACGGTTTGGGCTATGAAAGTGCCAAGTATTTGTTGCACCAAGGTTATATAACATAAATCTAGATTAATCATTTAACAAGTAAAGTATTAAGAGTGAACAAGATAACAAATACAAAACATGTTAGTATCAAACATTAAAGTCCATGTTGAGTTTATACTATACTTATTCTTACACCATTAGTGTAACCTTTTCACTTTGACATAATAAACTTAGCTAAACATAATGAAGAAGAGAAACATAAATAAACAAGATAAAAACATAAATAAGATATAAGTTAACTAAGTAAAGGAAATGAAATGAAAAATATAAACAAGAGATTAATATAAACAAAACTTAAGCATTACAAAAATATAGAGAGAAAGCAAGAACATGATCTTGATCTGAAAACCAAGATGCCTAAATGCATGGCAAATGCCTCCTTTTATAGGCCAAAATTTGAAACTATTGATTTGATGACTAATTGTTGAGTGGGTGGCCACATCTTGACTTGGTGACAATCCTTATCTTCTTGTCTAAACAAAACGTCATTGCTAACATCAGAATTTGAACAGATTGTCCACATAAAAGTTCTAGGAAATTGTCTCAACTTTCCAACAAAAAAAGAATCGGTGTATTTGGACTTCTAGAACTCGAGATATGGGCTGAACACTGAACAATGTCTGGGCTGCAGGACAGATTCTGACTTCTCCGTTGTTACTAAGATTTGGACTTCCAAACAGTAGAATTGAGTCTTGGACTCTCATGAATGTTTTAGGCCTATGTCTTAGTTTTCTAGCCATATAAACTAAATTGAAATCCAAGATCTACAGCTCCAAATATGACCCAATGACTGAACAGTGTTCCAGTTTGGACTGAACCAACATCTCTTTTGTAAGCTTAACTCTCTCTTTGTCTTCTCAATTTCAGTAGTTGAACTCATCAATCAATCCTTTGATTTATGTGATAGGCCTGCATTTAAGATGAACATTTACCATAAATTAAAGGTAACTTATATTATTAGACATGTTATTATAAAACATGTTTTAGTTAAGGAGTTATTGATACTTCAAGTGCAAAATGATGATATAAAACCTTGATAAAAATACACTTGTAAGTACTAATCAGGTAAAAAATTAGGTAGTAACAGATGCCTCCATTTTACAATACTTACGAAACAAAAGCTCTTTAATGTTTTGCATAGTAAGCTTTGTAAAGAAAACTTGTCTTCCTGTTTTCCTAACTTGCTGAATGATCCACTAATCTAAACAATTTGCTCTTTTTTATCTTTTTCTTTTTTCTTTCTTTCTCTTTTTTTTTTGTTGGGTTAACCTGAGATCCCATCTGACGATCTCTTTTAACTAGAACCAAATAAAATGTTCTTCATGATGGTAGGGTTTGAACTTTCTTTGTTCTTTTGAGAATTTCCTAATGGTAGGGTTCTTCTCACTTTTCTTCCAATGCTAAGATAATGTTAATGACTAAGTCAACCTGAGATCCCATCTGACGATCTTCTTAACCAGAACCAAAGTCTCTGCGTAGCTCAATCAACCTAAAATCCGATATGGCGACTCCCTTTAACCAAAACTAAAATCTATTTGCGGTTAGGTTAAGTTGATGTTGCTACTCAATTTTTGACCCAATCTTTTGATAAATTTTCAAAAAACAAAAAACCAAAATAGCAAAAATAACAAAAACCCAAAAAAAATGTGTTTTTGATATATTTGTATCATTTTTATCATTTTCAGCATCGTCTCAAAAGCATTTAAATATCAAAGGTCTGTTAAACGCGTTTGACTTTTAACGCGTCATTTTCAAAATTATCAATTTTCTCGTTGAGTTAACGTTGATATTTCTCGTTTTTGAAAAAAAATCAGAATAGAGATGTTTCACGAAGCATTTGAAAAGACAACATTTTTATCTATAAATAGAAGTGAAAAAGTTTGGAACCAGGAGGGGGGGGATAAAAATTTAGAGGGGCGAAAAAAAAATTTAGAAGGGGAGATAGAAGAAACCCTAAAGACAAATCTTTCATCTATTATGCGGAGCCGCCGCCACTCCTATTTTTGGGTTTTCTCTCTTTTCTTCTCCCAAAATTGGCCAAGACCACTCCCACATCAATCCCCCCTACTTGGGCAAAAACACCATAGCTCTCTTGCTTTTGTTTTGGGCTCCCTGAACCCTGAACCCACACAAACCTTCAGCCCCTCACCAGACCTCCCTTCCCATCACCATTTTCCTTCATTTTCTCCTTCCACCTCCATCTTCCACCCAGACCAGATCTTCCTCTACTTCACCATCAGCTTCTTCACCATCACCGCCCAGCTCGCCAAGACCCGAATCAGACCCTCCAGCAGCAGCCCACACACGACAACGCCACAGATCCAACCCCATTTCCAACCGAAACTAACTACCAGACAACACTCCTTTCTCCATCAACACAGTTGGCTAGACACGATAGAAGCCCAGTAACCGGCAACCTCTTGGCCTTTCCGCCAACCACCTGAAATAGAGAAGAAGGCGAAACCAAAAGAAAAAAAGCAAATCTGTAGAGAGAGAAGCAGATCCAAAATGAAAAAAAAATAGGTCCATGAAAAAGAAGACGTACTTGATCCACCAGTTTTCTTGCCTTCACTAGTGGCGGCGCGTGAACCCACACGCCGCTAGTGGCGGTGACGATTGGAGCAAACGCGTCGCCACTGTTCCCGTGACCCAGAAATTTCTAGTATTGTTCCCGAGTTCATTTTGTAATTTTAGATGCCGAAATGTGTCTTTAAATTATTGTTATCATTTTAAATTCCTATACATTGTAAACTTGTAACTGTGTGTGTGTTTGTACTTTTTTATTTATTTATTTTAATGAAAAAACCAAAAAGATAAGAAGAATTCAATGATTTGATTTGCATACGGTTAAGGATTATGAACTTATATGTAAGATGTATTCCTAATATCAGATGAAAAGATGACTGCTAACCAGACAAAACTGTCAAAAACTTCTATAACACATCAAAATCACAAAGCAGCTTACTCAGGTAGGGTGTGCTAGTGGTGCTAATACCTTCCATAGCCACAACCAGTCCCTTACCCTAAAATGTTTGACAAGACCAGTACATTCAGGTTTCGTATTGACCCTGAACCAAATATTAGGTGGCGACTCCCAAATCAAACAAATCTTGTCATCAACGCTGCGCAGGCACGTGCGACAAAATGGTCACTCCACTGGGAAGGTATTGTTTCTAACATTATTGGACTAAGCTTTGTATATTTGGTGTGTTTAAGTTTTTGCATTTGTTTAAGTTTATTTATGTTTTTTTATCTATGCATTGTATAGAATTGTCTCATGCATCGCGTTTTAATTTTTGAATTCATACATGAAAACTTCAGGTTAGGTGGGGGACTAGCAACTTACCTTATGACTTTTATTCAAAGTTTAAGTTTGTGTAAACCCCAACTCCTCGCTGAGTGCTTAGAATGGTAACGATTGGTACACGTGCCATTCCATTGCCTACTAAGCCCCTATATTGCCTTTAAGAGGGTGATCACTAGGACAACAAGAGACCCTTTTGGTAGAGACCAAGTAGCAAACCTACCCTCTGTCTCATGAAAAAAGATTAAAACCTGCCTTTAAGATGTATGCTCTATACATATTGTTTTGCATCTGAGCAAGTCCTTCTTGAAGCATCTTGAATTCAGGACTTACGGGTGATATAATGACTATCACTCATGAAATTTCTGTTGTAGAGTTTGAGTAAGAATAAAAATTCTTGTTTCATTATACAAGAGTTACGACCATATATCATCCCTTAAAGGGTGAGTTTATCATATAGAAACATCCTTATACATTTATTATGTATGCTCCACGGTTGAAACATAGGCTCCCCTATCTGAGGTCTATTGCACTGGATTGTGAAAAAAGATGGATAATGAAGAAAGGGTTTAGAGAGAGGCTCATTGTCAAAAGGAAGTTGAGAGCAGTAAAGGTGAAGTAGCTAGACTCATAAATCTGCTTGAACAAGTGCTGAGTTTCAAGAATGGAAAGGGAACATATGCACAGTCTCTTGTTGAAAACACTGCCAATCCACGTCCTATACACAAGAAAAAATTAGTTCTTCTCCTAAGCACTCCACCAGCAGCGACCACAACACTAAAGTTGCACTACCTCTCCTTCATTTTAGTCGTGAATAGCAATAACAACGCCTTTAATCCTCAATGAAAGATAATCTCCTTTCTTTTCAGTTGCACTGTTAGTTGTTCAAAGCCTCCACATCTTCTAGTAGCATCCAACAACTGCCTCCATCATGAGCACCATTCCAGTTAGTAGCATAAGATGTTGGTCTAAAAAACATGAGTATTCATTGAACTTCAACATAGTAGAGCTCTCTCTACAGAGATTTGTTTGTGGCTCTGCCAGTGGGGAATACAAGAGGGGATGAATTTGTTTCATACACTATAAAAATCTCTCCCACCAGTTGCAGCACCAAAACACATTAGTAGGGAGAAGAGGCAAACCTGGTCTGAAAAACATAAGTAGATACACGACTAAGTGTCTTTCTTCTTTCTATTAGTTATTGGGCTTTCAAAATTGATACCTTTATTTATTTTGTCTATGGATTGTGATATATGTTATCTTCTTGTCTACATTGATGACATTTTACTCATTGGTAGTAACTCTGCTCTGTTTCATTGTCTCATTACTTTACTAAGCTTATAGTTTAAACTTCATAATTTGGCTGATGCTCATTACTGTATAGGAATTGAAGTCATTCCTACTAGTATGAGTCTCATGCTTAATCAATATAAATATGTTCTTGATATTCTTTATCGTGCTAGTATGTCATCATGCAAACCTATTGATACTTCGACCTCTACTTCTAAGATTGGATTGCAGTTTAGTGAGTTATTTTTAGATTCCACTCTCTTTCAATAAATTATTGGTGCTTTTCAATATCTCATTTTTACTATGAGAGATATATATTATGTTGTGAACAAGGTCTATCAATTTATGCATACTCCTACCGAGGGTCATTGGGCTACTGTTAAATACCTATTGTGATATTTGAAAGGTATGACTTTTTTTGGCTTGCACTTTACGCATGGTTCTTCATTATCTCTTCATGGTTTTACTGATGCTGATTGGGCTAATAGTATTAATGATCGTAAGTCCATCGAGGCTTACATTTTATTTCTTGGCACCACTCCTATTTTATGAAAATTTGACAAGCAACGGATTGTTGCTCGCTCCTTTATTGGAGATAAGTATAAAGCTTTAACTGATGACATTATTGAGGTTTTTTGGCTTCACTATCTTTTGTGAGATTTATGTTTCTCTCCTAGTTTTGTCACTATTATTTGGTGCAACAACTTGGGTGCTACTTATTTGTCTACTAATTCGATATTTCATGCTCATACAAAGCATGTTGAAGTTGATTATCACTTTGTTCATGATCAAGTAGCCAAAAAAGAGATTCAGATTCATTTCATATCCTCCACTGACCAATTAGCTGATGTTCTTTCTAAGCCACTGCCTCACTCTACCTTTGTTTATTTACGGTCCAAACTTCATGTGGACACCACCTTTAACTTGAGGCGGTGTATTATAGAATGTGTTATATTATAGGAAATATTGTAGTTTTCTTGTATAGATTTGTTCTATGTAGTATGGTCTACATTATCATTTGTATGTTTCCCTATTTATATATATAAAGAGAGGATGACTACCACATTAGTTTAAGCCTCCTATTTTACACAAAACCTATTCTATTATCTCCTTCAATTACCAAAAATCTACAAAATTTTAGGAACAAAATGACATTGTTTGCTTTGAATCTTCATAATATGTTCTTTTCTAGTTTAGGCAAAAAAAATCATTTCATATTAAGTGAAATAGTGTCATTTCTTTTCCTCAATTAGAATTAGGTTTCCTAATTAAATTAAGCAAAATTTAAGACAAGTCCTCCTATTTCAACGCCTTTTGCTCTTCGATCTCTAAACTTCTATTTTTTTTTTGGTTATTTTTCTTCTTTTTTTATTGATTTCTTTCAATTTCTCCCCTAGCCGAATTAGGAAGACTCCTCTAATTTCTTTATTTCTTTCATTTTAGTTGTTAGTTCTTCCGATCTTTATTTTAAAGTCAAGTTTTTTTCCAATTAGGTCCTTAATTGATTTTTTAACTTGATTATTTGTTTCAAACTCATCCAATTTCTTTAAATCTTAGCCAAATCAAACCATTTTCTTCTTATATTTCTTCTTTAATTCAACGCTCAATTATAACCCAAAAATTCTCAAACATTTTTTTTTGTCATACTCAATTACTGGTCCAATTTCAAACCCCAACTCTGTGTGTATGTGTATGTTTTATTATTTTATATATCTTTTTTTATGATTTTTATGATTTATTTATTTAATTTTAACAAAAATTAAATAAAAATAATTACAATATATTAAATTTATTGAAAAGACATGTTTTTTTTTTTTCATATTTTTTACAAACATAAGGAGTACAAAATTAGGATATGACATGTAAGATAGAGTTTTTAGATTTCACAAAAAATATGTCAATCAAGGTTTCTTTCATCATCCACAATTTATTTTAATCTTATTTGTCATAATCTATTTTTGGGGTACTCCTAAATTCATTTCTTTTTTCCAAAAAAAAAATCACAGAACGATGTCGTTTTGAAACGGCATTGTTCTTCTTCCCCTGGACGTGCAGCAGGGGAAGGAGAAGCTGTTTTTTAAATCTTCTTTTCTCGCTATTCTCCCTCTCTCTCTATCCCCTCCCACTTGCATAAAACTGACACAGCCCATGCTCCCACATACCCTGCCAACGAGATAAATAAAAGAGAGGAGGACCATGCCCTGCAAACGGCCGGCCACTTTACCCTGCAGAGGTAACGTAGCCCCATTCCCCCCTGCACCAGGATGGGACAGACCAGGGGGAGGAGAACGAACCGGAGGGCAAAAATTTCTTTGAAGGGAATGAGAAACAGAGGGTTTTGAGAAGAGAGAAAGAGTTGAAAAAAAGAGGAACGAGGAGGAGGAAAGGGAAGGAAATGAAAAACAGAGAATAACATGGGGAAAGACGGGGGAAAATAAGGGAAATTTTTGGTAGAGAGAAAGACGAACAGAGGAGAGAGTATTTTGAGAAGAGAGAAATATTTTGAAAAAAATAAAGACGAACAAAGGGTGAAGAGAGAAGACATTTTTTACGTGAAGGAGTTTTTGCAGAGAAGGGGAGAAGTGCTTAGAGACAGAAAGATTTAGGAGAAGATTGTTCTTGAAACTAGAGAGGAGAGAAACAAAACAGAACATAGAGAAGGAAAATAAAAAAAACAACAAAAAAGAAGAGAGAGAGACGAGGGACCAGAAAGAGAGAGAGAGAACGAAGGAGAGGAAGAAAAACAGAGAAGTACAAACAGAAGCAGACGAGGAAGGGGGGGAAAAACAGAGGCTGGTGCCTCTGCACAGGGAAGAAGAAGAAAAAAACTGCAGAAACACTGCCCGCCAACGCAATAACCACTGTGAACCATCGTCGGCTTCTTCTCCACCGCCACCAGCAGCACCACAGGTCAGCCCTCCTCCCCTTCCCTTTCTTCTTCTTCTTCTTCATTCCCCGGTTGCTCCACTATTCTGCGTAGTGGAGAGCTGCTCCACTGTTCATTGGGTCGGACAAGTCCAGCCCAAACCCAAAATGCATGGGCCGGGTCCAGCCCAGCCTAAAAAGAATTTCAAAATTTTTTAAAAAAGCTTTTAAAAAATATTTGTGATTATCCCATGTATTTTTATATTAATTTTGTGTAATATTGGTTTGTATTTTTATACTGTAAAGATACAAATCTGGTATTAAAATACCCGATTTTCTCCGAAATGTTGAAAAAAAGAAAATTAAAAAAATATTGTTTTCTTGAATACGGCCAAGTTTCTCAAAAAAATCATATCGTATTTTCATACATAGAAAATTTCAAAAAAAATATATTTTAGCATGTATTTTGGCTTTAAGAACCAGTTTATAAAAGTCACGAGAACTAGGCCAATATTTCAAAAATTCCAAAAAAATTATTTTGTTTTCTTTTCGTATCTGGGTTATGACCTTATATGTAAAACATATTTCAAATATTAAATTCTTTTGTTGACGTTAGAACGGTTAGTTTTTACCAGATAAGATAAGAATCTTTTTACAGAGGAGGACTTTTCTTAAACCATAGATAGACCAACAATTAGAAAACATGACAAGCCTTTAGTTTTTATCAGAAAATTAAACAAAGCAGCTTACCTTAGGCAAGGCGTATTTGGGGTGCTAATATCTTCCCTTTACACAACTAGTCCTCGTGCCCGATCTATGAGACCAGTTAGGGTTCCTAGTGACCAAAATACTAGATGGCGATTCCCATTTTTTTTTTCCACTGATAAAAAACAGGAATTCCTTGTCTCCATATATTTTCCAAATAGATACAATATATGAGAGTGGACGATCGTCGCGACGCCGCACACGTGCGACAATATTAACGTTTATGTTGTCGAATAAATTCCAAAAAAGTTTTACCTAAGTGAACTCTACTTTAATTTGATCTCAAATTGATATGTCTATTAACCATTTTTAAAACAAAATTCCCAAAATGTTTTTCTGACAATATTAATGTTATGTTGGAGAATAAATTCCCAAAATGTTTTTCCTAGTATACTAACTAATTGCAACCTTATTTATATGGACTTGTAAAAACAAAGGAATTGAAAAGAAAATAAAAGAAAAGAAAGAAAAATAAGTCAATAATTGATAGAAATATTATTGTTCTTGATTATTATAAAAAAAATTATTATTCTTCTTGTACTTTATACATAACACATATATTATATCCAGTCACATTCTTTGAGTTTATTAATGAATATAAATGAATTTGAATATGAAGAAAATAATTTACTTTTGTCTTCACAAACAACTCGGGGGAATCACAAGTCCCTTATTGCTCCCATTTGCATTCTTACAAAACGATGTGGCAGCGGCTGATTTTTTGTAATACGTTAGCTTTATGTCTTCCAATTTGAGTCCTTTACATGGATTACTTGAGCTGCAAACAAAATTCATTGCTAATTGTGTGGCAGATGTTCCCTTTATGTTCTTATATGTCACTCCACTAATCTTCACTCCAGAGCTATGCTTAGGACAACCTTTGGCACTAGGGCAGTAGTTTTGATCAATGATGATTGGATTATAGACATATTTCATGATAATGTTTTCAAAAACAACGTTTCGAGCATACCCTGTGCTTGGTCTTCCCCATGATTTTATCCTAACTCCGTTTTGAGTTCCCATGAAAACAACACTCGTTACCTTCACATCCTCCACACCATCTTCATTTTGATGTAGGGCTAGACTACCAATGCTGCAAGAGCATAAAGAATGTTTTATAAATACGTTAGAAGGAAAATTGTTTTTTCTTTTGGAAGAAGCTTTGTCTCATTATGAATTAACCAATCAGGAAAAATATAAAAACAATTGAAGTGAAAATCAATAGACCTTATTCCATGTCCAGGACCACAAGCAATGCGATGGATCCTCAAATTCTTGGAGCCAGGACCTATGGATATGCAATCATCTCCTGTCTGTATCATACTGTTGGTGATGGAAATTCCAGTTGAAGATTGCATGTGTATGCCATCGGTGTTGGGACTCCAACTAGGGGCACTAATCTTCATGTTTTCAAGTGTAATGTTATGGCAATGGTCTATAGAAATGTGAAACATTTGACTGTTGATTGATGTTAATCCGCTAACCATGATGTTGCTAGATGCCACAAATGATATGGACTGCAACATTGATTAATCAAGAAATTAAAGACCTTTTGTTATCCATACCTCAATGAAATGCAATTAGAATACTAATAAGTAGCATACCCTAGATCCTGGTGGACAATTTTTTCCAGCATTCCGGCAAGCCCAAAAGCTACCTCCTTTTGCATCAATAGTGCCACCATAAACAGTAACCCTTGTGACCTTGTAGAACAAAATCCAAAATCCAGAATTGCCGAAAACCCAGTAATTTGATGGTGCCACAATTGTTCCATCAATGGAGAACAATATTTTATTCTTGCATGGACCACCAAACACTACAGGTTTGATCAAGAAACTCCCCTTAGGAACATATACCATGGCTGGCCATGTTGAGCTACATGCTAACGTCCATGCCTTCGTAAATGCTTCGGTAGAATCGATCTTGCCGTCTGGCTTCGCTCCAAGTTTGACGACATTGTAGACCACATTTGATGCTTGGTAGGAGGCTGCAAATAAGAGGAAAAGAACACAATATACTAGTATTATCTTCACCATCCTTACGGTTTCAATTTCAAGAAATGATGAAAAGGAGATATTGGAATT
>Ga0307509_10011559_pt1 | contig 10674 bp, 12 predicted proteins | sample 10_EM_MG_FD_202245 | JGI IMG/M metagenome (GOLD analysis project Ga0307509, IMG submission 202245) | Populus trichocarpa ectomycorrhiza microbial communities from riparian zone in the Pacific Northwest, United States - 10_EM | ecosystem: Host-associated > Plants > Roots > Unclassified | place...
TCGACGGAATCGACGAACTTGGCGTGCAGGGAGGTACTCCACAAAGCGCAAAATATCAGGCGGGATGAATCGCCAGAGAGAGGTGAAGAAAATCGTTCCTTTGTCTGGAAAAAGTAAAGAATCCGCACTGATTCGAGGATAAGAATAAATTAGGAGTTGGCCCCTTCTCCGCGGAACTTGAATGGGGACGTACAAGAGATTGTTGAAGGCTTCCGAAAGTTCACCGACGCCGCCAGCGTCGACGGCGTTGAACTGGTGTTCAAATGCAGCTTCGGGGCATGTCAGAAATTTGAGATTCAGAGTCAGGTAATCGAAATTTACCTTCTCCGATGTTGTCCAACATAAGCCGGGATATCCAAGTTGTGACATCTACCACGCCTTTGTTACCAGTGGTCTTGATTTCGTTCTTCCACTTCTCGGCGAGCTGTGTCAATGTGCAAGTGGATAGGTTAGATTTGTCAGTATGTGATGATTTTACTCGTACCATAGTCGCAGATCTTTGGAAGAGCGCAAGGAACGAGCGTAGACGAGTGATGTCGAACGCTGGATTCATGACCTTTTTATGGCGTTTGTGGTCATCTCCTGTGAGAAAGGGTCAACACAGTGCAAATTTTAATACTGGGTTGAATACCATCTTACCGACAGCCCAGAAAATTCCTCGGCCCATCATCAGGCGAATAGCTTGGTTCGTATCATGAGTCTTGGGATAGCGATACCCGCAGGCCTGAAAAACATGATGCAAGGCTTTCGGATCGGCCAACATAAGGAGGTCTTGCTGTTGTGATCGGTTAGAAAAGGAAAGAGTGAAAACAAGTCAACGAACGCCGAAGGGGCCAGCTATCTTACAAGCTTCGCCATATTGACTGATCCACTTGAATTCTAGTTCTCCTGCGTCTGCTTGGTGTTGAAGCTCGACGATATTACCTACGGTTTGTAATTGAGTTCTGCAGACCGTGACAGCTGGATTCAACTCACCGAACGTCCAAGATGGCCTGGGAGGTCCCTGGATATTGGCTAGTGGGCGAGTGTTGAACCACCTCACGATGAGATACAACACTATCAAGAGAACACCAACGCAAGCGAGGTTGGTGGGTGAACGTTCCATACTTCCAGGAAGAGTTTCAAGCAGGTCGTCGATGGACATGAAGGAAGGGGGCTTAAACTACACTTGTGAACGAATGGGTTTTCCTTGGATAGACCATCCCTGAGGGCACTTAAGAGTTCGAAGTCAATAGCTACCAACTCGGAAGGTAGGTTGATCGGTAATTAGATGATGACAACTTGAACGGAAAATTTACCCTCTTCCAAAGGCAGCGGCACATCAGCATCGGAAGTCGGTCGAAGAGATGGCAAAAAGGAAGGAGTTCATGCTTCGAAAAGGGTCCATAATTTTCATGACAAGTTCGATACAAGCGGACTCCTGCATTTATTTATAGCCTAGTTAGTACGCCACGTGGCAACTAAAGAGAATGAATACATCGATCCGCTGTAATTGGCGTGCGAGATTTTGGTTGCTTGTGAATCCAAATAGAAAAAGAGAAATCCCAAGAAATCCTGCTCGTCCAAGGAAGAGGACCGCCCAGTAGAGTGGTAAGTGTAAGGGTGAGAGGAGCAAGGAGCACAATGCACATTGTGCCCGGGCCGTTGAACCACATTACGGATCAGAGGATCAATTCTTTATCACTGTGCTTTGACATTTGCGACCAGTACTAAGTACTCGCAAGCTGATTAACGACATTCCTGAGAGTCAGTTCCCTACCAAGTAAATGGATTTAACTCAGGTTTATAGACTGTGATTTCAAAAAACAAACTTCGCGACTTGATCCACTAAGTAAATTGCGATGATGTGATGTCAACCACTAGTACTGCGAGTCGGTGATCCTCAATCTGGCTTCGCCGCCGGGTTTTTGGTTAGGCCTACTCCCCCGAGATTTCACAAAGTACCTCATAAATCCTTAGTGCATTGTGTTGTTATCACAAAATCAAGATCCATTGTAATCGGTATTTCTCATCTTGGAGGCGTCGGTTCAGCCTTGCGCCGATTCTTCTAAGTGTGAGCGTACCTCTGCGGCTACCGAACCAGGAACCTACTGCCCAATCAAATGCCGCTCGAAGATGCGGGCCCGCCTTACGTTAATATTCCTGACGTAGGTGCCCAGTTAATTACCGAGCTTTAGCTTCGTTCGCGAACGCGCTTGCAAACCGTTTACGATCCATCCTGAGAACGCATTCTACGGCTTCTGTGAGAGCGATTCCGGCCTCTACAACACGGTTTGGCGGATATCTTATGTGTACTAGAGCGCTCTGCAAAGGAGGTATAGGAAACTGTTGATTGATCTAAGAATAATTACTCACTATCTGCCAATTAACACGCGTGAAGTTTGTTAGGATTTCCTATCCACAAAACTGACCATCGCCTGTTAACGTGTGAAGGATAGATCATCCGCAGTACATAAGCTCGTTGAGGATGAAATACAGGCCAGAACAAAGGGAGAAAGCTCAAAAGCGAGCTGCGGCATACCAATTTTGGTGAGGCGGGATGGTCATGTGATATGTAGCAACTTGGGTTCTACCAGGTTCTACCGAATCTACGTTCGCGAAACGTTGGCAAACCAGACTGCGACGTATCTGCCTCCTAACTTCTGCGATCTCCAGCTATCAGGTTGGGATTCCACCTTGCCTGAAAAATAATTTCCCCTACCTTATTATTTATTGATTTGCCACCGTCTTCCTTGGGATCCCCGATGCCCTGCCTCCGATGCCTGTGTTTGCTCTTCAAGTTGATATCGAAATCCATCTCTCTCTAAACCAAACCAAACTTGATATTTAAACTCCCTAGCATGATAAAAATTGCTACTTACCTCTCTCTTGCTTGGGCCACGACGATCCAATGTCAATGCAGAAGCCACACTACGACGTTATTATCGTCGGCGCAGGTGTCGCAGGCTCTTCCCTTGCCCACGCACTGGCGACGCTTCCTCGGGAAAGGCCTCTGCAAATCGCTCTCGTCGAGCGCTCGTTCTCCGAACCAGACCGTATCGTCGGCGAGCTGCTCCAACCTGGCGGCGTCCAAGCTCTGGAAGCCCTCGGTATGACTTCCGCCATCGAGGGAATTGACGCCGTTACTGTCGGTGGGTATCTACTCTTAGAAGGCGGGGATGCCGTTCGCATTCCCTACCCTAAAGGCAAGGAAGGCCGAAGCTTCCACCACGGCCGCTTTATCTCTGGTCTCCGACGCGTTGCGATGCAGAGCTCAAATATCGACCCAATCGAAGCTGCAGCCGCCGACCTTCTGGAATGTCCCCACACCCAACAGGTTATCGGCGTGCGAGCCACATCCAAGTCTACCACCACCACGGAGGAGGGCGAGCAATCAGACATCCAGCTTAACTTTAGCATCTACGGCGACTTGGTTATCGTCGCCGATGGCTGTTTCTCCAACTTCCGCAATGTTGTCATGGGCACGGCAAGTTGCAAGGCGACGACCAAGAGCTACTTCGTCGGGACGATTTTGAAAGACGCACCTCTCCCCGTCCCCAGACATGGAACGGTTATTTTGCCGCAAGGATACGGCCCGGTTCTCCTCTACCAAATTGCAGAACACGACACACGCATGCTCATCGACATCCAACGCCCACTTCCTGCTGATCTCCGCGTAAGTTGTGTTTCCTCCATTTCCGGACCCCATCTTCTATCGTAGCGGCTGATGATCCCAACGCACGCCCACAGACTCATATACTCACCAATGTCCTTCCTCAACTCCCATCATCATTGCATGATTCTGTTCGTGATGCGTTTTCGAAAGATCGAATCCGTCGCATGCCCAACTCGTTCTTGCCGTCTGTCCAGCAAGGTAGCACGCTGTCTAAAAAGGGTGTCATTCTCCTCGGAGATTCGTGGAATATGCGCCACCCATTGACTGGCGGCGGTATGACGGTCGCGCTTAATGACGTCGTGTATCTTAGAGACGCCTTCAATTCGATCAAGCACCTGGATGACTGGGAGGAGATTCGACACGCTCTCAGAAATTGGCACTGGGGGCGGAAGCCCCTGTCGTCGACTATCAATATTCTGAGCAGCACATTGTATGGATTGTTTGAGAAAGACAGTGAGTTCGCCATTTATAGTTTTTGTTTGGGAGTTAACCTCAGCCCGGTTTTATCTTAGATGAAGATTACCGGGCTCTTCGCAAAGGATGCTTCAAGTACTTCCAGCGCGGGGGAAGATGTATCGAGGATCCTGTGTCTCTCCTCTCTGGGTAGGGCTCCATTTTCTCTGCAGATCCGCGTGATTCGTCACTCACGGTTTTCTTCCCCGTAGTCTCGCGCCTTCGCCCTTGCTCCTCGCTTCCCACTTTTTTGCGGTCATTTTCTACGCCATCTGGGTGGTCTTCACACATCCACGAATGGTGCAGTCTCGATATGGTCGAGAAGACCTGAAACCCGCATATGAAATACCGTCTCCTGACGAGTATCCTTCGTTGATGCTGAAGGGTATTCGCATGGTAAGTTTGGCTGACTTATCTTTTAAGCGGCGCAGATAACTAACCATCTTCTGATGTTTTAGTTCTTAGAGGCTTGCGGGGTGTTTATCCCTGTCCTCTGGAGCGAAATTCGCTGGTGGGCTCCAACAGAGTCGTCTTAGAGTTTTTGTGTTTTGTTCCTTGATCTAACCCTTTTGTTACGCCTAGAAGTCAAGTAAATGTCGTTAAATAACCCTTTACAGACTCGACTCGCATTTACTGAACATTTTACTGACATATGATATATAGATCTCTGTAAACGCTTCCACATTCCCTGAATTATCTGTGGCGACAGTTGTAACTTCTGTATACCAAGAAATTGTATTTTTGGGGGGTACATATTTCCAAATCGAGCATGCTTGCCAATCAGTACTTACCCTGGACCACCAACGTTCAATATTTGTCTTTGGTTATTGATGCCATTTCAAGAAAACAAAAGTTGAAAAATTTTGAGTTTTGCCATTCGGGGAGTAGGCTACTTGTCAACTACTTGTCGCATTCACGAACTCCTTCGCAGTCATGTCCAATTCATATGCACCTCGCGCATTCATGACCCTGCATCGCTTCATGTTCGAAGAATGGCATGGTTCCCCCAAATCTGTCCGTCTGAGACGTGTGTGAGCTCCAATTAAAATTATAACGTGTCATTAACGAGGCTAACTTACTAGCAGCATTCTATCCGCCTAGCCTAGCTTGTCCAACCTTCAAAGGGACAGGAAGCGGAGGAATTTCTAGAAACTCGGTTACCCACTTCTCAATTCACGAGGCGACTCGGAAGCGAAGGTAAGGCGAAGGCTGACGCCATCCACCGACTGCAGTGAATGACATCACAATCGATATGTAAACGGTTGTCGGAATCATCGACTCTCGTGGCAAGGTTTATTTTGCATGATTCTTTTTTGAAGATTGGAACCATGACAGTGGTCATAGTCGCAGCAGAGGGTTCTAGGCAGCGGAGCTCGGATCACGAACCCGCAACTCCCGAACGTTGTTCGGGAATTAATTCCTCCAGTACGCCACCACATTTTTTGGGCATTTCGGACTTCTTTGGTTGCTTTTATTGACATATCCTCCCCGGGTCCTCGCACCCCCAATAGCGACATTGCGCCCCCCTTCAGTAAAGTCCAGTGACTTTCCATGATGACAGAACCGCAATATGCGTACTATCCACTCACTCACTTCGATGGCATGTTCCACGCCGGTGGCGTCGTCGCTGGATGGTTCGTCGAGGGGTTGCTCGACCTGCAAAAGGTCGATGCTACCCTAAGCCGCCTTGTCACGAAATGGCCCATGTTAGGTGGGAGGCTCGAACGTACAGGCGTCTGTCCTTCCTATTATCTTTCTCGAGCGATTTGACACTCATCTTGCTGAACACAGACAAAGCTGGGTCTCAGAGTCAGAGTTCCCCTAGGTCCACTCCCTCCCACTTACGTCTCGTATTCGCTCACCTCGAGGACTTCCGAACAACCAATAACGGATTATGTTCCACTCCCTCTTCCCATATCATCCGAAGTTCTTCCTTCGCACCTCTTCATGGATCCTTCGGTACCTCAAGACCCCGTCCATTGGTCCGACAGGGATATCCCCCTCACGTATTGGCATCTCACGTACTTCAAAGCTAAGGGACTAGAGTACACCTGCATTGGTGTGGCGTTCTCGCACGCGATACTGGACGGGATGGGTATCGCGGCAGTTATCCATGCACTCGAGGCAGAGAGTCTTGGTCGACCATGGTCTATCCCACCTTCCCTCGAGCCCGGAATCAACGAAAATAAGATGCAGACCCTTATCGACAGAACTGAGAACAAGATGCGAGAGGAGGGGACACCGCTGCCTGCCGACTATAGAGCGACTTCTATCGTTGGCATGTGGTTCCTCATTATGTTCCTCTGGTGGCATCTCTGTCAACAATTCTGGCATAAGGCGCAGAGACGGATGATCCTGGTGCCACCGGTGGCATACGAAAAACTCGTGCGCGATTGTCGAGAGGCAATGAAACGGGAGGGGAAGACCGACATTCGACTTTCCACGGGCGATGTCATCGCGGCTTGGATCTACAAGGTTTGTCATCCCTTCTGGCTTTCTCGTATAAGCAAACTTATTTCTTTGACATTTACAGACAATTTATTCAAAAGAGACCTGCCCGACTCGCCTCGTCCAGCTATCCAACATGGCGTCCCTCCGCATGTTCTCAGAGGCAGGTCTAACCCTCTACCACCATAACTGCTTCATCCCAATCGGCTATCCCATCTTCACAATTGCCCAACTCAAATCCATCCACCTGCATCATCTTGCATACGAACTGGCCAAAGCTCGATCAGGGCTCTCACTCACTCATGCAGTACAGGTGTACAAACTCCTCAAAGAAGCAGCAGCGCCCTCGCGACTTAACAAATTCGTCATGCCCTACGACATTAGAGCCGATGAAACAATGGTCATGTCGAACATGTCCATCGCGCGTGTTGTGGATATCAACTGGAGTGGCTTGGGCGGCAAAAGGACAGTGTGTCGATACAAGACGAATCTCTGTAAATCCCCTCTGTTGGTCTCGAATGTGGTAACTATCACTGGGAGATTGGGTAATGGGCATACGATTTTGGATCTTATTCTTAACCGACAGCGTAGGCAACTTTTGGAGAACGAGTTAGAGAGGTTGATTGCAGATGCACAAGCGCAGGAGGATTCCCTCAGTTCGAAATGTTAGCCACTTCATTTAGAGAAGTCAGTCGTACACAACTAGCTGTAACTTTCTGTTTGTAGAAATCATTAAACTTGTGCCTGGTTTAGCTAAGTATGTCCACATTTTACTGCACTATTGCGACCTTATATTCCAACACAAAAAAAAACCTTTTTGTTTTATTCGCCTTATTTAAATCAGAAGAAAGATTTTCAGCCCTCTCGGTCAGCAAAAATATTTGAATCTGTGAATACTACATAGAGGATAAACTAGACACGGCAGATGGTTCTCAAATACTTGACATCCAGGCTTGAACATTACAAGCAGGGTATTTCCATTGAAACAGGATGACAAGACGACAAAAACAGATAGTCACATACACGCGGTAGAGGCATGTTAATTGGAATGGAATATGTTGGGAATATGACTAGGATGTCAAGTACAGCACGCGTGAGTCATCATGACTAGCATTCGTTGGCTTCCATGTCGTCTAAGCGCGACCTTGGTCGCTATCAATACACTGTAATGAAAATGTATCGCGGTGGCTGAGAGGCGTCCGCGAGGGCGTTTCGGCACACGGAGGAACACAAACACGGGGTAAAACGTAAATGTATTCGCTGAAGAGATAACCTACGTACGGCAGACTAGTATACCCAGACACGTAGGACCGTCGTAGGTATGAGGTGACTCGGATACAGTAGTAATAAAAAGGAATAATGAAAGATAAAAAGATCGTCGGAGGGAACGTGCCCGATAAGACGAAATGAAGATCGGAAGTACGGAACGGAAGGAATGGGATCGTTACATGTACCAATCGCCTCCACCTGACAGAATGTGCGTTTCAGGCCAGTAAGATTTAAAAAGAAATAAAACTCTGAAATGTACTTTGCATTTGAGTTTTTCATCGACATCCGACATCCGGCCTTGACGTATGACGTGGCTAATATAAGGCAATACCCTGTTTGCGTTGTTAGCTCGAAGTCGATGAACCGAGGCCCGCAAACCCAAGAGGGAGAGACGTCCCGAAATTCTCGGCATTCGCCGAAATATTCACGATCAGGGGAACTACCAGTTGCAGCGATTCCCTTGTCAAGGTGACATTGAACATATCCCGTAGGGGTGATGTAGTAGCCCAGAAGATATCGAAATCGGGGTTTTCTGGTTTTCTTTTTTTTTGGGTGTTTGCCGTGATATCTCTGGATCCATCGGGGGAATTCCGGTGAACGCGAGGCGTTTTGACAGTTTGCTTCAGCTATATAGCTCACACCAACCATTACAGGTATTAAATAAAACCGAGGCGCTATTTTTTACCACGGCCCTAAATCGGCCTCCGGCTTTCCGCCACCCCCTTGATTTTTACACCATGACATCATGTTGGATAATCAATCACAATCAATCTTTCTCCCATCATGCATCATGAGGCCCCACATCCCTGTCGCGATTGAAGGAATTGGTGTTCAAGCTTGTCCTCGCGAGTATAGTAAGTACAAGAAAATACAGCGGAATCCGGATTACCGGTATCAGCGTGCGATCAATCAAGCGTGCAATCCACGGCAAATGTTCAGAGGTTTATGGGTTGTTTTGTAGATGGAGCGGGCTTAAGCTTATCGTTATGATAATAGCCGTGACTAGTCATGAGTCCAGACTTTGACTTGACGGGATCAGTGCGTTGGGAGCACTAAAATTATCACAATGAGTGAACAAACTCCGAGCCCACACTATCTCTCGTGCCTTCTTGATAAGCAAAGCTCTCATTTCCACCCTCTTGACCATCCCCACCATGATATCAGAGGGAAGAATTCCGTTCAAAGTGGGCAACAAGACGTTCCACACCTGGTACAAACTCTATGGGGATCTGAAAACGAGCAAGCATCGTCCACTCGTGGCAATACACGGTGGTCCTGGGTCCACGCACCACTACATGTTGTAAGTATGCCAGCTCTCAGCACTTGACGGACATTTCATCTAAGCTGACCCTTCTTATAGACCAAACAAAATCCTTTACGAAAAGGCTGGGTATATTGCTTGTTTGCTTTTGTGCTGTTTCCGTTGCCTGAATATCTTCACAAGAATTCCTGTTATATTCTATGACCAAATTGGAAATGGGGCGTCCTCGCACTGTCCCGGCGCTCCCAAGGATTTCTGGGTTCCGAAATTGTTCATGGATGAGCTCGATAACCTCACTAGAGCGCTAGGGATCCATGAGGATTTCGATCTATTGGGGCATTCCTGGGGAGGTGGGCTTGATATCTAACGCGTTCCTAAAACTAACTGAAATTTGTCTCCAGGAATGTTGGCAGCTGAATATGCTGCCTCCCGCACGCCTAAAGGACTCAAGCGACTTATCATCGCTAACACCCGTGCTTCCACCGCGCTCTTTTCCCAGGGCATGGATCTCCTCCTGTCCCGCTTCCCTGAAGGGTTCGTTAAGACCCTACGGAAGCATGAGGCGGACGGCACAACACAGTCCAAGGAATATATGAATGCGAGCATGGCTTTCTTCAAGAGGCACATCTGCACTGTCGATCCGTGGCCTAAAGAGTTGATTCAGTCGTTTATGGAAATCAGCAAGAATCCAACGGTGAATCATACCATGTACGTCTATTTATTCGCAAGCTATACCTTGCCACACCGGTTTGACCTGGAGAGCGTTATATAGGTCTGGGCCGTCTGAGTTCACCACTAGTATGGGCAACCTGAGGAACTGGGATATCACCGGGATAATTCATAGGATCACTTGTCCGACTCTTCTTATCTCCGCGCCTCTCGATGAGGTCCAAGAGGCTGCGGTCCTCCCGTTCTTGAAAATTCCAAAGGTCAAGTGGGTGAAACTCCAGAATAGCACTCATTTGGCACATTTTGAAGAACCTGAAAGGCTAGTGTTTATTTTTTGACTTTGATTGTTGTTGAACTTAATGAGAGTATTCGACTAGATTCTTCCCCGTTGTTGTGGAATTTTTACAGAATACGAAGGTGGTTTAGGTGCCTATGTCGACGATATTGATAAAGGAAGAAGCCGCGAAGCCATTTATGTACTTGGCAGTATAATGTATAACACATTCATCTCGGAACGATAACTAAAGATCTTTGAAAAAAGTACCACGAGCGCTTATGAAGCCAACAACGCTCGGCATCGATGAAGGGGAAGGTTTGACAAAAGAGCTGTAGTAGGCATGCTGACATTTTTCCGGATTATACGTATATCTTCCGTCAATCAAGTATTGTATTCAACACTGCGGTGACTATAGCGCAACGTTCAAGGCGTCAATAAAATTGTCATCCCATACAGAATCCTGGGCTCACTTTCTCCACCTCGAATATCACTCTCCGTACCACCCAGTCCTTCGCTTCCGTGTCTGCAACGGTCATCGGAACCTTGATGTGAATAGGACAAAATCCGCTAGTTTCGACCTTGCATACCCAAACGATCTATGGAGTTTGACAAGCCGGGACTCATGTGATTAGCTGGCTCCAC
>Ga0307509_10011560_pt1 | contig 10673 bp, 7 predicted proteins | sample 10_EM_MG_FD_202245 | JGI IMG/M metagenome (GOLD analysis project Ga0307509, IMG submission 202245) | Populus trichocarpa ectomycorrhiza microbial communities from riparian zone in the Pacific Northwest, United States - 10_EM | ecosystem: Host-associated > Plants > Roots > Unclassified | place...
AACGAAGCAAAGGAGGAACGAGGTACAGTTATCCACAGCCAACGCTCAAAAGTTGGCTTCCACACCTGGCTCATTATTGGGTCGGCGCCGTGGCTCACTGTTCAATCGGCGCGCTCACCCGGCCGCACCGGTCGTTCGCGCCGGTGACTCAACTCCGACATCCAGTTGCACCGATTCGATGACGCCACAGTCTCGCGGCACAGCTGTCGCCGCGATACGTCCGCTTTGCGGCGGGTCGCGTTCCGTTCCCAAATCGGCTTTTGCAGCACAAGCTTTTGGCACTGGGCAAGAGTCGCTTCTGCGCTGTCGGCAGCGTACGCGAGCAGTCGACATTGCTCGCGTTGATCCGCTTTTGCGTTTCGCCTGCTAAACGATAGATTCGCGTTGCTTGGCCGCATGTGTGAGCTGCTGCCGAAACGCATCTCGCTGTTGCGCTCTGCGTTGCCTGCTCTGGTTGGACAGCCGACGCCGTGTCGGTGTAGCTGAGCGCGAACAACGTCAGCGGATGCAGGCTTCCGCGATGGGAACCAAGTGGAGACCAACAGGTTCAGCCCCTGCCAGATCGAGTGACCGCTGTCGGGCTTGACGATGAACAGGCGGTCCCGGCCACAAACCGACAATCTCGTCTCGGCGATGGGGGCACCGCTCAGCTCGACGGCATCCCAATCCGAGCGTTGGTGCGCGCCAGTTGCCGCACCAGTACGTAGTCATACTCCGCGGCAGATTCCAGCAGTTCTTCGATCTTTCGCACAGTGGTATGAAGTACCGACAGGTCGCCGAGGTCGTCGATGCTGCCTGAGTTGGATGCTCGATGATGAAGCGCTGCCATGGTTGTCTTGGCCATGATGACGGACTCCAAGATTTGGTGGGGTGATCGGGTCATATCTCCTCCGGTCAAACAATTGTGGGATGCTTTTGCATCAATGCTGCTTGCGGAGCAAGGTCAGGCATCCCTTCTTGACGGCGCTGTTGCTCATGCATCGCTTGTGGCAGCGGCGCCTCGTCGAGAGTCGCATCGAGATCTCCGCGCACTGCCCCGGTCGCATCGAGTTCCGTGACGGCATCACCGCCCTTCTGCATGGGTCGGTGACTGGATCGCCGGCACATCGTTCGACCAGAGAACGCCGGAGGTCCTTGCCTTCGCCGAATAGTTTGCATGTACTCCTGGGCGGATAGCGCGATTTGAAGGTCCTGACAGCATCCACCACGTCTGTGGCCACGGCAGGCCCGATTTGATGCGGGCGGGGTACTCAGATGATTCGCGAGTCGTTCTCTATGCCCAGGATGCCTTGCAGTTGGATCACTTCGCCGTTTACCGCATTCCCATTCCTCATACCTTCCAAAGTGAAAAAGGGACGACGGACGGTGACCGTGACCCTGGCATACGACCCGCCAGTGCGTCACACGAGGAACGACTACTGCGGAGTCGGCATGAGTTTCAGACTTCTCCGCGGCTGCACGCAGGAGCAAGTGTTTGAACACTACGAGTGGCGTCCAAAGGGGGAGCTGGTTCCGGAAATCGAGGCGCGCTACCAGTGCAATATGACGCCAGGGATCACACAGCGAGAGCGAGGCACCCTTCAACGCGCGTCAGTTGCTTTTCGGCGAAACATCGAGCAATACGGAGGTGACTACTACCTCGTAGTTCGATGCGAATCAGGATGGGCACCCCCGGACAGTGAACAGAGGTTCGCAGTGGTACTCGCGCTGGCACACGAGGCTGAACTACAACTGTATCAATAGCTGCGTCAGCGCGTGCGGGTACAAGCCTAACTGTCTGCCTTACATATCCTGCCTACGGCAGGCCGGATCTTGCCGCCGATCTTTACGCGCTGCGCAGACGGGGCAGGATGCGCAGCGCGTTCTCGCGCTCGATGGCGTGCAGGTCCGAGCCGGTGAAGATCTCTGCCAGCCCTCGCGTGTTCTCGGCCGCCGAACGGTATGGAAAGTCGGTGCCGTAGACAATCTGCGTGACCGGGATGAACTTTGTCAACGACGCCATCGCTACCGGGTTCGCAGCCTGCGCGGTGTCGTAGTAGAAGCTGCGAAGCTCGGACAGCACGCGTTCGGCCGAGAAGCCCTCGATGCGGTACGGCGGCCGCATCATCTGCACCAGGAAGCGCTCGGTCAGCGCGCCGAGCGTGCCGCCGGCGTGCGAGAAGATGAAGTTGATATCAGGGCAACGCCTGGCTGTGCCTGAGAACACCAGGCTCGCGATGGTGCGCGTGGTGTCCGTGCCGTACTCGATGATGACGGGCGGTACGCCGCTGCCCAGATTCAGGCAGCACGCTGGGTCATTGGGATGCGTGTAGGCAGTGGCCCGGCGGCGGTTCAATTCGTCCATCACCGGCGCAAACGACCCATCGCCCAGATACCGGTTGCCGTAGCTGGTCATGAAGGCAACACCATCGGCCTGCAGCACGTCGAGCGCGTAGGCGAGTTCCTTCAGCGTCGCTTCGACATGCGGCATCGGCAGCAGCGCGAACATCCGAAGGCGCCCGCGCGACTCGTCGGCCAGCTTGCGCGCGAATTCGTTCGACGCTCTAGCGACGGCCGCTGCATCGGAGGCGTTGAGGAACCCGACCGCCGGTAGCGTCGGCGACGTGATCGCGGTGGCAACGCCGCCGCTGTCGAGGTCGTCGATCGACTTCTGCAGCGTCCAGTTGTTGACCGGCGGCGAATCGAGCTTGGCCGCCTTGAGCGCCGTCAACCACGGAGGCGGGGCGATGTGGTGGTGTACATCAATGCGGTAGGGGCTCGCCGATGCCGGGGTGGTGCAGCCCGACGCCGCGATCGCTCCGAACGCGGCGGTGCCGGCGAGAAGCTGACGGCGCCGCAGGTCGGGGTTCACCGACGACGACGCCGCGCAAGAAGGACAGACGGCCGCGAATCTTCCGCGATTGGCAGGCATGGCAGCTCCCATCATTCATGACAGACGATTTTGCGTTGGATGTCGCGCGCGAGATCGCCCTGGTGATCGCAGCACCCGCGGTCGGGGCGCAGCATAGACGCGTTGGCAGACGCGGAGGCGAACTGGCACTCAGCGTAGTGTGGCAACCAGACCCGTGTCGCCGCCTGTCCTGTGCCGCTATGCATCAAAGCATTCCAGTCCTCGCCGCACTTCGTCGTCGCCCGACGACTAAGGTGATGCATGCGGGTACCGCTGAATACCGGCGGCCCACGCCTGTGTTGCCCGGACGTACATACGATTGATTGACCGCGCTCGTACGACATCATTGATCGCGCTGGTGCCCGCTATCGACAGATCAGGCCCAGGGCATCTACCGCGGCACCCGAGCGTCCCTGCAATCCGATGATGTCTTTCGCACCGCAGGACAGCGTGCCTTTTGGATAGTTCTTGTTAAGGTTCTCGCCCAATCGAATCGCCCCCACCGGTCCCGCCACGAGCAGCGCAATGTTGCCTACCGTCCCCGTTGGCGATGTGAAGGCTCCGGGCGTATCCAATGGAACGGAGGCCGTTCGGACCTGGCTGCCACGCGCAGCGCAATCCAGGATCAACGCTTTCAGCAGATGATTGGAACTGCGGAGCGAAGTCACCGCCATCGACCGGACGACCGAGCCGGCGGGGCATAACGCGCTGCGCCTGTCGCCGCCGCCACCACCGCCCTGGATCGCTCGCCCGTCACACAGGGGCGCGATGTAATTGACGTAGGCGCCGGTCCGGGCCTCCACGCCGGTCACTAGGGTGTTGGCGGGACATCGCGCAATGAACTGCTGCCCCCCGCTACCGCCAAATGCCGGAGTGAACGTTTCCTGAGCGCTGGCTGGTAGCGATGTGCCGAGAAACCCGGCGATCGCGGTCACATGCAAGATTCCTGTCAGTGCCCTCCGCCCAGCCGCGGCGAGAAGCGGCGCGCCTGGCGAGCATGGGCGGTTCGGCCCGACCGGGATACTGATCGCTCGTGCGGAGGAAAACGGCATGTCGAAACTCCTGTGATCGTTTGGAGGCTATTCGCTCCATTGGATGAACGCGAAGGCGCTGGCATTTCGGACATTCGGAGCCACGCTTACTCGGTCTTCTTTGAGATGCGGCCTCCAACAGGGGTTGAATGCGCGAAGGACAGTTATGGACCGCTCCGCCCTGCAACCTACTCCGGCGAGCATGAGACCGTCGGAGGTCGCTCCCTCGGGAGCATCGCGCGCAAGCTACGGGCTGGCAACCCAGCGGGGTGGGCTGGCGCCCCGGTCCGCTAGGAGCGCCGCCGCCCAGAACAATCTTGAATGCGCAGCCTCGCACCGACCCGGAGTGTCGGCTCGCCTAGGGCACTGTCGGTGCGAAGGCGACGTACGCTGCCCCGCGTGCTGCGAAGCACACAGCCACCTTCTACGAGAAGGCTGTGGCATCGGCTGGCGCCGACTTGCCGCAGTTTGTGTAGGACGTGTTCGACGCCTTCCCTGAACGCGACATCCTGGCCCACGGCTTCCGTATTTCATCGGACAGCTTCAAGCCGGACATCCAACGTTGGAGCTTAGCCTCGCCTCCTGGCGTGCGGATCAGCTCAGGTGTCCGCGCAACAACATCACCGCGGACGCGATGGCCATGGCGATGAACACCAGTTGCATAGGGCCGGGGCGGCGCAAGCCGGTGAACGGTTGGCCGCAGGCCACGAAGCCGACTTGGGTCAGCGCGGCGACGATCTCGTCTCGGCCGCCGCTGCACGAGAAGTGAACGCGACCGGGCGTGTCCGCCCGGTTGTGCCGGATGTGAAAGCCCCGGCTCATCCAGGCCGGCCCATCGGGTGCAAAAGCGACCACCTGATCCGGTCGGAACTCATACGTTCCCAGGCAACGAACGACGAGCTTCTCCTTCGAAACTGTGATGCCCGCCTTGCCACCCCGCCGGGAGCTGAAACCGACGCGGGTGTGGCCGCTCAGGGTTATCTCGGTCATGCCCTCGCTCCATGGACCGAGTTGTCCAGGTTCGCATCTTCCCAGTCGAACGTCGGCACTGTCTCGGAGACGCTGACCTTCTTCTTCTGTGACACGCCGTGGTCCCATGGCAAGCGCCCCTGCAGCGACAGATGGCTTCCATCGTCCCAGTGCGCCACAGTGGCACCACGGCGGAGGGACAACGCGGTGTAGTCGCTGACGGCGTCCTTCAGGCGGTTGTGCCAGTCCCAGGCGAAAAAGGCGAACTCGCTCGCCAGGATCAGCACGGAGCCATCGGCAGAGGTCAGGCTGTCGCGCCAGCTCCACGAGCCCCACGCCCGACCTTGCCGCCAGAGCGCTTTCCGCCCAGGTAGGCATCTTTGGTCTCCACACGGCCGTCGAACGGCCGGACGTCCTCTCCTCACGCCGCCTCCCGCGCCGCACGCGCCGCGCGGCGGCGCGCGATCCACTTCTCGCGCTTCAGGCCGAGCACGCCCGCGAGCGGGAGCAGCGTGAAGAGGCCGGTGACGATGATTCCGATGGTCAGAAGGCTCATCCAGGCGAACGGCGGGTCGGCTTGCGTCGGCCTGCCCGCGCGCGACATGACCGCCGTTACCGCCACCGCGTTGTCGCCCACGGGCACGCCGTTGCGCTCGAACACGGGTCGTGCGGCGCCGGCGACGGCACCATCGACTCGCACAAGCACGGGCCCGTCCACGCCGCCGGCGGCCCGCTGCAGGTCGTGGAGCTGCTGCTCGTTGTTGAACTGCGCGACAAAGTACACCGGATCGCCCATGCGCCAATCGGCCGTGGCCAAAGGCACGTAGATGGCGTTGGCCACGTTGCTGCTCTTGGAGGAGCGGCGCGTCACCGCGTGATCCCACAGCGGTGTCCCGCCCAGCAACGCGAGGTGGCTGCCGCCGTCGGGGTGTGTCGGCTCTACGCCGCGGGTGAGCTGCATCGGCACGTAGGTGCTGACGACATCGGCCCGGCGCAGGTGCCAGTCCCAGCCGTACCAGGCGAACAGGCAGCCCCAGACCAGTGAATGGAAGACGGCCCACACTGCGAGGCCCATGCGCCAGCCTGAAGGAGCCGACGTCGGCTCCTTCGTCGGGGCGACCATGGCGGCGGAATCGGTCGGTACCGGCGTTGCCGCGGGTGCAGCAACTGACGCGGGTCGGGCGACCACGGGTCCAAGGACGGCACGCCGGATCTTCTGGAAGAACTCAATGACATAGATGCCACCCATCACGATGAGGCAGACACCGATCAGCAGCACGAAGGCGCTGATCGCAGGCGAGTATGTGCCGTCGTTTCTTGCCTGCGCGGCGTTGATCCAGCCGATGGGCCCGGTCTCGCCGATGGTGGCGTACAGCGAGAACGCGAGCACGGCGATGATGCCCAGCAACGTGAGGATGAACTTGCGCATTACCCGCTTCCTTGGATGGATCCATGGACGCCCCGCGGCTCCGGCGTTGACGTCCCTATGTCACTGAACGCATTCACGGCGTCGAAGTGGACAATCGGTGCTCGATGGGCGGCCCGGTCATGAACTCATTGGTCACGGTGCAGAGAGAGCTATCCTGAGAGGGGCCTCCGTTTTCACGTCGGGGCGCTGCAGCAGCCACGAGAGGTGGAACGCGTGTGCAGATCATTTGGTCAAAATTGAGACGAATCGCCCTGCGAAGTTGCAGGACTGCGCCCGTGGAGTGTGTCGCCCGGGAAGGCCGCGATGCCGCACCTTTTCCGAGCTTTGCAGGCGGTTCGGGCTACCGCGACCAAGCCGGGAAGCGCCGCCAGAACATCACCGATTCGATTGATCTCGCACTGGGGGTGCGCTGGACGCCGAATGCATTTGTACGCAGTTAGCCTAAGACCCGAAGCTGTCGCAGCGTGACATGAGTTCGCTGTCCAGCATTGCATCCCAATGGCCAGCGGTCGAGCCGCTGCTCGACGAGGCCCTGGCGCTGCCCAGCGCCGCGCGTGCGCAGTGGCTCGAAGCGCTGCCGCCCGACCTGCAATCGTTGCGGCCAACGCTCGGCCGACTGCTGGACCTCCAGACCGAGATCGAGTCGAGCGACTTCCTCGCCACGTTGCCCACCATCGCGCTGGAACCCGGCCCGCAGCCCGGCGACCGCGTGGGCCGCTATCGGCTGATGCGGCAGATCGGTGAAGGCGGCATGGGGACAGTGTGGCTGGCCGAGCGCGACGACGGCCAGTTGCGCCGCAGCGTCGCGCTCAAGCTACCGCGCATCGGGTGGGCCTCCGGCTTCGCCGAGCGCCTGGCGCGCGAGCGCGACATCGTCGCCAGCCTCGACCACCCGAACATCGCCAGCCTGTACGACGCCGGGTTCGACGCCCAGGGCCGACCTTACCTGGCGCTGGAATACGTCAGCGGGCCGTCGATCGACGAGTTCGCGCGCACGCGCAACCTCGACACGCCCGGCCGCATGCGCCTGCTGCTGCAGGTGGCGGCGGCGGTGGCGCACGCGCACGGCCGCTCGGTGATTCATCGCGACCTGAAGCCGAGCAACATCCTCGTCACCGACGACGGCCAGGTGCGGCTGCTGGACTTCGGGATCGCCAAGTTGCTGTCCGACGAAGGCGCCGAGCAGACCCAGCTGACGCAGCGCGCCGGCCGTCCGCTGACGCTGGACTATGCGAGCCCGGAGCAGGTCCGCGGCGAGCCGCTGGGCACCGCCAGCGACGTCTACGGCCTCTCCGCTGTGGCGTACGAGCTGCTGGCCGGCGTCAAGGCGTTCTCTTTCGGCCTGCGCCATGCGGCCGCGCTCGAAGCGGCGATCCTCGACACCGACCCGCCGCTGGCCAGCCGCGCCGCGCCCGAACCGTCGCGCGGGCGTGCGTTGCGTGGCGACATCGATGCCATCCTCAACAAGGGGCTGAAGAAGAACCCGGCACAGCGCTATGTCTCGGTGCAGGCCTGGGCCGACGACGTGCAGGCGGCGCTCGAAGGGCGGCCCGTGCAGGCGCGTCCCGACACGCTGGCCTATCGTCTGTCGCGCCGACTGTGGCGTCACCGGCGCGCAGCGGCGCTGGCAGTCGCCATGGTGGCCGCGCTCGGCTTGGCGGTCGGCGTCGGCGCGACCACGCTCATCATCGCCACCCTCGCCGCGGGGCTCGGACTTGCACTCTGGCAGGCGACGCTGGCGCAGCGCGGGCGCCTCGCGGCGGAGGCTGCTTCCGAGGCCGCCGCACGCGCCACCGCACGCGCCGAAAGCGCTGCCGAATCCGAGAAGGCGGCGGCCGCCGTCGCTGTGCGCGAGGCGGCGCGCGCGCAGGCCGTCAGCGACTTCATGGCGCGCGTGTTCCGCCACAACGCGGCGGAGCAGCGCGACGCCGAAGCAGCGCGCAACCGCACCGCACGTGAACTGCTGCTGCAAGGCGTCGACGAGGCGCATGCACTGAAGGAGGCCAACCCGCAAGCGCATGCCAAGCTGCTGCTGACCTTCGGCCATCTGCTGCAGGGCCTGCGGATGTACCAGCAGGCGACGGATGTCTTCGAACGCGCGTTCGAAGGCGCGCGACAGGCCTTTGGTGACGACCACGTTGAGACGCACACCGCTCGCCTGGGCCTGGGCGGCGTTCTGCTCGGCTCCGAGCGCGGCCCGCAGGCGCGCCGGCTGGTGACGGAAGCAGTCGACGGCCTGCGCCGCCTGGCGCCCGAGTCGTGGCTGCTGGCGGAGGCGCTGTCGCTGCAGGCTTCGGTGCAGGCTCAGCGTGACCCACCGGCGGGCGTGGCGGCCGGGCGAGCCGCCGTCGCGCTCATCGGCCGACTGCCGCCGAGCGAGACGGGCGTGGAGGAAGGGCTCGCCCACCAGCGGCTCGGGCGGGCCTTGCTGTATGCGGATGATCCGGATGCCGCGGTGCTGGAGCACCAGATCGCTGCCCGCCTGTTCGAGGCGCGCTTCGGTACTGCCAACACGTATGTGCTGCAGTCGCACCAGGAGCAGGCCCACGCCTGCGCCGCCGCCGGCCGCTGGGACGAGGCACGTGAACGCTGGCAGGCGTTGCTGGCACAGCTCGCAAGCATCGAGCCGTTCAATGCCGAAGAGGCGACGGAGGCGCACGTCGGCCTGGCGCGCGCGGCCCACAACCTGGGCGAGTTTGCCGTCGCCGCTGACCTCCTGGCATCAGCAAGGGCACTGCTCGGTGATGTGGCCGGCATCCGCATCGCCGACCTGCGCGGCCTTCAGATCGCGATGGAGGAAGCCGATCTCGCCCTGGCCACCGGCGCGGTGCGCGGGTCGCTCGACCTGGCCGGGGCAACGCTCGCCCGGACACCGCCAGACGTGGCCGGCCTGCAGATCGGCCTGCGCATGTTGCTGGCGCGCGGCCACCTCGAGCAAGGCGATGCCGCACCGGCGCAGGAGCACATTGCGGCCGCGTTGCCGCTGCTCGGCGAGCGCCGCGGTGCGGGCTTCATGCGGCTGGAGGTCTACGCGGTGGCGGCGGCCTGCGCCGCAGCGCGCGGCGAAGCGGCGCCGGCACGCACGCTGCTAACGCAGGCCGCGGGCGCCATCGAGGCTCGCTCCGCAGCGGCGCCGCGGCGCGCGCTGCTGCTCGCGCTGGCCGAAGCGCGCGTGGCGGCGCTGCTAGACGAGGCCGGGACGCTGCAGCGGCTGAGCAATGCCTGGCTGCCGAAGCTGGCCACGCCGGTGCGCACCGTGCCTCGACGGCATCAGGCCGAACTGGCGCTGCTGCTGTGCGCCGCCACTCCCGGACACCCGGAGGCGCCGCCTGCGCTGAACGTGACGTTGGCGTGGCTGCGGGTGAGCCAGCGCCACGGGAGCAACCGGCTCCGCGAGGCCGAGGCGCTCGCGCGCCGGCTGGCTCCGGTGTAGCGCCGGCGGCGTCAGAGGCTGAGAGTCTTTTGAGCTGTCCGAGCAGCGCGCCAGAAGGCGTCTGATCTACGCGCTAAGCGCAGACATAGCGCGGGCCGTGTCGAGCATTCGCAACGGCGAGCAGGCGTCTTCTGCCGTGATGAGGGGGAATCATCGAAAAACTCTCAGCCTCTCAGGGCGTCGGCCAGCAACAGCCACGCCTTGTCCCAGTTCAGCAAGGTGCAAGCTACTCTCCGTCGACAGTGTTCAGTCGCGATCGGCAGTCCGCTACAGGTTCAACTCACGTCGCTCACGCGCTGCGCGTGAATGCCCGGGACCAGTCTGCTCCGCCCCTTCGACCACGCGGACGAAAGTCAGGTCAAAGCCGTCCAAGCCGATCGCGGCTGCGCCCGAACACGATCGTGTCAGACCATCTTCTCGAGCCAACCCCCGCGGAAGCCGGCGCGCTGGAGCCCGCGGCGCAAGGGGAGGCATTGGCGCATGTGATCCCACACGATCTCGTTGCGGTAGTTGCCGATCATCGCAAGGATCGGCCCCTGGTCGATGCCGAGATAGTCGCTCGCAACCCACCCGAAGCCGGGGTCTACACGTCCGTTGGTGAGCCTGACAGTTGTGGAGGTCAGGCTGCGGTTGAACGAATCCAGGAAGCCATATTTCGAGTAGATGAACCTCCCGTAGCGTGCATGCATTTCCGCGATGGCCGGGATCACGATCTCGGGTGCAAACGGGAGTGACGACAACGCCGCGGTGGGTGCGATCGTGCCGTCGTCCAGGGTCATGGCTTGCCCTGTGCCGCGCGCCCGATAGTCCAGGAAGAAGCGCGCGCGACCTGCGCGATCGGTGTCATGCAGCCATCCCGGGCCATCACAGGCAGTGAAGCCCCAGACGTTGGCCCCGTATTCAAACCAGCCCTTGGGATTC
>Ga0307509_10011561_pt1 | contig 10672 bp, 12 predicted proteins | sample 10_EM_MG_FD_202245 | JGI IMG/M metagenome (GOLD analysis project Ga0307509, IMG submission 202245) | Populus trichocarpa ectomycorrhiza microbial communities from riparian zone in the Pacific Northwest, United States - 10_EM | ecosystem: Host-associated > Plants > Roots > Unclassified | place...
GGTGACCTACACGCTGACCCACGACCGCGGCATCCGGATGGACTACCTGGCCACCACGACCAAGCCCACGATCGTGAATCTCACCAACCACAACTACTGGAACCTGGCCGGCGAGGGCACCGGCACGATCGACACCACCAAGCTGCAGCTCAACGCCAGCCGCTACACCCCGGTCGACCCGACGCTGATCCCGACCGGCGCGATCGACCCGGTGGCCGGGACCCCGATGGACTTCCGCAAGCCGACGGCCATCGGCGCCCGGAACCGGGAGAGCTTCAACCAGCTCGTGATCGGGCGTGGCTACGACCACAACTGGGTGCTGGACCGGCGGGACAACACGTTCACGAAGCTGGAGCTGGCCGCGAAGGCGACCGACCCGGGCAGCGGACGGCAGTTGACGATCTGGACGACCGAGCCGGGCATCCAGTTCTACGCCGGCAACTTCCTGGACGCCACGCTCATCGGCACCAGCGGACACATGTACCGGCAGGGCGACGGGTTCGCCCTGGAGACGCAGCACTACCCGGACTCTCCGAACCACGCGAACTTCCCGTCGACGGTCCTGCGACCCGGCCAGACGTACCGGACCACCACCGTCTACCAGCTCGGCGTGGCGCACTGACGCGACCAGCCAGGAGCACCCGACATGCCTGACCTACCGAGGGTCGTCGAAGAGGCGGCCGAGAAGCTCGACCAACGCGGGGTATCCCGCCGCCGGTTGCTCGCGGGCACCGGCCTGACCAGCGCGTCGCTGGCGGCCACCGCGCTGCTGTCGGCCTGCAGCAAGAGCAACGACAAGACCACGTCGGACGCGATCGGGAACTTCCCGAAGACGCCGAACTGGAAGTTCGTCTTCATCAACCACGTCACCACCAACCCGTTCTTCACCCCCACCCAGTACGGCGCCGAGGACGCGTGCAAGCTGCTCGGCTGCTCGTACCAGTGGACCGGGTCGCAGAACTCGGTGGTGGCCGAGATGGTCAACGCCACCAACACGGCGATCAGCGGCAAGGCCGACGGCCTGGCGATCGCGGTGGTGGACAAGTCGGCGTTCAAGGCGCCGGTCGACCAGGCCCTGGACGCCGGCATCCCGGTGGTGTCGTACAACGCCGACGGCGCGAAGGACGACCCGGGCACCAACCGGCTCACCTACGTCGGGCAGGGGCTCTTCGACTCCGGGTACGCGCTCGGCCAGCGGGCGCTGACCGCGGTGCAGTCCGGCGACGTGGTCGGCTTCATCGCCACCCCGGGCCAGCTCAACATCCAGCCGCGGATCGACGGCGCGCAGCAGGCGTTCAAGGACGCCGGCGGCGCGGTGAAGTTCACGGCGGTGGCCACCAACGCCGACGTCACCAAGGGACTGTCGATCATCGACGCGTACGCCGTGGGGCACACCGGCCTGGCCGGGATGCTCGCCGTGGACGCCGGGTCGACCCAGGCGGTGGGCGCGACGGTCAAGAAGTACGACATGCGCACCAAGGGCCTGAAGGTGGCCGGGGGCTTCGACCTGATCCCGGAGACGCTCAACTCGATCAAGGCCGGCGACCTCGATTACACCATCGACCAGCAGCCGTACCTGCAGGGCTTCCTGCCGGTGCTGTACCTGTACCTGTTCAAGATCTCGGGCGGCCTCATCTCGCCGCCGCAGACCAACACCGGCCTGCTCTTCGTGACCAAGGACAACGTTTCCACCTACCAGTCCACCCAGACCCGGTACGAGGGCTCGTCCACCGCCGTCAAGCTGGTGGAGCGTTCCGGCCCGATCGCACACGCATGACCGCCTGCACCGAGCGGCACTGCCGCAAGTTGCCCACCCTGGCCGAAGGCGAGGGCCAGAAGGGCATGCCTAAGGCGAGCACACGCATGACCGCCTGCACCGAGCGGCACTGCCGCAAGTTGCCCACCCTGGCCGAAGGCGAGGGCCAGAAGGGCATGCCTAAGGCGGGCACAGCATGACCGGGACACTGCCGAGGCAGAAGGAGACGCCGGCCCAGCGAGACCGGCGTCTCCTGACGCTGCTTCGCACCGGCGGCACCGTGCTGGTGCGCTGGCGCGAGGCGAGTGTGCTGATCGTCGCGATCGCGATGGCGATCTACTTCCGGGCGTCCAGCGACGTCTTCCTCACCTACGCCAACCTGCGCAACATCGCGCAGGCCACCGCGCCGGCCGCGATCGTCGCGGTCGGGATCGTGCTGCTGCTGGTCAGCGGCGAGATCGACCTGTCGGTCGGGGTGGTGGCGGCGCTCGCGCCGTTCCTCGTGCACTACGCCGTCGACCTGTGGGGCGTGCCGGTCATCCCGGCGTTCCTGATCGCGTTCGCCGTCGCCGCGTTCATCGGGTTCTGCAACGGCTTCGTCGTGACCAAGTTCAAGGTGCCGTCGCTGGTGGCCACGCTGGGCTCGTACTATCTGCTGCTCGGTGTTCTGCTGACCACCTCGCACGCCTACCCGGCGGAGATCCCGGCGGCCGCGCAGGGGAAGATCCAGACCATCTTCGGGGCCGGCGACTGGTCGTCGCTGATCTGGTGCCTCGGCGTGGTGGTGGTGTATCACATCGTGCTCACCCGTACCCGATGGGGATTGCACACGATCTCGGTGGGCGGCAACCTGATCGGCGCCACCGAGGCCGGCATCCGGGCTAACCGCATCAAGATCGGGAACTTCATGATGGCGGCCATGCTCGCCGCGCTGGCCGGCCTGCTCGAGGCGTTCCGGATCAACAGCATCGACCCGAACATCGGCGGCGGCACGGCGCTGGTCTTCACCGCGATCTCGGCGGCGGTCATCGGCGGCACCGCCCTCGCGGGCGGCTCGGGCACGGTGATCGGGGCGCTGCTCGGCGCGCTGATCCTGGCCGAGCTGCAGAACGGCTTCAACCTGATCGGGATCAGCGCGAACCCCTTCAACATCATCCTGGGCAGCGCGATCCTGCTCTCGATGATCGCGAACCAGTACCTGTCGCGGCTGCGCCGGACGGGCGGCGGATGATGGCCTCCTCGGAAGTGCTGCGCGTCGAGCACGTGGCCAAGCGGTTCGGGGCGCTGACCGCGCTGCGCGACGTGAACCTGCGCCTGGAGAAGGGCGAGGTGCTCGGGCTGATCGGCGACAACGGCGCCGGCAAGTCCACGCTTATCAAGATCATCTGCGGGTTCCACCGGCCGGACTCCGGGCGCCTGCTGGTCAACGGCGACGAGGTGGTGCTGCGCAGCGTCGACCACGCGCGATCGCTCGGGATCGACACGGTCTATCAGGGACTGGCCCTGATCAACGAGCTCAGCGTCTACCACAACATGTTCCTCAACCGCGAACTACGGGTCGGGCCGCTGCTGAACAACCGGGCGATGCGCCGGCTCGCTCGCGACCACCTGGCGGACATGGGGGTCAACATCGCGAACGTAAGCTCCGAGGTGGCCAAGCTCTCCGGCGGCCAGCGGCAGGCGGTCGCGGTGGCCCGCGCGGTCTACTCGGACGCGAAGATCCTGCTGCTCGACGAGCCACTCGCGGCGATGGGCGCGAAGGAGGGCGCACTGATCCTCGACCTGATCCGCGACCTGAAGGCCCGCGGCGACGTCTCGGTGATCATCATCGCCCACAACTACGCCCAGGTGCTCGACGTCTGCGACCGGGTCAACCTGCTGCAGCACGGCTCGATCACCTTCGACAAGCCGACCTCGGAGGTGTCCCTCGAGGAACTGACCGAGCTGGTGGTCGCCGAATACCGCAACCGCCGCCTGCGCGGCGACTGACTTGAGTTTCAACCCTCAAGTCAGCCGCCGCTCAGTCGAGAGCGCGTGCGGCGTCGGCGAAGGCGCGTACGAGAGGCGACTCGGTCGCGGTGCGCCAGACGAGGGCCCAGTGGCCCAGCGGCGCGTCCCGGATGGGCAGGTAGACGATGCCGGGTCGCTGGTAGAAACGGCTGGCCTCGGCGAAAACCACACAGACGGCTTGGTTGGCGACGACGACCGCCTGGATCTCCTGAAAGGTGGCGACCTCCGGCCCGCGCGGTATCGGGCGCCCGCCGGGCGTGTGGGACGGTAGCACCGCGGCTTCCCAGTAGGCGGGCACCGAGCCCGCGATCTGGGGCAGGACGCAGTCTCCGAGGTCTTCCATGAGCACCGACGCCCGGGCGGCGAGGGGGTGGGTGCCGGCGACCATCAGGAGGAGTGGGTCGGTGATCACCGTCGGCCCGACGGTGAGGTCCGGTTCCCGTACCGGCAGCCAGCAGGTTTGCAGGTCGACCTGACCGGCTCGCAGCGCTCCGAACGGGTCGCTGAAGTGCACCTCACGGAACAGCAGGTCGCAGCGCGGGTGGCGGGCGCGGAACCGGTCGATGATCCGGACCAGTTCGTAGGTTTGGGACCCGAAGACGCCCAAGGTGAGCGTGGTGGTGTCGCGGGCGGTGGCGGTCGCGGCTTCGATCGCGGCCCGGAGTTGGCCGTAGGCGGCCTTGAGGTCGGTGTGCAGCTGTTCGCCGAGTGTCGTCAGGCGAACCACGCGGGTGGTGCGGTCGAACAGCGGTGCGCCGATGAGCCGTTCCTGCTTGCGAATGGACTGGCTGACCCGGGCAGTGGTCAGCCGCAGCCGATCGGCGGTACGGCCGAAGTGCAGTTCCTCGGCCAGCGTCAGGAAGATCTCGATGTCGCGCAGCTCCACGCTTTCCATTATCAACTGCGGCTAAAGAGTCGTTGCCGAGGTCGTCGTTGATCCACAGCCGGGCCGCGACGGACGCTGTGCGGGCACGACGGACGAGAGGAACTCAAGGACATGACCAACTCGGAACGGACCTCGGTGTTGATCACCGGAGCCAACAAGGGACTCGGCCTCGAGGCGGCGCGCCGGCTCGGCAAGCAGGGCTGGACGGTCTTCCTCGGATCGCGTGACGAGGGTCGAGGACGGGCGGCCGCCGACAAGCTGGCCTCCGGTGGCGCGAACGTGGTCCTGGTGCCGCTGGACGTGACCTCAGACGAGTCTGTGGCCGGCGCCGTACGCCTCGTCCGGGAGCACACCGACCGGCTGGACGTACTGATCAACAATGCCGGCGCGCCGGGAAACATCGTCGCGCCCGCGGACGCGACGGCCGACGAGATGCATGCCGTTTACGACGTCAACGTGTACGGGCCGATCAGGGTCACCCACGCGTTCCTCCCCTTGCTGCGCGCGGCACAGCATGCGCGGGTCGTGATGGTGTCCAGCGGAGGCGGCTCGTTCGCGGTGGTGACCGATCCGGACCAGCCGGTCTCGAAGATGCACGAGCTGGCCTACAGCTCGTCGAAGGCGGCGTTGAACATGATCACCATCAGGTACGCCCAGGCGCTCCCGGAGATCAAGTTCAACGTCGCCACCCCCGGAGAGGTCGCCAACCGCACGTTCGCCGCCACCGACATGAACCACCACACCGGCCGGCTGACCGTCACCGAGGGCACCGACTCGATCATCGGGCTCGCGATACTCGGCCCCGCCGGGCCGAGCGGCATCTTCGTCGACCGCCTGGGCCCCGTCGCCTGGTGACCACCAACGAACGGAAACGACATCATGAGCAAGGTCTGGTTCATCACCGGTTCGTCGCGCGGCCTGGGCCGCGGCTTCGTCGAGGCCGCCCTGTCCCGCGGCGACCGGGTGGCCGCCACCGCCCGCAGCACGGCAAGCTTCGACGACCTGGTCGCCGGATACGGCGATGCGGTACTTCCGCTCGAAATGGACGTGACCGACAAGGCCGCCGTCTTCGAAAGCGTGCGGCGGGCCAGGGAACACTTCGGCCGCCTCGACGTCATCGTCAACAACGCCGGCTATGCCCAGATCGGCGCGCTCGAGGAACTGTCCGAGCGGGAACTGCGCGACCAGTTCGAGACCAACGTGTTCGGCGCCGTGTGGGTGATTCAGGCGGCGCTGCCCTACCTGCGGGAGCAGGGCTCGGGGCACTTCGTCCAGTTGTCCTCGGTCGCCGGCCTGATCGCGATGCCGCTAGGCGGCGCGTACCACATCTCCAAGTGGGGCGTGGAAGCTTTGAATGAAACCCTCGCCCGCGAGGTCGCCGAGTTCGGCATCAAGGTGACCGTGATCGAGCCCGCCGGCTTCGCCACCAGAAAGGGCAAGAACCCGAACCCGCTCGACAACGGCCACATGGCCCAGCTCAACCCGGCGTACAACGGTCTGCGCCGGCGCCTCGGCCGGATGACGGGCAGCAAGCCCGCCGGTGACCCGGTCGCGGCGGCCCAGACGTTGCTCAAGATTGTCGACTCGCCGGAGCCGCCCCTGCGGGTGCTCTTCGGCCAGGGCTTCCACCAGATGATCGAGCAGGTCTACACCGAGCGGCTCAAGACCTGGGCCGACGGGCAGGACCTCTCGATCGAGGCGCACGGCACCCTCGACCAAGCGACCGCGAACCCGCCGGCCTGAGCACAGCTTTCGCCGGCAATACCGACGGCCGATCCACCCGACCGGCCGTCGGTAGCCCCGGCCGGGACGCGTCATTTTCCCGGCGGATCAGCCAGGCCATCACCGGCGACGACGCGGGCCTGCGGGCCGCGATCATCAATGCCGTCGTCCTCGGCGTCACGGTCTCCCGGCACCTGATCAAGTCGGACGAACTCGCCACCGCCGACCCGGAACGCGTCATCGCCCTCCTGCGGCCCTGCGTGCTCGCGCTGACCGCCGATCGCGGCCGCGGCGAGCCGGGCGGTTGAGCGCGGCTCAGCAGACGGTGGTGTATTGGGCGGTGACCGCGGTGCCGTCGTCGGAGGCGGCGACGATGACCGAGACGGCGCCCTCGCGGTAGACGACGCGATTCGCGTCGCCGGCGGTGAACCGGTGCGCGCCGGTGGGGACGATCCCGTTCAGGCGGCCGGCCAGGCTCCCGCTGTCGACCGGCTCGCTGACCGCGTCCACCGTGTCGATCTGGCCGCCGGCCGCGCAGCTCACCCGCTGGTCGCTGAGCGTCGCCGGGCGGGTGCCGAGGCTGCCGAGCATCCGGGTCAGCGCCGTGGTGGCCGCCGTCGCGCCGGCCGGCGGGCCGGGCGCGGCGACCCGGCCGAGACTGCACGCGCTCTTCGCGACCACGCCCAGCCAGCCCGGGCTCAACCGGCTCACCGAGACCGACACCTCGTCGCCGAGGCCGGCTCGCAGCGTGCGCACCCCGGCGACCGCGGGGCCACGGCCGGCGGCGTAGCGGGCCGGCAGCCGCTGGGCGATCTCGGTGATCAGCGCGTCCTCGCCGCCGGTGTCGGTGTAGAGGTCGGCCCGGGCGCTGAACATGCCGCCCTGGTGAAGCCCGAGCCGGCACCGCGCCGACTCGACCACCGGGCTGACCGCCACCGCCGCGCCGGCGCCGGCGGCGACCACGACATCGGCCACCGCCGCGTTCAGGTCGGCGACCACCTGGCCCACGTGCGGCCGGCGCGCGGTGTCCCACCGCCACCACCCGTCGACCGCGCCGCCCAGCACGCCGGCCACCACCACCGCCGCCGCCACGGCGATCAGCCGCTTCGCCCGCACGTTCACCACCTCATTGTGCCCGGCTCATTGTGCGCGGCTCATTGTGCCCGGGCCATTGTGCCCGGGCGGGGTTGCCATCGGCTGGGGCGGTTTGACAACGTCAGAGGGCACCTCGCCGAGACGTCAGGGGGCAACCACCGATGACCACCCGAGACCTCGCCCGGCGGACGGCCACCGACCTGTCCGCCCTGCTCTCGTCCGACAGCCGGGCCGGCTTCGCCTGGCAGCAGCGGATGTGGCAGATCGCCGTCTGCCTGTGCGCCGACGCGTCCGACGACGAGGCGTTGCGCGCGGCCCGCGTGCGCTTCGAGGGCCTCTACGCGCCCGGCCGCGACTTCGCCGACTTCCACCTGTGGCGGCCCGACCCGGGCGAGCGGGCCGCCGCCAACGCGCGGCTCGAGTCGCTCACCGCCCGGCTGCGCGACCTGCTGCACATGCCGCCGGTGACGCTGCGCCGCGCCCGGCCCGCGGACGCCGGCCGGGTCGCGGCGATCTGGCACGCCGGCTGGCGCGACGGCCATCTCGGCCACGTGCCGGCGGAACTGGTCGCCGCCCGTACGCCGGAGAATTTCCACACCCGCGCGGCGGCCCGGGTGACCGACGCGACGGTGGCCGAGATCGGCGGCGTGGTCGGCGGGTTCGTCATGGTGGCCGGCGACGAGGTCGAGCAGGTCTTCGTGGACGCGTCGTTCCGCGGCGGCGGAGTGGCCGACGCGCTGCTGGCCGAGGCGGAGCGGCTGGTGGCGGCGGACGGGCATGCGCTGGCGTGGCTCGCCGTGGTGGCCGGCAACGCGCGGGCGCGACGCTTCTACGAGCGGTCCGGCTGGGCCGACGACGGCGAGCTCGACTACGTGGCGAACTCGATCGCCGTGCCGTGCCGGCGGTACGTGAAGCGGCTCGGGTCATAATTAGAACACGGTCGAGGAGCTGCGCCGTACGCCGGTCGGCTCGCTGGTGGTCTGCGGCGACCGGCAGCTGTTGTTCGAGGAGGCGCCGGCCGCGTACAAGCGGATCGAGCAGGTGATCGGCGACCTGACCGCGCACGGGCCGGCCACCCCGGTGGTCACCACGCTGCCGATGGTCACCTACAAGACCGCCGCGCTCCCCCGCCGATGACCGCGCACCTGGTGCGGTCGGCCGGCCGATGACCACTGATCTCCTGCTGTCGGCCGGCCGATGACCACTCATTTCCTGCTGTCGGCCGGTCGCGGTCCGGCCGAGTGCTCGTGGGCGGTGGCCCGGCTGACCGCCCGGCTCGAGACGGCGCCGCCCGCCACGGCATCGCCGATCCACGATGATCTGGTCCGCGGCGGCCCGGTTCGCACCGAGCGCCCATGACCTCATTTTTCGGACAGGAAATTGAGTGTCACGGCAGCGAGCAGCGGGGAGACTGCCATGTCATAGTGGGTCACACCGGGCAGGATCGCGAGGGCGTGCCCGCCCGCGGGCCGGCCCTCGGCCATCCAGCCGCCGTCGCGCAGGCCGCCGTCGAGCAGCTTGAACACCTCGACGAAGTGGCTCGGCGGGCACATGTCGGCGTCGCCGGCGACGATCATCGTGGGCACGCTGAGGGCGCGCACCTCCTCGGTGAAGTCGAAGTCCACCGCCAACGCCTGGCCGATCTTGTCGAGCAGCCGCGGGAAGTCCTCCGGGCGCGGCGCGACCCGCTGGTACAGCTCGTACATCGGGGTCTCCTTCATGAACTCGGCCGCGGCCGCGCCGAGCTGGCCCTGCTGCTGAAGGATCTCCGGGTAGGCGGCGTCGCGCCGGATGCCCGCGGACACCGAGACGAGCCGGCCGACCTTCTGCGGGTGCCGGACGGCGAGCTGCACGCCGACGCCGCCGCCGAGCGAGTATCCGACCACATCCGGCCGGTCCAGACCGAGGTGATCGATCAGCGCCGCGATGTCGTCACCCATCAGACGTACGTCGAGCGGACGGTCGATGTCGGCGGTGCGGCCGTGCCCCTGCAGATCGGGCAGGATCACCTGACGCTCGGCGGCCAGAGCGATCAGATTCGGTCCGAACATCTCCCCATTGCCGAGGCCGCCGTGCAGCAGCACCAGCGGACGGCCGGTGCCGTGGATCTCGTAGTAGAGGTTGATGCCGTTGACGTCCGCGTAGCTCATGGTCGCTCCTCGCTCGATTCTTGCCGGTACTGACCGGGCCGCGGCGCGGAATTCATCGCTAGGCTCGGACTGGATAGATCGTTTTTGGTTGGAGGGGGATCATGCGGATCGCGGTCACCGGTGGCACCGGGAAGCTCGGCCGGGCCGTGGTCGCGGCGCTGCGCGCGACCGGCGACGAGGTGGTCAACCTGGATGCCGCGGCGGTCCGGCCGGACATCCGGATCGACCTCACCGATTACGGCCAGACCGTGGAGGCGCTGACCGCGATCGACGACCGGTACGACCACATCGACGCGGTGGTGCACCTCGCCGCGATCCCGGCGCCGGGCATCACCGGCAACGCGGCCACCTTCCAGAACAACATCGTCGCCACATACAACGTCTTCGCCGCCGCCAGGACCGCGGGCATCACCAACGTGGTGTGGGCGTCGAGCGAGACGCTGCTGGGCATCCCGTTCGACACGCCGCCGCCGTACATCCCGCTCGACGAGGAGTACCCGGCCCGGCCCGAGTCCCGGTACGCCCTCGCCAAGCACCTCGAGGAGACGATGGCGGCGCAGTTCTGCCGCTGGAACCCGGCGCTCAAGATGATCGGGCTGCGCTTCTCGAACGTGATGGACCCCGAGGACTACGCGGAGTTCCCGTCGTTCGACGCCGATCCCGCGCGGCGCAAGTGGAACCTGTGGGGCTACATCGACGCCCGGGACGGGGCGCAGGCGGTGCGGAAGGCGCTCGACTACCGGGCCGCCGGGGTCGAGATCTTCATCATCGCCAACGCGGACACGGTGATGAGCCGATCGTCGGCCGGCTTGGCGGCCGAGGTCTATCCCGGGGTCGAGGTGCGCAAGGAGCTGGGCGAGCACGAGACATTGCTGTCGATCGACAAGGCGCGAAGGCTGCTCGGGTACGAGCCGCGGCACAGCTGGCGCGATCACGTCTGAGCACCGCGGCCGGCCGGCTTCCGGCCCCGCACCGCCTCGCACCGCCTCGCCCAGCGAGATACTAGCTGGGCGAGATACTAGCTGAGCTAGTATCTCGCTCTGCTAGATACTT
>Ga0307509_10011562_pt1 | contig 10671 bp, 11 predicted proteins | sample 10_EM_MG_FD_202245 | JGI IMG/M metagenome (GOLD analysis project Ga0307509, IMG submission 202245) | Populus trichocarpa ectomycorrhiza microbial communities from riparian zone in the Pacific Northwest, United States - 10_EM | ecosystem: Host-associated > Plants > Roots > Unclassified | place...
CATCTCCGCGCCCACACCCCTCGCCGCCGGCTCCCCGACCGAACGGGTCCTCATCGCCGGTGCCGGCTTCTCGCACAGCACCCCGGTGTACTTCGGCGACCGGCGCGCGACCGACGTCCAGTGGGTCTCCTCCGGATTCCTGATCGCCACGGTGCCGACCGGAGCCGACGGCACGGACGTCACCGTCGGCACCTACGTACCCCGTCCGGTCATCACCACCCCCACGGGCGGCACCACCGGCCTGGCGGACACCTTCACGGTCCGCGGTACAGCAGTGGCAACAAACACCGTCACGGTCACCGACAGCGCGAACCAGGCAGACTGCACCGCGACCGCCGGCGCCGACGGCGCCTGGTCGTGCACGCTCACCGACGTCCCGCCCGGCCAACAGCCCCTGTCCGCCACGCAGCCCGACAAGGACGGAGTCACGTCCAGGCCGTCGGCAGCCGTCCTCGTCTACGTCGGCACCCCGCCGGCCGCGGCACGCCTCAACGACACCGATGCGTCGACACGGTGCCTGCCGACGGCGCGCGCCACACCGATACCGCCGTCTACACCGACACCGCACTCGCCGCCGGTGTCCACACCATCGTGGTGACCAAGCTCTCGGGCACCTACGCCACCTTCGACGGCCTCGAAATCGACAACCCCGCCTCCTCCCGGTAGCCGCTGGAGGCCCCGCGGCGAGCGAGGGTTCACGCACCACTGGAATCCGGGCAACGGGCAGACCTTCATGCGCGGCCGCCGCCGTGTCATGACTGCCTCTTGCGCGGGCTTCCCAGGGCCGTGGCCTGCTCGGTTTCCCCTACACCTGGAGCTCCGTTTCATCCGGCCTTGGCCACCTTGCCCTTGGGCTTGCCCGGCGCGGGCCAGGTCCGACGGGGCTCCCTGCGCCCCGTGTCAGTTCCGGTCGCGCACGCCACGCCCATGAAGCGACCTTGGCCGGATCCTTGGGATTGTTGTCCATCCGGCCATCGTGCGACGGCCTCGGTCTTCCTAGGCTGGTCATGCCACGCCGATCATGACCAGTGAGGGGATGCGCACCATGTACGTAGTAGTCGAGACTTGGGCACTGAAGCCCGCCTACTTCGAGCAGTCCAACGTCGTGGGTGAGCTGCGGTCGGTCGAGGCGGTCGCCGCCGAGCACCTGGCACTGGGAGCTGAGGCCAAGTGAGCGTGCTCGAGAATCTGCCGGAGAGGATCGGAGGGTGGCCGCGTACGGCGGCGACGGAGGCCGCTGTCGCCTTCACCGCCGAGCACTCCCCGGAATGGCTGCTCAACCACACTGTCCGCACTTACTTCTACGCTCGGAGTATCGCCACCACCAAGAACCTCACTGCCGGGGTGGATTACGACGATGAGACGCTCTTCCTCGCCACGGTGCTGCACGACATCGGCCTGACCGACGAGGGGCAGGGGCCGAACCGGTTCGAGGTGGACAGTGCGTTCCGGGCCGCTCGCTTCGCCCGGGAGCACGGGCTGTCGGATGCCGCCGCCGACCAGATCTGGGACGCGGTGGCGTTGCACAGCTCCGGGGGGATCGCGCCCCACAAGCATACTGTTGCTGCTCTCGCCCATTTCGGTACTGGTGCCGACCTGTTCGCTTTCGGTATCGAGGAGGTGGACCGGGCGGTACTGGACGCGGCGCACGAGGCGTTTCCCTATCTGGATCTGCGGAACAACTTCCATGCGCTGCTCGTCCATCAGATCGACGAGCAGCCTTCCAAGTGGGCGCCGCTGTCGTACGTCGACGCCGTGTACCGCAAGCACCGGCCGGACAATCCGTTCCCCGGGCTGGACGATTTGGTCGCCGCCCCGGTGCGTCCGGAATAACGACGTCTCGCCGTAGCTGCGGTCGCGGATACCGTGGCCGTTTGTCCTGGGCTTTTGAGAGTTGGCAAGCCGAAAGCGTCCCGCCGGGCATCATGGTCGAACACGCTCACTCAGGCGTTCCACCACTCATCGGTGCCACAGCCGACCTCGTAGTGCCACCAACCTTCCTCTTGGCCTTGCGTCAGAAGGGCCTTTATCCCGGCGAAGTCCGCGCCGGCTGGCGCAGCGAAGGCCACTATGGGGAAGTCCACACTGAAGACCTCGCCTCCAGGACTGAACGCCGAAAGGCACTGATGCACCGCCTGCGGACTGCGTCCCAGGGGGTGCTCCTGTCTGTTTCGTCAACTGAGCCGAGCCAAGGTAGTTGGAACCTGGCAATGATTCTTGGAACCAGCTGATGCCCCCCGGCGGGCGTTGCTCCGTTTGCATCGCTCTCCAGCATGCTGCCCACCTGGGCCCTGCTGCTCAGGGTCCCCGCTGGTGAGAACAGCCAGACGCGGTCCTCGGGGAAGCCGGTTTCGGTCAGTGGCCGTGGGGGTCGTGGAAGGGGTTGATGACCTCGCAGGTGACGTCCGTCCAACGCTCCAGGTCCTGGCAGATTGCCTGGTCGCCTGCCTGCTCGAACGCCTTGACCAGGTCTCGGAGCAGGTACATCCAGTGGCGTGAGTTGGCCACGTGCCACGCCGTGGCGTCCTCGGCGACGGCCAGTGAGGACGCGTAGAGGAGGTGCGCTTCCAGCCCGAGGGTGGCCACCAGTTGCGGATGCTGCGCCAGTGGGGCCACTATGCGGGCCAGCTCCCTGGCCGAGGTGGCCCACTGCGAGCGCGGGCAGCGCTGGTTGGTGGTGAACCTGCTCCGTGCGTTGTCCGGGCCGCCGAGCAGCAGGACCTCGTCCGGCACCTGCCCGACGCCCAGCAGGTTGCGCGCCCGGTGCAGTGCCGTGCCCATGGTTATCGACCCGATCCCGAGCCCGAGCCAGTTCTGCTCGGTCCGGCCGGCGACGTCGGCGTCCAGGCCGCGCGCGAAGTCGCGGTAGCGCTGCGAGAGTTCCCGCTGCCCGAGTGCTTCGGTGAGCTTGCCGTAGCACGCCGCTGCCCGGACGATCGAGTTGCGATACATGGACGGCATCTCGCCCATCTCGCGGATCAACTGCGGAAACTTCGACCGCTCGACCTCGGCCCAGGTATCGACCGCGATCCGCCCGGCCGACGCGGCTATCTCGGCCCGCCCCTGCTCGGCGTGCCCACGCATGGCGATCGTGGCGGCGCAGCGCAGCATATCGATGTAGTAGGCGCGATCTCCCCCCTCGAGCGTGTTGACCTTCAAGTCGTTCGAGGTGATCAGCCGCACCACGGCGTCCGCCGAACTCAGGATCAGATCCGGGTCGCCGTACTGGTTCAGTACCAGGGCGTTGGTGTACAGCAGCCGACTGAGGCCCAGCTCGAACTCGAACACATCGCCGTCCGGTCCCGCCAGCACCGCTGCCCGGACCACACTGTCCATTTCGAGGATCGAGTCGGTCACCCGGCCCAGTTCCTGGAACGTTCTGGCCCGACGCACCTGCACATCCGTGATCCGCTGCACCATGTCCCGCCTGCCGGTGTCGAGCACATCGCCGTAGGCCTCCTCGGCCGCATCGAGCGCGGCCAGTGCGTCGTCGGGACGGTTCACCGCGCGCAGGCTCGAACCCAGCCCGTACTGCAGCGAGCCCAGCATCACCAGGTCGTCGGGGATGGCCCCGCCCTGGGTGGCGATGACGGCATGGACGAGTTCGACGGCCCGTTCCTGCAGCGGCACAGCCTCAGCCGTGCGGCCCTGCTGGAACATGCTGAGCGCCTGCTCCTCCAGCAGTGCCACCTGCGACCTGCGTGCGTCGTTGGAGTTCTGGCCCCGTGACGTGCCTCCCCATCGCATGGTCAGGATGCTTCCACACCGTCCGGCAAGGGACAATTGGCCGATACGAGCAAAGCGCGTGCGGGTCAGGGGTGCGATGCCGGCCGGTGGCCTTGCCGCGTCCCAGGGTCCGGCGCAGGCCTTCCATCAGGTCGGTGGTGCTGGGGGCGTGATCGGCACCGCGGTGGAGTCACTAGTGGCCAAGTCGTCTCCCTGGGCGCTAATGCGTTGGGCGCTGCGGTGGCAGCGAACCAGCCGCGGACCGCCGGGTGTGTGCGGTGGCGCCGTCCGAAGGAGGCAGGCCGTGAGGATGCGCCAAGTTCGACGCCTCGATGCATGCCTTCCGCCAACGGCTGCAGCCACGCCGTGGTGGCCTCGGGGCCGCTGCTCGGGATCTCCGGCCAGGTCCCCTTGAATGTCTCGGGACTGTTCGACGGGGCCGACGGGCACACGATCACTCGGCTCCGTCAGGTCTTCGGGAGCATCGGCACCACCCTCAACGCCGCCTGGTCCTCAGTAAAAGCGCCTCGGACGCCGCTTCCTTCGGATATCCGAAACAGGTTCCAACAAGTGCGTTCCAGAAGGTCCATACCGCCGGCTCACCACCCCCTCGTGGTTCCAACTACCGTGTCTCGCCTCATCAACCCCGGTGGGGGTTGTTCGTAGTGATTTGCTCTGGTTTTCGGGAGCGTCCCGCGAAGCGGGATGTTCCCGGCGGATCGGGTGCGGTGCGGGCAGTCCGACGGCCGGCATGGCGGGGTTGCCGTGCCGGAGGACGGCCTGGGTGTGGGTCTTGCCGCGTGTGCGCCGGCGGTCGTAGTAGATCCGCGAGGACGGGTCCGTCTTGCAGCCGATCGCGACGATGACGGCGGCCGTGGTCCTGACGCCCATGTCGGGCAGGGACGTCAGGAGGTGGAAGAGAGGGAGGGGCTCCAGTAGGGCGGCGATCTCCTGCTCGGCCTGCTTGCGCTGGTTGTGGGCGGCGGCGAGCTGGGCGGCCGGCCCGGGCACGATGAGTGCAGACGCCTCGGTGCCTGGGACCACGAGGGTCTGCTCGGCCAGCGCGTCGAAGATCTCTCCGGTGAGGTGGTGGGCCTTGCGCGAGCCGTGCGTCTCGAGCAGGGTCTCGCAGCGGGTCCGGCCCAGTCTCTGCAGCCGGGCCGGGGGACCGTGGCGCTGGAGGAGGGCCTGGATGTAGGGGTAGGCCAGGCGACCGACGTCGTGTCGATGAGCACCAGGGACTTGACCCGGTCAGGCGCCACCAGGGCGGCTCGCATCGACAGAAAGCCGCCCTGCGAATGCCCCACCAGCGTCGCCTGCTGCACGTCCAGGTGATCCAGGAGCCCGATCAGGTCGGCGGCCCGCCGCATGGACAGTCCCGGGAGGTAGGCCACCCGGCAGCCCCGACGCGCGGGCTACGGTCAGCGGCAGCGCGCCTATGTTGGCGACCTGATCCACAACGACCAGGACGGTGCCGAACTTCGTCACCAGTTTGTCGAACAGCTCGCGGAGTTTCGGCTCGGTGTTGGGCAGCCGCTTGTCGTGGGCGGTCCTGCCGTCCTCGGTCCGGCCGTGGGCGTGATGGAACTCCTTGCCCAGGTCCAGGCCGAGGAAGAGATCTATGCCGATGGCGTCAACCATGTGCGTGCGCCTCTCGGAACTCGGTCGTGCCTTTCACGCTCTTGCCCCGGCCGTCCCTGCGGCACCACACGCCGGCAACCACGTTACTCAGACATGCCACCCCGGAAACGGTCCGGTGTTGCACCGGACCAGAGTGGTCGTCAGGCCCCTCACCAGCGGTCAAGCGGTGCCCCGAAGCCCGGCGGCAACACCCCCTACTGAGGCTCGCTCCGCCGGCCTCTGCACGCACTACGACGCAGTCGTCCCCCATGGCATCGCGCTGTGAGGCGAGGTCTTGCTCCCGCCTTGCCCCCCCAGATGCCGCCGCCCGCAGTGCCCTTGCTCTCGGCCGCTGCGATGTGCCGGGTTGGTGTCAATGGGCGGGTGTCGGTGACGGCATGTCAGGCCTGGTGGTTTTCGCTGGTGGAGTTCTGGGCCCTGCGAGGGCGGGCGGCCTGTGCTTCCGTGCCCAGGCCGCCAGACGCGGTCAGCTGAAGAACGGGTCGTCCACGACGTGCACCCAGCCGCCGCCCGGCTGGCGTCGGAGGATCTCGGTGGTGGTGGTGACCACCGGCTCCGGTCCGACCCCGGTGAGGGTGGCGGTGTTCGACACCAGGGCGACGTCGTCGACCTGTCGGATCTCGCGCATTTCGAGCTTGAGGTGGGCACCGCTGTCGACCATCTGCTGCATGGCCTGGCGGATGGCGTCCGTGCCCACCAGGTGATTTCCGGGGGTGGGGACGAAGTGGGCGTTCGGCTCGTAGAGCGACACCAGACCCTCGACGTCGCCGGCCTCCAGGTACTCCATGTACATGGCCCCCAACTGCTGGGGCGTCTCGGCGCGGCGCCGGGCGGTGAGGCCGACCGGCTTGTCGCCCCAACCGGCCGCGTCGATCAGGTCGTACCAGGTGGGATAGACGCCGTAGGGCAGGTGACGACGCACCAGGTCGCCGATGAAGGTCGTAGGGGACGCCTTCTGGGGCTTGGCCAGGCCCTGGGTGATGATGATGTCGCTGAACCCGTGGGCCAGGTCCTGACGCGGCAGGAGGGCGTGCACTTCGTCGGCGAGGCCGGCCGGAAGGCTCTCCCGCTGGATTCCGAGGATGTCGGTGGCGATACCCAAGTGGGCCAGCGCCACCTCCGTGCCCTTGCGCGGGGCGATGCCTTCCGTGGTGTGCAGAGCGATGGCGTCCCAGGCGACGGCGATACGCTCTTCCTCGACACCCTTCTCGCGCAGGAATGCCGCTGCGAGGTCGGCGCCGTCGACCTCGAAACGCTGGTCGCCGTTGCTGCCCTCCTCGCTCAGTCCCAGGTCGTGCAGGACGCAAGCGACGAACAGCAGCTCGTCGTCGTAGTCGGTACCGGCGCGCAGACCCTTGTTCTGGGCATGGGCGCGGGCGAAGACGTAGCTGCGGACGCAGTGATCGTGGATGAAGGCAGGCGTGGCCTGTGCCGCATAGGCGAATGTGTCCCGGGTGAGGCTCGTGTCGGGGAGGTCGAGCTGCTCGAAGACGGACAGGTGTGCGTCGGTGGTCATGATGTGTCTCCTTCATTTGGGCCCCGGTCCGGGGCAGATCGGCACGGTGGCCGGGCGGCACGCGCACGCGTGCCGGGTATGGAGGGTGGGGCGGCTGCACGGCATGTGGAGTGACAGCCGATCGCCACACGGGGGATGCACGGCTGGAGTGCTGTGCCTACAGCTGGGCGACGAACGCGCCGATGTGTGCGGCCACTTGGTCGGGTACCTCAAGGGGGGAGAGGTGGCCGGTGTTCTTCAGGACGGTCAGCGTTGCGGTGGGGATCAGCGGCAGCAGGTGGTCGGCGAGCGCGGTCGGCGGGTCGACCTTGTCGTGGCTGCCCGCGAGAACCAGCACCGGCACCTCGATGGCTGAGACGCCGGCCGACACGTCCTGGACCATGCCCTGGCGGGACCATGCAAGACGCGCCTGCTCGCCGCCGCGCATACTGTCCTCGACGACCTGCCGGCGCAGCTCGGGAGTCAGCCCGCCGCGGGTCATCATCAGGTCGATGCCCTGAAGAATCCCCTCCTCGCTCTCGTAGGCGTGGAGAGCCATCTCCTGCATCTGCTCGGTCACCCCGATCGGCGCGGGCGGTGCGGGCGCCACGAGGACGGCTCCCCGCAGCCCGGCGGGCCTGCGTGCGGCCAGTATCTGGGCCACCTTGCCGCCCATGGAGTGTCCGATGAGCACGTAGTCGGAGTATCCGAGCGCGTCGATGACCCGCTGCGCGTCGTCCGCGAGCTGCTCCAGGCCGTAAGGTCCCGGCACGCTCGTGGAGTCGCCCCAGCCACGCTGGTCGTAGGCCACGAAGCCCTGACCGGGATCCAGCCGCCGCAGCACCGGGATCCAGGTACGCCGGGAGCCTCCGTAGTAGTGCAGGAAGACCAGCGCCGGACCGTCACCCTCACGGACGTGGGCGTACACCTGGCCGCCCTGTACGTCGAAGAAGCGGCCCACCACATTCAGCGAAGTCATTGCCGGCTCCTCGTCCACGGCCGGGGCTCTCGGACCGCTCCACCGGTGTGTGGAGTCGGCTGCCCCGTGCTCGCTTCGATCCTGCTGCGGAACGTCCCTTCCAGGCCACGGCTCATCTGCCAGCATCCGCATCTTTTGAGCCAGAACGGTGCGGATGGGCCCTTGCTTTCCGGTCACACGACCAGCGGCTTGATCAGGTGGTTTATCCCGGGAGCATCCATGGGCCAGGGCAAGGCAGCTCCATGGCCCTCCCTGCAAAATGACTGTTGGACGTAATATTGCGGCCATGAACAAGCATCGGGTCATGGTCCTGGCGGTCGACGGCGTGCTGCCCATGGATCTGGGGATCCCCACGCAGATCTTCAACGCCCGTCCGAACACCCCTTACGAGCTCACCGTGTGCGGCGACACCGAGGAGGCCGTGACCACGAGCGCCGGTTTCACCCTCGGGCTGACCGCGGGGCTCGAGGCGCTCGCCGAAGCGGACACGATCATCGTCCCGGGCGTCGAGGACTTCCGGCGCCCTCCGCGCCCACGGGTGAGGGCCGCTCTCAAGCTCGCCGGCCGCGCCGGGATACGCATCGCTTCCATCTGCACCGGCGCCTTCGCCGTCGCCTCGGCCGGACTGCTCGACGGCCGTACCGTCACCACCCACTGGGCCAGCGCGGATGCCCTCGAAGAGCTCTACCCCCGGCTGCGCGTGGACCGCAACGTCCTCTACATCGACAACGACACCATCCTGACCTCCGCGGGATTTACGGCCGGCATCGACCTGTGTCTGCACCTGGTCCGCAAAGACCTCGGCGCAGCCGTCGCGAACGACATCGCCCGGGACATCGTCGCCGCCCCGCACCGCGACGGCGGACAGGCCCAGTACATCCGCAGGAGCCTCCCCACCCCCCAGGCCACCACGCTCGCAGGCACCCGTGAACGGGCCCTGCTCCACCTCGAAGAAGACCTCACCATCCCCCACCTCGCCGACCATGCCGGCGTCTCCCCGCGCACCCTGACCCGCCTGTGGCGCCAGGAAACCGGCGTCAGCCCCCACCAATGGCTCCTGACCGCCCGCATCAACCGCGCGCGAGAACTCCTGGAGACCACCGACCTCCAGGTGGAACAGATCGCCATCCGGTGCGGCCTCGGCAGCGGCGCCAACATGCGCGCCCGGTTCCGTGACGCCCTCGACGTCACGCCCACGGCCTATCGCCGCACCTTCCAGCACCGGGCCGTCTGACGGCGAAGGCCGCATTGCGCGGTCACCGAGTCCGTCGACTCAGGCGTGCGTCCGCCCCCGCAGTGGCCAGGGTGGAAAGACCGCCTCACGGCAGGGCGTCGAGGCCGTCCGGCCGATCCAGGACACCGTCGGTGTGAGGGCCGACCTCCTTGTTTGCGCCGGCCTCGTGGTCAGTGGCTTCAAGCCGAAGGAGGCTCGTTGCTAGTGTGGTCAGCGGTGGCTGCGATCATCGGTGTATGGCTGATTCTGGAAGCCCGGACGTTGTCGACGTCAGCTACGACAATCCGGATCAGCCCCGGCTGGGGCTGGAGGTTATGTCCTTCGCGACGTTGCGTGAGCGGCTGTTGCCGCCGGTCGTGGCGGCGCCCAACCGTCCGGACTTCCATCAACTGACCCTGGTCACCCGCGGCGAGGGCACCGCGTTGATCGACTTTGTGGGGTACCCGTGCGCTCCGGGGACCCTGCTGCATGTGCGTCCTGGTCAGGTGCAGCGTTTCCCTGCGGGTCCTCAGGGAGGCATCGCGGATCTCGATGCGACCCTGGTGGTGTTCACGCCCGCCTTCCCGCCGCCGGTGCCTGCCAGTGCAGCCGTCATCGACGAGGGGCTCAGCCCTGCCGCTTTCTCACTGTCTGCGGTGGAGTACCGGGCCATGTCGGTGGCGGTGGCCGAGATTGCGGCGGAATACGGCACGCTGGCCGAGCGGGACGCTTCGCAGACGGAACTCACTGTGGAACTGCTGCGGCAGCTTGTCGCTGCGCTGCTGGTACGCATTGCCCGGCTGCCGCACCCTGGTGAATGGAACCCTGCGGCGGGGGGCGAGGTGTTCCGGGCCTTCCGCGGTGAGCTGGAACGCATGTTCGCCACGAGGCGCCGTGCCGCCCAGTACGCCACGCACCTCGGTTACTCGCCGCGGACGCTCACGCGGGCCTGTCTGGCCGCTACGGGCCGTACCGCGAAGGATCTCATCGACGACCGTGTCGCCCTGGAAGCCAAGCGGCTGCTGGTTCATACCGGCCTTCCAGTCGCGTCCATCGGGCGCATGCTGGGTTTCACGGAGCCCACCAACTTCGGGAAGTTCTTCGAGCGGACGGCGGGTGCCACTCCCGGGGCATTCCGCGCCACGCAGCGCTGACAGCCCCGCCCGCTGAGACTGCCAGAGGCGTTCTGGGCCGTGGGGCGGAGACCGCGCCGAGCCCCGTGTTCTCTGCGACGCACGCCTTGAGTGGATCGACGAGTCCATTTTCGACCATGGCGCGTCTCTTGCGGACCTCGCCTGCGCTACTCGCATCGCGCACTGTTTAAGCAAGCAGTCAGCGCGTCAACCGCTTCCGGCCAAGCCCCTGACTGCCTGGTGAGGCCGGGAGGAAGGGAGAAAACAACCATGCCGTACGCAGATGTCAACGGTGCCCGCCTGTACTTCGAGGACAGCGGTGGTGAGGGCCCGGTCGTGGTCTTCAGTCACGGCAACCTCATGGACCGTGACATGTGGGTGCACCAGGTCCAGGCCCTGGCCGAGGACTTTCGGGTCGTCGTGTGGGACGAGCGGCTGCACGGCCGGACCGAGGACGACGGCAAGACCTACACCTACTGGGACA
>Ga0307509_10011563_pt1 | contig 10671 bp, 11 predicted proteins | sample 10_EM_MG_FD_202245 | JGI IMG/M metagenome (GOLD analysis project Ga0307509, IMG submission 202245) | Populus trichocarpa ectomycorrhiza microbial communities from riparian zone in the Pacific Northwest, United States - 10_EM | ecosystem: Host-associated > Plants > Roots > Unclassified | place...
GAATGGACAGCACATCGTATAAGCAAACACAGACAAGACAGAAGGGAACGCATTTTGGAAGTGGCGTATTCTAGCTGATGTAATGGACCCTCAGTCCGGTCCATCTTTTTATGGTCTATGGACTGTGGACCGCTAGAGGGGTCTGATCCAGTCCAAGATCAGTCCGGTCCTATCGGTCCGCCACTTTCAGACCGGACTGTGCTGTGGCAACACTACCTCCACCGCTGCCCGCGAGGCCAAGAGTGAGCCCCTCCAGTGAGACAGGGGAGCGCGGGTCTGCTGCCTTTGTGGTGGTTCGTCTAGCGCAGTGACGACGCGGGGTGGGAGCGCGGCTTTTGCGAGCGCGGTGAGGAACGCGTCACGTGGCGTGGGCAGAGCAAGACACGGCGCTGTGCTGGCGAGCGCCTGCAGCGCTCCGAGGACATGGCAAAATAGGGAGCTGGGAAGGTTAGTTATGAGAAGGAAGGAGTAGCGAGCAGCGCGGGCCAGACGGCATTAACCACCGCGCGTACTGCCTGCAAGTCTACGCAGGCAGACTCGGATTCGGGTAGCGTCGACGGGCCGAGCGGGCCTGGCGCGCGCACGGGCTCCGGAGATCCGGCGGGAGGTTCCTGGACTGTAAGGCTGGTGTAGAGCGGAATCGCACACCCTACGAGGCCGTCGCAGAGCGAGACGATGCATTATACGCCGAGGACGTATATATGTGCGCTTCGGGGATGGCCGGCACGTCTGTCTTGTTGAGTTGGTCGATGCTGTGAGAAGGAATGGGTGACGAAGGCTAAGATTAGGAGAGGAAAGTAGGGCGTACCATTGCACTTCCATCCCTGCATTTTGCACGCTCAGGCCTGCCTCAGTCCCGGTCATTCCAACGACGTTCGAGACAGTCGCACTTGCTGCTGTTGCCACCATCTCCGCGACGCTGTCCAAACTGTGACTATGTGAATACGGAATCGAGTCGCTTGTGGGCACACCCACGGCCTGCAATTTGCGATGAGACGCCGAGTAATGACGGACGTGATGTGACGAGGCGCCGGAGGGTAGCAACAAAGAGTGTGGAGACACGCGCGCGAGAAGTACTGCTGGCATCGCCGCCGGTGGCCAAAACACCGTAACGTTGCCAGATGCTACCATATACTCTGCGTCCCCGCAGAGCCTGAACGCGTGTGACGTGTGTCTATAAGCGCCGTACGATCAGTGATAATAATGACAATAAGACGCACCCTCGCATGATCTCCGTCGCGGTCACCCTCATCCGCCTTGGCAGAGCCTCACTAGCCTCCGCCTCATCATCAGCAGAGTAAGAAGGATCTCAGCTTCTGTCGCGAGTTCGGCGGAGAATTGTTTAAGCAAGGGAAAGACGACGCGAGTCCCGCGGAGCGTGAGAGGGAAACCGGAGCGTTTGGAGAGCGTTTTCAGAAGTAGCGGGGAGAGGTGGTGTTGTAATAAGAGTAAGAGCTCTGGATGCTGTGAAAATGACAACGATGTAAGCGCTGCTAGTATGGAACGAGCTGGAGGAGACACGAACCTTGCGGAATAGCTCATGATAGTTCGTCAGTACGCTCTCAATTGGTTGTAGGGAAAATGTCTCGTGGAGATATTTGAGCGCAGGAACTGCGGACGCTCGCAGTTTCCAAACAGGCATACGTCCTCGAAGATAGAGAACGTGTCGCGCGCTGCGGGTCCGAGAGATTGCGTCGTTCCGTCCGGAAGGGTAATTGATTCGAGCTCGCTGGTGAGCAGTAGACGGCGATCCTCTTCGACGATCTTATCAACGACGAACATGGCCAGTTGTCGCAGCGTCGTCGCCGTGGACGACACGACAGCCGTCTGGATTCATGCAGCTTGAAACATAGTAGCTGGGACTGCAGCGCCACAGGGCGTATTCAACATTCATCATCTATCGGGACAAGGTACAAGAGACGGACGGGCACAGCACGAAAATGAAATTGAAGTACGCCCGTTTGCAAGCAGTCGGCCGCGCACGACGGGGAAATTAGTGATGACGGATAGGAGGATTTGGAGACTCTTGAGCTGGATGTCGACGCCATGCAGTCGTTCGCCGTTAGGATGATAACTGTGACGGCGGAGAGGGAGACAGCGCGGAGGGAGATCAGGCGTTGGAGCGATCCACGGGCGATCGTGATCACTTCGGCGTTTTTCGTCGCGCAGCCCATGAATACAGGGCGAAGGAGGTCTTCTGTGTGCCAGCCATCTTGCCAAGCAAGAAAAAAGAAAAAGTCAATCAGAGTCGCGACGACGATGCTTGTGTGCGAACGAAAGAACGTAACGTACCCGAAGCCAAATGGCGACACTTGGAGAGGGTCTAAGTAGAGAAAGAAACTTTTCCGCGGCCTATGTCGATAATAGGGATCATTAGCGGCGTTTATGCGTTGGGAGGACACCGATCCAGCAAGTAACTCGCGGACTTCTAGATGTTTCTTTCTTGTCTCGCTGGTGAGAGACTAGAGACGCTGTGGACCAGGGAAGGACGGGGAAAGCAGAGATAACGCACCTGAAGTTCTGACGAGAAAGGCGAGGGAGGTTTTGATCGAGTCGATGCATCTAGCGTGACTTGGACTACGCGTTTACACGTCCAACGGTGATGACATTCATCACTACGGCAACAGGTCGCGAAATATGAATTACGCGCAACCGGAGTCCACAAGGATCACGCATCAAGGCATTCAAATTTCCGATAATATTAAACGAGGCGAATTGCAAAGCAAATTAGGACCGAAATGAGAGCCAGAAGCGGTCCTCCAGTAGCAGTGCTGATCGATGATGATCATTGGACGGATGGGCTTGATCGTGGACACGCGCAGTTACACGCGCTCGGAATTGAGCATCTTCGACCACGTGACGCCCTCCATGCGCCCCAGCCCGACGCGTTCAGCTTTTCGCCTTTGTCTCACATGCCTCGCCTCCAAATCTGCCCTCACTCACCCTCGTTGCCATACCGTTGACCCTTTCCCCCTCACGGCCATGTCGCCTCCTCTTGTCGCGCCCCGATCTCTACGGCCGAAGACACGCAGATCGCCCAAGACCTCGGCCGACGACACGAACAGCGCGCCACCTCCAACATCCCGTTGGCCCATGTCGCACACGTCGTGCACGGCCCTTCGCAAGTCTGGACTGTGGGAACGACTGTTACTGGACATAGGATCAATCACACTCTTTTCGTGGGTTCAATTGTTTCTTTTCGTTCTACTGATGCGATGGAGTAGATACCCGTTCGCCCTGGACACCTTGCATGGTGCATTCGTTCCGTCTCGAGGAATACACAGGTGTGGTTCCACAAGTGTTTGCATTACGTCTCTCCAACACAGCAAACCCAACTGATACACACCCCAGGAATCTGCGTCCTCTTCGTGCTCGATCCCCGCATAAGCAGGACTTCGAACAAGAGTTCCTGCGGAAGCTCTCCACTGGCACATGATATACCCTAGTAGGGTGGGTCGAGACCCTGGTAGGGGACGAGTTTTCACAACGAGTGAGAAGAGACGAGGACTGTGATATATGCGGAGGGCTACGAAGTCACGGCTCAGTAGAAGGTACACAAGTTACATGTCTTATCATTTTCTAGTTGTGGCAATGAAAGTCCAGGTGATATAGTCTATGGGCCCCCAAAAAAAGTAAAAATTAACACACGAGATAAGAAGGGAAGGACCGGATCTTGGCTGTCCAAAAAGGATGTTTTGAGGGCGAGACCGGTGAAGGGAGAAGAATACCCAGAACTGGGCTATGTTTTTCCGAAGAAATGTATCTGAGCCCACACACAACGGCCTCTCACCCCTTCGGTATTCGTCACTGGCTCTCTGTTCTTGACGTTCGTTGATTGCCTGCTCCCACATCGCCAAGCAGGACCACCCCCCGTGGTAATCTAAACACAGAAACGTCAGCGAACCCACCAATGTGAGCGAGCGACGACGGTTCTTCCACATACCAAAGCTTCGCTCCCGGTCGCAAGAACACCTGCCACGCTCCCACATGTCACCTTGGGGGCAATGCGTGAACGGGTATTGTTCGTATCCGATCTCCCGGAAGGAATGGACCCCGCCCTTGCCAGCGAATAGCGATGTTCCGATCGTGTGGGCGGGCGTGTCACCCCTGCGCTGTTCATACACGAAAGTCCAGTCGGATCTGCTTGTTCATATTGACGAAGAACGGTGAAGGACATACCTAGTAGCAGAAGCCGTCGTTATGATCGAGGTAGTTATAGAAAGCAGTGTAAGCCTCTTCGCGTCATAGATTCATGTCGGCAATCTCAAAGTTGTTAAAGACTGTTTGTACCATGCCATGGTCAGCAGCCGATCGACCCTTCATGTGAAGCGGGCTAAGAGGGAAAAAGTACGCACATAGGCAATCGTTATAGTCATCACCGCTGTTGTCAGACAGGAAGTTCATCGCGTTGTCCGGCACGATGTATTGAGGATGCTGGGATGGAATTCTGTTCGGAGAGGTGAGGTGAACGCACATATCGACAGGCTACAAAGGGTGGAAGCACCTTTCATTGTGGGCGACAGCGAGTCGGTCGATCGAGGCTCCTCCGGCAAAGTTAGGACGAACCCTGAATAGAACGGAGTTGGATTGCTTGGCCTGCAAGCAAGAAGAGAAACGAACCGTATGTCTTCTTGTTCTCGCGCATGAAGGTAAACGGGTCAAAGATGACGTCGCAATGGTAGTAAGTTTAAGGCCTATGCCAAGTAAGATGCGGGTGGAAGATTAGGGCGAAAGGGAGGACGGACTCAGCGTACCGATAAGACCGGTAATTTTGGAGTAATGGGCGGTGATAGAAAGTCTAGCCAGAATTGTCAGTACAAGACGGGCCAGATGCAAGAGAGAGAGGTAGGTCAGACCCCAGAGTGGAATCGACACGTATTGTAATAATACCTACAACAGACAGACAGCAGTTGTCAAGACTATTTGAGCCGAAGGACGAAAGTCTCACCCTAGCTTGCCACTCTTCGCGGTGCCATCATTCTCCGTCTGTATCATCCGTCCTGCCGCCTTGGTCTCGTTGATCCACGGAGGAGGATTCCAAAGCTCATCGTGAATCTGCGAAAACTGCACGGGCCCGGATACGAGACTCGACACACGACTGGATGGATGTGCGGGGATATAGGACGACTCAGAAGAAAAGGGACACGCGCGGAACGTACCGCTCAAACTCATCCGAGAATGGCTCATCGTTCAGGAAGATCCGAGGTCCAAGGGTAGCTGAACTTGGGATTGAACCTTTCCTCCACTTCGCCCACCACACGCAGGGCACCGTCTGTCTCCTAGCTGTTTGTCAGCATGAGCGTCGCATTTTCAAGGTTAGGTAGCGGGAGCGCGTTCGGATGCGCGGGAGCGCCAGGCCTGGGGGGTCTACAGGGACCTCATGAAATTCTGGGGGTGCTGCGTGTTGGGAGCTTTTGTAGTATGGGATTGTAGGGGTGTGGTGCCAAAACGAGGAGGGAAAGGATGGCGAACTGTGTGAGGTCAATGTTTGGTCGTATGGTCTCCCAATTGCGGCCATGTGTTAGCACGCACGGCTCTGAGAACAGTGAGGAGAGCATGACGCCTCGCCTGTGGCATGGTGGTGGGTGAGCGTAGGGACGCTCTGGACTCAGCGGCGATGCGGCCTTCAGGAAGGCATGTAAGCACAAACACGCGATTTGGGTTACAGAAGTGGCCGCACTCAGGCTGGGGGCTTGGTTGATGGAAAGAGGGACCCCCTTGGAAGCCCCATGGATTGACAACGCCTTGTTCTTCATAGGTTGCATGGAATGCGTCCTTATTTGCTAAAAATAAAATGCAGGCCAGGAACAGGAACAAGAGTGTTATCGATGTTGTTGATGGTGTTTCCGCCACCCAGAATGTCGGACTCTTGTCCTTGCCTAAATAACCCAACCCTAACATAACACCAAGGGTTGGCCACGGATCTGATCGGCTAATGCCGAAGGCCTACAGCAATCTGAAGCCAAACTTGATCAAACATAACCAAACATAATTCCATGTGTCGGTATTGCCAGTGTTACGGCCACCAGTGACTTGTCGTGCTTCGTATATTCTTGAACATTGGTGCACCCTGTTTGTGAATACGGAATACAGTAGACCTCTGGATTCATTTATTTTGCATCCTGACCAAAATACTATTTCCTCTCCCTTCAAGGTCTTGTCCGATCTCTCTAAGCAAGTCAAAAAGCAGCTGGTGAGTCGGAACATCACTCCACTGTGTTCTCCTTCCCACAGCCTCTCACTACTGCACTGGTACTTTGTCACATTATTTCCCTTGGAGCAACCGATGTCTCCACCCTTCCGAGCTCTACAATGTTCGATAATCTCCTTGAACTAGACTAGAACATTTCGGCGCTCGACCCTGACTTGCGCCCGTCTATTTCAAGCTATCACCTGATCAATCGTACTCAATCACCTCACGTCTGCGTGCGAACATGGAAAACACCGATGGGTGATGGGGCAGTGCCCCGGCCCTCCCTCTTGACCCCCAACCCTCGACCCACCTCGCCCCGCTGTCGCTCTTGTTTATCTCCGAGAACCCAATCCCCCTCCCATAGACCCCATTCATTTCCTACTTGTCATATGGCTGATCAACTAGCGTCGACTCGCTTCCAAGAGTTTCTAAATAGGGCCGTATATGATTATGAGAAAAACGCCGGCACCACATTGGAACACGGGGAAGATTCGCTTGCCATCCAACTACAGCGTTGCCACTCCACCGATGACATTACCACCTTGTTACAAGACAAAATGCAGGCCTTCGATGATTTTCGACAGCGTGATAGAATCTTCAAGTCTATCAAGGCAACTGTATCTATATTAACCCCGATTTCTACCCTCGCATCTGCCGTCGACGGCGCAGGCCTGGTACGCCAAAAAGGTCCGGAAGGCCTGTCTTGTATGTCTTACCGTTTTTACAGGAATTACTCCCACATACGAAAGCGATAAATTTTACTCTCGGTATCCTACTGGTCGTATGTACCATTCCTAGGTTCATCCATAGATATCCTTCTGACGTCCGGGTCAATCAGGCGGCCAGTGGCGTGATCACGAGTTGCGACGCACTCGCTGACATGCTCGAGTCGATTCAATATTTCATCAGTCGTCTCAGATTATATGCCAAGACGTCTCACTCGATGCCTGCAGTGGACGAGATAATAGTCAAGTTGATGGTGGAGCTGATCTCCACGCTCGCTCTGGTGACCTAAAAGCTCAAGAAGCGACGTGGGCGTGAGTCCTTCCTCGCTAATATATTCCTTTACTGAGTGCGACACAGTCAAGTTTGTGAAGAATTTTTTCGGGGTTAAGGATATCGATAAAGCACGTCAGAGGCTTCACAGACTCCTACCAGAAGAGGGTCTGGCCGTCGGGGCTCAGACTCTCACGACAGTCGAGGGTGAGTGAGAGTTCGGCTTGTAATCATCCGTGTATTAAATACGTTTCCGCCCCAAGACGTCAAAGCGTCCATTAGCGGTGTCCGGAATGACCTCGGTACGTTTCACCGATAACGAACGAGTTCCGTATCTGACTGGGTGCCAGACCTATTGAGAATTGAAACGAACAATGCTAAATGTCAGCTATATCCTAACATTACCATTTGCTGCATGAGAGGCTGAGATAATCTGGCAGGTGACGAGTTATTGGGTAGAATTCAAAAGTGGCTCTCTCCCCCCGATCCCTGGACAAACTTCAAAATCGCGCGCGAATCTCGGCACGGCGAGACTGGAGCATGGTTCGTCAAAAGCAAGACACTCTCAGAATGGAAGGATTCGGGACCAAGTTCGCTCCTATGGGTCAACGGGAAACGTCAGTTGTTGCCTACTAGTAGCGCTTGCATTTTCGCAGAGACTGATACCCTCCCTTGTTCGTAGCGGGCGCTGGGAAGAGCGTCCTTTGGTACGTTAAGCTTTCCATATTTTTGTCCTCGGGACTTACAATTCGGTTAGTTCCGTGATCATCGAGGAGATCGAGACTATGCAGAAAGCTGGGCTCGCATCACTTGCCATATTTTATTATGACTTCAGGGAGGATAGAAAGAAGCACGTCTCTGGACTTCTCTCGTCGGTGTTATTCCAACTGTGCGATCAGTCCGACTCCTACTACGATATCCTGTCCGCTCTTTATTCGACACACCGCAATGGTGCACAAATTCCCGGAGACGACCAACTTGTCGAGTGTTTGATGCGCTTATTGACACGCCCGGGATCACGACCAGTTTATCTGGTCATAGATGCCTTGGATGAATGTCCAAGCACATCTTCTCTGTCGTCCCCCCGCGAAAAGCTCTTATCATTTTTGGAGGACCTTGTCGAGGCACAATTCCCGAACCTGCGCATATGCGTCACGAGCCGACCCGAGGTCGATATCAAGGCTATCCTCGAGCCTCTAGCTTTCCGTTCTATTTGCCTACATGACGAAAGCGGACAACTAAACGACATTATAAAGTATATCGAGTCCATCGTTAACACAAATAAAAATATGAAAATTTGGAATCCGGAGTACAAGCAGCTTGTGATTGATGTACTGACAAAAAAAGCGGATGGGATGTAAGGCATTTATACCTCATCTCTTTTATCTATCTCACCTGCACATCCAATAGGTTTAGATGGGTGGCTTGTCAGCTCGCATACCTTGCCAACTGCTTCCCGAGGAATATCCGGGATATCCTGAACGAATTGCCGGCGACGCTTGATGAGACGTATGAGCGCACTTTGCAAGAGATTCAAGAGACAAAGTGGGAATCTGCCCAACAACTCCTCGTCTGCGTCACCGTGGCTTCCCGGCCGCTCCTAGTCGAGGAACTGGCAGAAGTTCTCGCATTTGATTTCAAGTCAGGGGCAACTCCGATATTTCACAAGGATTGGCGCCTGACAAATCCGGTTCAGGCAGTACTGTCAGCTTGCTCCACATTGCTTTCCGTTGTCAATGTCAAAACGACTCTTACAAGTTCCCAAGTCGTACAATTCTCTCACTTCACAGTGAAAGAATTCTTGACATCTAGCCGCTTTGCCAGAAAACAGGACAACCTTTCCCGCCGTTACCATATTTCTATGTCACCTGCTCATACCTTCGTCGCCCAAGTATGTCTGGGTGTGATACTGCACCTGGACAAAAACATCACCAGCCGGGGCCTGAAGGAATTTCCTCTGGCTGAATATGCAGCCCGGCACTGGTTTGAGCACGCGCGTTTTGAGGGTGTGTTGCAAGATGCGGTGGAAGGGATGAAGCAGCTCTTTGACCGGACAAAACCGCATCTTTCCATCTGGCTGTGGATATGTGACCCAACCATACACTTATGGATGCGACGCAAACGAGCCGAAAGGCCATCTCCACCTGGTCGTAACCCCTTACATTATGCAGCTTTTTGCGGTCTACACGAAATTGCGAAGACCTTGGCGATCGAATACCCACAGGATGTAAATTCTCAAAGTGTCTCTAGCGGAGCATCTCCTTTGTATCTAGCTTCACGTGGGGGGCATGTGGGTGTCGCACGAATGCTCGTGGAGCGCGGTGCGGACGTGTCAGCCCAGACCTGGGACGAGTGGACTGCGCTGCATGAAGCATCAGAGAAGGGCCATGTAGATGTCGCACGGATGCTCGTAGATTGCAGCGCCGCTGTATCAGCCCAGACCAACGCCGGGTGGACTGCGCTGCATTTGGCATCCCGCTATGGCTATGTGGATCTTGCACAGATGCTTGTAGAGCGCGGCGCCGACGTGTCAGTTCAGAACAAGGTCGGGGAGACTGCGCTGCATTTGGCATTGGAGAATCGCCATGCTGATCTCGTCCGGATGCTCGTAGAGAGTGGCGCCAACGTATCAGCCCAGAACAAGGCCGGGGAGACTGCGATACATTTGGCATCACGGAATGGTGATGTGGATCTCTCATGGATGCTCGTAGAGCGTGGCGCCGATACCTCAACTGGGGACAGGGATGGGTGGACCGCGCTGCATTTCGCATCGGAGAAAGGCCGTGTAGATTGTGCAAAGATGCTGGTAGAGCGCGGCACCGACGTGTCAGCCCAGAACAAGGCTGGGGAGACTGCGCTACATTTGGTATCGCGGAATGGCCATGTGGATCTCGCGCGGATGCTTGTAGAGCACGGCGCCGACATGTGGGCCCAGGACGAGGATGGGTGGACTGCACTGCATTTGGCATCACAGGAAGGCCATGTAGATTGCGCACAGATGCTGGTGCAGCGCGGTGCCGATGTGTCGGCCCAGAACAAGGTCGGGGAGACTGCGCTACATTTGGCATCGCGCAATGGCCATGTGGATCTTGCACAGATACTCGTAGAGCGCGGCGCCGACATGTCAGCCCAGGACAAGGATGGGTGGACTGCGCTGCATTTCGCATCGGAGAAAGGCCGTGTAGATTGTGCAGAGATGCTGGTAGAGCGCGGCGCCAATGTGTCAGCCCAGAATAAGTATGGGTCAACTGCGCTGCATTTGGCATCGCGGAATGGCCATGTGTATCTTGCACAGATGCTCGTAGAACGTAGTAGCACCAACATGGCACCCCAGGAAACCCCGCAGATCACTACGACAACAACATGAGGTAGAGTCCATGCTAAGTAGCATTGGTTAGGAGGATATTTTTCTACTACCCATGACACTAACCACGCCATTGCAGCCTGCACAATTGGAAAATAGCGATACACCCGACGTGTGA